>JAABUK010000191.1_pt1 | contig 147789 bp, 154 predicted proteins | sample 5559141 | NCBI WGS metagenome assembly JAABUK01 (sample SAMN10711869, study PRJNA513367) | rock metagenome | isolation source: Antarctica rocks | place: Antarctica: Victoria Land, Pudding Butte nord | collected 2016-01-03
GTCTTCGATGACGGTCCGGATGGCGTCCCAGTCGATGTCTTTGAAGTTGTGCATCGGGCAGTACTTCGGTCCGCACATCGAGCAGAACTCGGCGCTCTTGAAGTAGTCGTCGGCCAGCGTCTCGTCGTGCATCGCCTGCGCGGTCTCGGGATCGAGCGACAGCTCGAACTGCCGACGCCACTCGAATGAAAACCTTGCCTTCGAGAGCTCCCGGTCCCACTGGGCTGCCCGCTTGTTGCCGCGGGCGACGTCGGCGGCGTGCGCGGCGATGCGGTAGGCGATCATGCCCTGCTTGACGTCTTCGGCGTTTGGCAGCCCGAGGTGCTCCTTCGGGGTGACGTAGCAGAGCATCGAGGTGCCGTGCCAGCCGACGATTGCCGCGCCGATCGCCGAGGTGATGTGGTCATAGCCCGGAGCGATGTCGGTCACCAGCGGACCGAGCGTGTAGAACGGCGCCTCCTGACAGACCTCCTGCTGGCGGCGCACGTTCATCTCGAGCTGATCGAGCGGAATGTGCCCGGGCCCCTCGACCATCACCTGGACGTCCTGTTCCCAGGCGCGGGCGGTCAGCTCACCCAGCGTGTCGAGCTCGGCGAACTGCGCGGCGTCGGAGGCGTCCGCGATCGAGCCGGGACGCAGCCCGTCACCCAGCGACACCGACACGTCGTAGCAGCGGAAGATCTCCAAGATCTCGTCGAAGCACTCGTACAACGGGTTCTCCTGCTTGTGGTGGACCATCCAGCGCGCCAGCAGGCCGCCGCCGCGCGACACGATCCCGGTCGTGCGGTGCTGGCACAGCGGCAGGTGCTCGAGCCGCACGCCGGCGTGGATGGTCATGTAGTCAACGCCCTGCCTGGCCTGGTGCTCGATGGTGTCGAGCAGCAGCTCTGCGGTCAGGTCCTCGACCGCCTTGACGCGCTCGAGCGCCTGATAGATCGGCACGGTCCCGATCGGCACGGTGGCCACGTCGATGATCGCGCGGCGCGTCTCGTCGATGCGCTTGCCGGTCGACAGGTCCATGACGGTGTCGGCACCCCAGCGCTGCGAGAGGTGCAGCTTGTCGACCTCCTCCTCCAGTGAGGAGCTCGTGGGGGAGCTGCCGATGTTGGAGTTGACCTTGACTCGCGCCTTGAGGCCGATGGCCATCGGATCGAGCGCCGCGTGGTGGACGTTGGCCGGGATGATCATCCGGCCGCGCGCGACCTCCTCGCGGATCAGCTCGGCCGGCAGGAACTCGCGCTCGCCCACGCGCGCCATCTCGGCGGAGACGACGCCCTCCCGGGCGAGACGCCTCTGCGTCCGACACGTCGAGGTAGACGAAAACGACGAACGGTGCGGCATGAGGTTCTCCCTTCGCCGGCATGACCCGGATCAGGTTCAGCGGGTCGACGCACGATGCGCCCTCTCAGCCCCAGAAGGACTCCCCGGATGGACAACTGCAGACTACGCCTTGGCTCGGTGGACATCCCCGGCGCGATCGCATCGACGGTGAGGAACGGCCACTGCTCAACTCAACCGAAGCCCGGACCGCTTTCCTTGAGGCTCACCACGCGATGATCGGGCGCTGAGGAAACGGACCACCTCCGGCATGGACCGCCTGTTATTTCAGGATCCCGGGAGCGACACCATGGGAGCTTGCGCAACGACCTGGGCAAGTCTTAGTTCCCAGGGCTCGCCGGCGATCGTCAGCGGTGTACCGGCCACGGGATTGGTGGCAAAGCGTTCCGGAAGCCGAGTGGGAAACCCCCACGCAGGAATCGCGAACAGCGCTCGATTCTCGTCGACTAGACGCGCGGCCGTCCAAGTCCCGTGACTGAAATAGGCCGTTCCTTGACCTCCCTAATGTCCGGCAGACCGATCTCGCCCGTGTCGATCTCGTCAATGAGTCGGGTGACCGAGTAGTCCGTCTTCTTATAGAGCGCTTTGGACACAAGCGGGTCTATACCAGACCCGAGCAGAACGCTCTCCAGCGCCGGTGAGGCGGTTCATGCACTGTGCGACTCAGCAAGCTCTAGGTGGCGGACCCGTCCGACCCGTCAGCCTCGCTCGCTGGGCCCGGTCACGGCGGCAGCTTCCGGGCGCCCAACTCAAAGGACGAGTGTCTTGCCTGGGTCCTGCATGAAGCGGTCGAAATCGCGGAAGTCGCGAAGCGGGAACACGTCTCCGATGCTGGCGTTTATTGCAGCCAGAGCCTCGATGGCACTCGCAGCGTTGCCTTCGACGACGTTTGCCTCGAGAGCATTCAGCGCCGGAATCAGCGTGCCCTCATACTCGCGCGCGTGCGAGGCAATTAGCGATTCGGCAGCAATCCTGCATTCGGCCATCCTCGCGATGGCCTGCCGACACGAGGCCTCAATGAGCTCTCGTCGTTCGGTTTCCTTCGCCACGAGATTGTTCGGTCCCATCCCGAGCAGACCGGACTGGACAAGTACAGCGGCTGTCGTGTAGCCCACCAGCGAGCCGCGCCTGGGGGCGTCTAGCAACGCCAGCTCTGGCTACTGCGCGGGCCGTGGGCCGCGGTGACGGCGGTGGGCGATCCTCCTCAGCGAGCCAGCGATGCCCACTTGCGCATACACCCGCCGGTCGGGCAGCCGCTTGCGCCCCGGATACCGCGACCGGCGCTTGACGACCGGCAGCTCGGGCTCGATACGCGCCCACAACTCGTCTGAAACAAGAGGCTTGGCCATGACCGCGGACTTCGCCGCAGAGTGCCATAACCCTCATTCCGTTAGAGCCTCTTAGGAGATGGCCATGACTGCGATGGTGCCGTCGTCTTCGAGTGGTTCTTTCCAACTGTTGGTGACGGCTCGTTGAAGGGCGATGGCTGTCGCCGCGGCGGTCGGGTTTTCGATGTCGGTAAGGGTTTGCTCGATGCCGGCCTTGCCGAAGCGCCCGCCGTCTTGCGTGCGGCGTTTGGTGATCCCGTCGGTCACGAGGATGACTCGTTGGTCCGGTTGCAGCTGTCTTTGAGTGGGCGTGAACGTACGGTCCTCGTCGCCGGCTCCAAGCGGGGGGTGGCTGGGGCTAGTGAGTTCAGTGAGCTCTCCGGCCGGGGTCGCGAGATATGCCGGCGGGTTGTCGCAGTTGACCCACGTGAAAGAGCGTGTCGCAGCGCGCCAGCGTGCGATGAGCGCGGTGACTTCGAAGTGCGGGTTTCCGAGTTGCTTCACGGTCTTGTGCATGGTTTGGAGTGCCTGCTCAAGGTCTTCGCCGCTGCGTCTCGCGGCTCGCAGCGCCCCGAGCGCCGAGGCGCTTAGTCCGGCGGCGGTAGGGCCCGTCCCGGCGGTTCCGGCTATTGCGAGCCACGCGCCGTCGCGGTTATCGACGAAGTCAAACCAGTCGCCGCCGACCTCGTAGGTGGGTAGGAGCACTCCTGCGAGCTGGGCGCCTTGGATGCGAACGATTCGCGGGGGAAATAGGTTTTGCTGTATCTCGGCGGCTGCGGAAGTGGGCTTGCGTCGACGGGCAGCTTCAATGAAGTCGGTGTAGTCATTAGCGAGCTCGAGCGCCGCGGCCCCCTGGGTCGCGATGTCGTCCAGGGCCGCTACGGGTTGCCCGATGCAAAGCAGCAGTCCGGTGACCCGGCCGCGCAGCCATAGCGGGACCGCTACGCACCCGGGGAGGTGCTCGCGCAGTTGGGCTTCCAAGCCGGGTAGTCCTTCCGGGGCGATCTCGGGCCCGACGGCTGGGGGGTCTTCCAGCTGCTCAGGGAATTCCTCGGAGCCCGCGAGTCGCAAGAGGTGAGAGCCGTCGATGTCGATGACGTAGAGCGCGACGGGCACGCCTCCCAGGCGACGCGCCTCCGCCACTAGCTGGTCAGGAACGAGGTGGGGTGGGACCTCGTCCAGGATGTGGGTGACCTCGAGTGCCAGCGGTCGCTCGCGACCGAGCTGGCCTGGTGCCCGGAAGGGCATCGGGATCACTTGATCTGCGGGCGGGGCGGGCGCCGACGCAGCGGCGCGGTCCTCGAGCGCCCCCTGCAGGACCTCACGCGTGGGGAAGTGGCGGTAGAGGGTCGACCGGCCGACTCCGGCCGCGGCGGCGATCTCAATCATGCTCGTGCGCCGATCGCCCGCCAGCGTTTCTGCTGCGGAGAGGATGCGCTCGCGGCTGGCCAGCGCATCAGCCCGGAGCGACTCCTTGCCCGTAAGGGAGCGGCTGGGGTCCGGGGCGTGGGGGGCGGGCTCGCTCACCAGCAGCAGAATCTACCGGCGCGCGGGTCGTTGACGCGTATGTGCCGGTTGCCTAGGGTATGTGGAACAGACAGTCCACCGTCGGGGCTGCTTCGTCGTTTGCTTCTCGAGGTTTAGGGGCAGGGACTGTCCCAGCAAGCCCTACCAACTGGGGCAATCGGCGAAAATAGGGAGGGCCATGACGGATGAGATGACTGAAGCCTACGAATGGGAGGGCCGTACGCTTGTCGGCTCCGACGGGGAGAAGATCGGCAAGGTCGCGGAGGTCTACACCGACCAGGAGGGTGGACAGCCTGAGTGGGCGCTCGTGAACACGGGCCTCTTCGGCAAGCGCTCGCACTTCGTGCCGCTGGCCGGGGCCTCGCCCCATGGCGAGGAGGTGCGCGTCACGGTCGCCAAGGACCAGGTCAACGATGCCCCGAGTGTCGAGGACGACGGCCAGCTCTCCGAGGACGAGGAGCGCCGCCTCTTCGAGCATTACGGCGTGCCCTACACCGACGAGGGCTCCGTGACGGCGCAGGGGCAGGGCGCGGGCGGTCAGGCGGCCCGCGGCGACGACGCCGGCGCTGGCGAGCACCAGGGCACGGTGGGCCGCGACACGAGCGGCCCCGAGACCGATCAGGCCATGACTCGCTCGGAGGAGGAGCTGCGCGTCGGCACGGAGCGTCACGAGGTCGGCCGCGTGCGGCTGCGCAAGTACATCGTCACCGAGCAGGTGCAGAAGACGGTGCCGGTGCAGCGCGAGGAGGTCCGCCTCGAGCGAGTGCCCGTCACCGAGGAGAACATGCCCGCCGCCACCGACGGGCCGGAGATCTCCGAGGAGGAGCACGAGGTCACCCTCCACGCCGAGGAGCCGGTGGTCGAGAAGCGCGTCGTGCCCAAGGAGCGCGTGAGCCTGGGCAAGGAGACCGTGATGGACGAGCGCGAGGTCTCCGAGGAGGTCCGCAAGGAGCAGATCGAGCACGAGGGCGCAGACCAGCAGAACCGCTAGCGCGTCCCGCGGGGGCGGCGCGCTGCGCCGCCCCCGCTTGCCGCCGCGGCCTTCGCCGCGGCTCACTCTCTCATCGAAAGGACTTAAGTCATGGCTCCATTCGCTGCCGTGAAGATCGCCGCGAGCCTGCAGAAGGCGCTCGACGGCTTCCTGGGTTTTCTGCCCAACCTGATCGGCTTCCTGCTGATCCTCATCATCGGCTTCATCATCGCCCGGGTCGTCAAGGGCATCCTCACCAAGTTGCTGCAGAAGGCCAAGCTCGACGAGACGTTGCACAAGGGTCAGACCGGGGAGTACGTCGAGAAGATCAGTCCCGGCGCGAGCCCGTCGGCGTTGATCGCCGGCGTGGTGTTCTGGCTCATCTTCCTGTTCGTCCTCTCCGCGGCGATCGGGGCGCTGAAGATCCCGGCGGTGACCGTGTTCATGAACCAGGTCCTGAGCTACCTGCCGAACGTCATCGTCGCCGTTCTCATCTTCGTGATCGCCGGCGCGATCGCCGGTGCGGCCGGTGGCCTCGTGGCCAAGACGATGGGCGACACGCCGACGGGCAAGATCGTCGGCACGGCGGTCCCGGCGCTGATCATGATCATCGCCGTGTTCATGATCCTCACCCAGCTCCACATCGCTCCGGCGATCGTGGAGGCGACCTACATCGCACTCATCGGCTCCGTCGCCCTCGGCGCGGCGCTGGCCTTCGGCCTCGGTGGCCGCGAGCTGGCGGGCGACGCGCTCCGGCAGGCGCGTGACAAGGGCCAGGAGCAGAAGGACCAGGTCAAGCAGGATCTGCAGACCGGCAAGGAGCGGGGCCAGGGCCTCGCCGAGCAGGGCAAGGACAAGGCGCAGACGCAGGGGCAGTCCGGCGGCGATTCCGGTGGCCCCTCCGGCGGGTCGGGCGCAACCTCGGAGCGGCGCTTCCGCGGCTAGCGTCGCTCGCGATCAGGGGTGGCCGCTTCGGGGATCTCCCCCTTTTTTCTAGGTGGAGATCCCGGGGTCGGTTCGTCATAAGCGACAGGAGGAGAGCAACATGCCCAACGCACATGTCATTCCCGACGGGGACAAGTGGAACGTCAAGCAGGAGGACGGTGGGGTCGTCTCCAGGCACGCGACTCAGGCGGAGGCCGAGCAGGCCGCCAAGCAGTGGGCCAAGAGCCAGGGCGGCGGCGAAGTCCGCACACATCGCGACGAGGGTGAGTTCTCACGCATCCGCAAGAGCGATTCCGTTTAGGCCCTACCGTCACCGAGGAGAGACCATGGCCGAGAAGACCGAGGGCGGGAGCCGCCGCGCCGTGAATGGCAAGTCCGACGAAGGACGCGAGTCAGTCGACGGCGAGAAGTCCGCCAGCGGCGACAACAGCCCGACACGCAAGGACTACAAGCCGACCGGCGCGGAGCAGAAGACGGGCCTGTTCGCGACGCTCAAGCGCACGTTCACCGAGTTCAGCGAGGACAACCTCACCGACGGGGCGGCCGCGCTCACCTACTACGGGCTGCTCTCCGTGTTCCCGGCCCTGATCGCGATGGTCTCGGTCATCGGCCTGGTCGGCGATCCGGCCACGGTGACCAAGACGCTGACCGACATCGTCATGAAGATCAGCCCCGGCTCGGCCTCGCAGACGCTGGCGGGTCCGATCAAGTCGATCACCTCGAGCAGCGGTACCGCGGGCATCATGGTCATCGTCGGCATCGCCGCCGCGCTGTGGTCGGCCTCGGGCTACGTGGGCGCATTCATGCGCGCCTCGAACGTGATCTACGAGACCCCGGAAGGACGCGGGTTTATCAAGCTGCGTCCGCTGCAGATGCTCGTCACCCTCGTGATGATCATCCTGCTTGTGCTCGTGGCTCTCTCGCTCGTGCTCACGGGGCCGATCGTCAAGGCGGTGGCCGGCCCTCTCGGCGTCGGTGACACCGCGGTCTCGATCTGGGACATCGCGAAGTGGCCCGTACTGCTGCTCGTCGTGATCGTGATCTTCTCCGTCCTCTACTACTCATCGCCGAACGTCAAGCTGCCGGGCTTCAAGTCGGTGCTGCCAGGTGCCACATTCGCGCTGGTCGTCTGGATCGTGGCCTCGGTCGCCTTCGCCTTCTACGTCGCGAACTTCGGGTCCTACAACAAGACCTACGGAACGCTCGGCGGGATAATCTCCTTCCTTGTCTGGTTGTGGCTGACCAACGTCGCGCTGCTCCTCGGCATGGAGCTAAACGCGGAACGCGAACGCAGTCGCGAGCTCGAGGCCGGCGTCTCGGGCGCGCACAAGGAGATCCAGCTCGACGCGCGGAGCGAGCCGAAGGAACAGAAGACGACGTAGTAACTCGGGGCCTTTTCGATCATTCACCTATCGGCGAAGGCAGCACTGCCGGACGGCCGGGCCAGGCCGCACAGCCAGCAGCACGGGAGCCGCGGTCATCGGGCGCCAACATCATCCACTTGGCGTTGGTGCCATTGTCATGCCCTTGTCGGGCGGAGCACCGGCCGCTACGAACCGGCGACGAGCCGCTCACCCTCACCACCCGCGAAGGGCGGATCGAGGCCCGTCCAGGAGCCGCCGAGAACCCCGACCTCGTGCTCGACGGCCCGCCACAACTCCTCATCGCCATCCTGCTCGGCACCCGTAAGAAGCTGTTCGGCGTCGGCGGCGCGGGCGGGTGCCGGCTTGGGGTCGGGCACCTGCGCGATGTGCGAGGCTGCGTCTTGCGGTGTTTCGTTGGACCATCCCGAACTTGAAGGCGGATGATGCTGGGGCTGGGCATGCGTTCTACGTGGACGATCGTGTACCGCTGACCCGACGAGCCGTGGGGCGCGCGCCGGTTTTTCGTTCGAGACCGCTCAGGCACGTCATCAACGTCGTGGGCATCTCGACTGAATCGGCGCTTGGCGGCTCGATGGCGCCCGGGGATGGGGACTCGGCCACTTCACCGCCCTCTGCCGGGCCCAGCAGCGGTGTCTTAAGACCGTTCGCCTCAAGCGCGGCCAGGCGCTGGAGACGCCAGCACGGGTTTGGCCCGATGAGGCCGCCGGCGTGCGGGGCGATCTAGGTGCGTGGCGATCCCGCGATGCCTGTCTGGTAGGCGAGCACCACTAGCTGGACGCGGTCGCGGGCGCGTAGGGCGCATTTATTCGATCCCGCTGCAAATGCAGGCCTCTGACCAGGCGGATCCGGGTTTTGACACCCTTCACCCAGTCGATCCAGTCGCCGTCAGGCGTGAGCCACTCGAGCACAAACTCGTCGGGCATTTCGATGTCAATGAACCGCGTCGGCACGAGGTCATCGAACCAGACGTGATCGTCTCGCACAATGGCGCGCGGCGGGCCGTGCCGGTCACGGCGCCTGAAGCGGGCGATCAGTCGGGCGCGTGGTCCACGTCGGTCCGCTAGCGCACCTGCAGCGTGACGCGCGCCGTGTGCGAGAGCGTCCCCGAGGTGCCCGTGATCGTCAGCGCCGACGTCCCCGGCGGGGTGCTTGAGCTCGTGCCAACGGTCAGCGCCGAGGACGTCGTCGCGGAGCTCGGGCTGAAGCTGGCGCTCGCGCCGGGCGGAAGTCCGCTCACCGTCATTGCGACAGGAGAGCTGAAGCCGTTGGCGGGTGTGATCGACACCGTGTAGCTGGCCGAGCGGCCGCGCTTGATCGACTGGCTGGAGGGCGTGGCGCTCAGCGAGAAGTCCGCCGGTGGAGCAGCCGCGACCGGCCCGACGGGCGCGGAGCCCTGTGAGGCCGCGCCTGACGGGTTGGTCGCAGTGACCGTGACCGTGACCGTCTTGCCGACGTCCGCGCTGGTGAGCGTGTAGCTCGAGCCCCTGGCGGAGAGGATCGGTGCGCAGCCGGTCGAGTCGCAGGCGTTCCACTGGTAGGAATACGTAGGCGTCGGCGAGCCGGTCCACGTGCCAGGGTTCGCCGTCAAGGTCTGCTTCTCCACGGTGTTGCCGGAGATCGTCGGCGACGAGGAGTTCACCGGCGGCGCGGGAGCCACGGGCGTTCCCGTTCCGTTCGGAGTTCCGATGCCGGTAGGCCCGTCGTAATTCGGCGCGCCGGTACAAAGATACGAAGCGCCGCACGAGCCGTTGCTCCCGGACACCACGTCGAAGAAGTCGCTCGTGTGGCTGTACGGATACGAGCCGTACGTCGTGCCTGGCGCGCGGCCACCCGCCAGGGCGTCGACGCCCGCGACGATGGGCGCGGCGACGCTGGTCCCGCCGAAGACGAGCCAGCCGGAGGAGCCGTAGGTGTCGTAAACGGCGACTCCCGTGTTCGGATCGGCGACGGCCGAGATGTCGGCGACCGTGCGCCGGCTGCACCCGGTGTCGGACTGCCAGCTCGGCTTGGCGATGTAGGCCGAGCAGCCGCTGCCCGCCCCGGACCAGGCCGACTCCGACCAGCCGCGGGCGTTCGTCGCGCGCGTCAGGCTCGTGCCGCCGACCGCGGTCACGTAGGACGAGGAGGCGGGGAACTCGACGCCGTAGCCGTTATCGCCCGAGCTGACGGTGATGTCGACGCCCGGATGGTTGTAGTGAGCCTGGTCGGTGACCTCGCTCGAGTACTCGCTGCTCCCGTAGGAGTTGGAGATCTGCGTGGCGCCGAGCAGAGCGGCGCGGTCGACCCCGGTGGAGAGGTTCGCGAAGCTGCTCGACGCCGCTTCGACCAGGAGGATGCGGCAGTTGGGGCAGATCGCCGATGCCATCTGGACATCGAGCGAGATCTCCTGACCCCAGCTCGCATTGCCCACCGGGTAGCTCGTGCCGCCGGACTGGTCCACCTTGCGAAAGCAGCCGTTCGCGGTCGTGCACGGTGCGAGCCCGTACTGCGAGCGGTAGGTGGCAAGATCGGCCTCCGCGTTGGGATCGTCGTAGGCGTCGACAATCGCGATCGTCTGGCCGGTTCCCGCGCTCGACGCCGCCCCGAGGTTGTATGCGCTCTGCAGATCAGCCGGGCCGTACCCACTCGGTCCCGTGGTGACCAGCGGCGTGGTTCCGTCGGCGGCGGTCACGACATCCGCGTGGCAACGCACGTGGTGGGCTGCGGGCGGCCCACAGACCTTCTTGTGCGGACGCGCGAGCGCGAGAGGCGCCGCCGTTGCCAGCCCGGCCAGGGCCAGCATCAAAACCAGGGCACCGCGCAGCCGCAAGACAACGTACAGGCGGGAACCCGTCATAAACACTCCTCCGGCGTAGTAGCCGTGCGCGCAGCGCGCGGCGAACAGGGAGCCACGGTACCTCCGTGGGTGCGGATCCGCAAGGCCCCTAGGAGAGCCCCTACGGGATACATACCTCGCTCATACCGGCGCACCGCCGCGCGGTGAGGGACACGTTGCGCGCCCGGCCGGCTATCAAGCCACTGGGGACTGACCCGACCTACGCGGCGACAGCCGAGAACGGCCCTTGTGTCATCACCCGCGGTAGTTCGAGGCAATCCTCGTATCACTAGAGGCGCCCCGTGGTACCAGTCGTGGTACCGGACGTATCGTCCGATCTGTCCAGGGAGTCCGTTCGCGGGGACGCATGGGACGCGGGGGACGCGACGGGACGGATAGGGCGGTGCTGTTGCGCGGCTGGGGGCCGGGCGGTCGCAGGTTCAAATCCTGTCTCCCCGACTAGACGGATCGCCCGCCGCTCCGGGCAATCCGACACGAGCGGCGCGTTCAGCGCGCGTTCGGCGGGGAACAAATGGGGAACAAATTGCTCCCGGAACGAATCTCGGGGCCGCCGTCGAGCGCGCCGCCGTTTGCGCGGCAATGGCCACCTCGGCAAGAACGGCCTCGTGCACGTCAGCGAGATCATCGGGGCGACCGAGGCTGACGTGGAGGACCTCTTTGACGCGGGCTTCTACCTCCAGCTCGTCAACGGCGCGTACGCCGACAAGATCGGCAGGAAGCTCACGCTGAAGGACCTGCCCGAGGGTCCGCGGATCGCTAAGCGGATCGAGAGCTACTTCGCCGGCAACGACCTCGGGCGCTTCAGCCACTACCCGCCTGCCGCGTATTTCCAGCGCGAGCAGGTGAAGCTAATGCCAAAGCTCAGCGGGACGACGGTCGAGCGTGCCGGCAAGCTGTTCGCCCGAGTCAACGAGACGCTCTCGAAGATCGACGTGCCCGACCCCAACGATGGCATCGAGGCGCGCCGCACCAGCATCGAGGCCCGGCGAACGCGATCGACGTCGGAAGTCTCGAAGTAGTCGTTGCGCGGCCAGCCGTACCCCGTGCCTCTAACGGGTGCGGCTGGCGGCCACCTCTCGTCAGTCCTGGGCGCTCGGAGGACGAGCTATGACAGCGCGGCGGCGAGGTCCTGCGCGTCCAGGTGAACCTCGTGAGGCAACGTGATCGTCAGATGCCCGTCGCGCTCGAGCAGCCAGCGGGCGTTGACGATCGTGACGCCGATGACGCTGCCGTCGACGTCGACGTCGTAGCGAACGCCGTGGCCCTCGGGGGTCAGCGAAGCGTCCGCTGCGCCGTTCGATTCCCCGCGGGCGAGGTAGAGGACGTCGCCGTCCGTGTCGTAGTCGGCGCGTTCGAAGCTGAGTCCGTCGATGTCGATGCTCACGGGATCCATCCTTCCGGGGTGCGTCCGTGGCCATACCCGAGGGCGGTCACGATCCGTGCCGGTGTCTGATCGTCGCGGTGTCAGCGAGGACCTCGCGCGGTGTTCTCGTTCACCGACGCTGAGCTCAGTCCGCGTCGACGCCCAGGACCGACATGGGATGGCGTCTTCCCGGCGGGAACGGTCTCCTCGGTCTGTGTTGGGCAGCGGGCCGCTGGGGGCGGCCGCGCGCTCGCGGTGGCGCGACTCGCCGGGTACGGTGACCGGGCGTCAGCGGAACACGGTGGCGCCGGCGCGATACGGCTCCGGCCGCATGCGCTTTGGATCGCCATTGCGGTGCCAACGGCGCGATCAGCGTTGCCTTTCCGCCACGCAGCGCGGAAGGCGGTGACCAATACGGGCAGCGAGTAGACCCGCTAGCTACGCCCGGGCTTCGGTCTGCGGCCGCGGGCGCAGGACCGGCGGAGTGGCGCGGCGTGCGGCCGGGGCGCCGACGGGCCGGCTCGGGCCCAGCAGCGCGCGTAGCCCCACGCCGAGGGCCATCGCACCGGCGCCCAGGGCCGCGAACAGCACGACCACGAGGCCGAGGCCGCAGGCGGCGAGCCAGGTGCCGAGGCGCAGCAATCTATGGGTGCTCATCGTCATGTCGAGGAAGGGAACCCGCACGAGCGGCGAAAGTTGGTCGCAAGCGAAAATCTCGGCACGGCGGCCCTACGGTGGGTCCAACCCGCGGCTGCGCGGCGCGTTCTAGCCTCGGATGGTCCGCCCGATGCGCTCCTTTCCCGCCTACACCCCGCCCTCCGGCGATTTCGTGCCCGCCCCGCCGCGGGCGAGCCGCTTGGCGCGCGCCCCGCTCCCTCCCCCCGCTCGCGCCGAGGTGCACGGCAAGTTCTTCCGCGCCGCCGGGGAGAAGCTGTATCTGCGAGGCGTCACCTACGGGCCCTTTCGTCCAGGGACCGACGGCGAGCCCTACGACTCCGAGCGCACGCGCGAGGACTTCGCGCGCATCGCGGCGGAGGGCATCAACACCGTGCGGCTCTACACCCCTCCGCCCGAGTGGCTGCTCGACACGGCCGCGGAGAACGGCCTGCGCGTGCTGGCCGGCCTGGCCTGGGAGCAGCACGTGGCCTTCCTGGAGGATCGCCGCCGGCCGGAGGCGATCGTCGAGCGCGTCCGGCGCGAGGTCTCGGCGCGTGCCGGCCACCCCGCCCTCCTCGCCTGGGCGGTCGGCAATGAGATACCCGCACCCATCGTGCGCTGGCACGGCGCGGGCGACATGCGGCGCTTCCTGTCGCGGCTGCACGCCACGGCCAAGGAGGCGGATCCCGGCGCTCTGGTCACCTACGTCAACTACCCCTCGACGGAGTACCTCGAGCTCCACTTCCTCGACTTCGACTGCTTCAACGTCTTTCTCGAGGACCCCGGCCCCTACGAGGCCTACCTGCACCGCCTGCAGAACCTGGCCGGCGAGCGTCCGCTCGTGCTCACCGAGATCGGCCTCGACAGCGGCACCAACGGCGAGGAGGCGCAGGCCGCGACCGTCGGATGGCAGGTGCGCGACGCCTACGCCGCGGGCTGCGCGGGCGCCTTCGTGTTCTCCTGGACCGACGAATGGCACCGCGGCGGCCACGACATCGAGGACTGGCACTTCGGCCTCACCGACCGGGCGCGCAACCCCAAGCCGGCGCTCGCAGCGGTGCGCCAGGCCTTCGCCCACGCCCCGGTGGATCCGCGCGCCGCACTCCCGCGCGTCTCCGTGGTGATCTGCACCTACAACGGGGAGGCGACCCTGGGGGAGACGTGCGCCGCGGTCGCCGAGCTCGACTACCCCGACTTCGAGGTGCTCGTGGTCGACGACGGCTCCACCGACGCGAGCGCCGACATCGCCGCCGAACATGGCTTCCGGGTGATCTCGACGACCAACCGCGGCCTCTCCTCCGCCCGCAACACCGGCCTGCAGGCGGCGTCGGGCGAGATCATCGCCTACCTCGACGACGACGCCGCGCCCGACCCCCACTGGCTCATCTACCTCGGCGACACGTTCGCGCGCACATCGTTCGCGGCGGTCGGCGGACCGAACCTGCCCGTGCCGGACGACGGCGCCGTCGCCGACGCGGTGGCGGCGGCGCCGGGCAACCCGACCCACGTTCTCGTCTCCGATCGTGAGGCCGAGCACATCCCCGGGTGCAACTCCGCGTTTCGCACGGACGCCTTGCGCGCGATCGGTGGGTTCGATCCTCGCTTCCGGATCGCGGGAGACGACGTCGACGTCTGCTGGCGCCTGCAGGAGCGCGGCTGGCCCATCGGCTTCTGCGCCGCCGCGATGGTCTGGCATCACCGTCGCGGCACCGTCCGCGGGTACCTGCGCCAGCAGCGCTCCTACGGGCGCGCCGAGGCGATGCTCGAGCGCAAGTGGCCCGAGCGCTACAGCGCCGGCGGGCACGTCACGTGGCGCGGGCGCGTCTACGGCGACGCGGCGCCGCGTCACGCCACGGGTCCGCTGCGCTGGCGCATCTACCACGGCGTGTGGGGCACCGCGCCGTTCCAGTCGCTCTACGAGCCCGCGCGCGGCAACCCCAACACGATCCTGCTCATGCCCGAGGCCTACCTGGCCATCGGCGCCCTGGCGCTGCTCGTCGCCCTCGGGGTGCTCTGGACACCGCTCTTCGCGCTGGCTCCGCTGCTCGTCGCGGTGGCCGGGACGCTCGCCCTGCGGGCCGTCTCCGCCGGCGCCGGCGCTCGCTTCCCGAGCCCGGGGCTCGCGCCGGCGCAACAGATGGCGCGACGGGCGCTCACCGCCCTGCTGCACATCGCCCAGCCACTGGTGCGTCTCGAGGGTCGTCTGCGCTACGGCCTCACGCCCTGGCGCCGGGGCGACGCCGTCGGGCGCGCGCTCCCGGTCGCGCGGCGACTCGAGCACTGGAGCGAGGAGTGGGTGGACCCGACGGAGTGGGTGCGGTCGTTCGAGCGCTCCATCCAGGCAAGCGGCGCCGTGGTGCGGCGCGGCAGCGACTTCGACGCCTGGGACCTCGAGGCGCGCGGAGGCACGCTGGGCGGCGTCCGGATGGCCACCGTGGTCGAGGAGCACGGCGCCGGGCAGCTCGTGCGCCTGCGCTGCCGGCCGATCCTGTCCCGGACGGCCGTCGTGCTGACCACGCTCCTGGCCGCGCTGTGCGCGGTCGCGGGTCTCGACGGCGCCGTGGCCGCCGCGGTGACGCTCGGAATCCTGGCCGGCGCGCTGGGGCTGCGCTCGCTGAGCGAGGTCTCGGCGGCGATGGCGCTGGCCAGAGGGGCGCTCGGCTCCGAGGAAGGCGCGGCGCGGTGAGCGGCGCGCTCGACGTCACCCCGGCGGTGGGCTCCTTCCGGCGCCAGGGCCGGCTGCTGCGCTACGCCAAGCCGGAGTGGCGCGGGCTGCTCGTTCTCATCGCGACGATGCTCGCCAACATCGCGCTCGACCTCCTGCGTCCGTGGCCGATCAAGCTCGTGGTCGACAACGTGCTCGGCGACGCCGGGCTGCCGCACGTCCTGCGCTCGCTTCCCGGAGTAAACGGTCGCCACGGTCTGCTCGTGTGGGTCGTCGTCGCGACCCTGCTGATCTTCCTGCTCGGGACGGTCACCAACATGGCCTACACGTACTTCTCGCTCCGGCTCGGGCAGCGGATGACCTACCGCCTGGCCACCGACCTGTTCGCCCACCTGCAGCGCCTGTCGCTGCTCTTCCACACCCGCCGGCCCGTGGGCGATTTGATCTCGCGCGTGACCGGCGACTCGTGGTGCGTAAACACGCTCGTGGCCGACGCCCTGGTCCCTGCGCTGCAGGCCGTCGTGACCGTCGGGGCGATGTTCGTGGTGATGTGGAACCTCCAGCCCACCCTCACCCTGCTCGCGCTCGGAGTGATGCCGTTCTTCGTCGTCGTCATCCGTGTCCTCGGACGTCCGATCAAGGACCGCAACCGCGAGCAGCGCGACCTCGAGGGCAACATGATGTCGATCGTCGAGCAGACGCTGAGCGCCGTGCCGGCGGTGCAGGCCTTCACCCGCGAGGATCACGAGACCAAGCGCTTCTCCTCCTACGCCGACCGCACGGTGATCGCCTACGTGCGGGCGACCGTCGCGGGCCTGTGGTTCGAGCTCTTCGCCGGCCTGGTCTCGACGCTCGGCACCGCCGCCGTCATCTACGTCGGCGCCGACCTGGCCCTGCGCGGCAAGCTCACGGCGGGGACGATCATCGTCTTCCTCTCCTACCTCGGCTCGCTCTATGACCCGCTCAACTCCATCACCCACACCGCGCAGACCGTGCAGGGCGCGGCCGCCGAAGCCGACCGCGTCTCCGAGATCCTCGAGACCGTGCCCGACATCCAGGACAAGCCGGCCGCTCCCCCCGCCCGGGTCGGCGGGAGCATTCGCTACGAGAACGTGACCTTCGGCTACGCGCCGGAGCGAGAAGTGCTCAAGGACGTCACGCTCGAGGCGCACCCGGGCGACGTGGTGGCGATCGTGGGCCCCACCGGCGCCGGCAAGACGACCCTGATGAACCTGCTCGTGCGCTTCTACGACCCGTGGAGCGGGAGGGTCACGATCGACGGGGTCGACCTGCGCGACGTGCAGCACCGCTCGCTGCGCCAGCAGATCGCCCTCGTGCTCCAGGACCCCTTCATCCTTCCGCTCTCCATCGCCGAGAACATCGCCTACGGCCGGCCGGAGGCGACGCGGGCCGAGGTGGAGGCCGCCGCGCGCGCCGCCAACGCCCACGACTTCGTCACGCTGCTCCCGCAGGGCTACGACACGGTGGTCGGCGAGCGCGGCGCGACGCTCTCCGGCGGCGAGAAGCAGCGCCTCTCGATCGCCCGCGCCTTCCTCAAGGACGCGCCCGTGCTGGTGCTCGACGAGCCGACCTCGGCGCTCGACGCGCGCACGGAGGGAGCTCTGCTCGAAGCCCTCGAGCGCCTGATGGACGGGCGCATCTCCTTCGTCATCGCGCACCGCCTCTCGACCATCCGCCGCGCGACGCAGATCCTCGTGATCGAGCACGGCCAGGTCATCGAGTCCGGCAGCCACGCGGAGCTGCTCGACGCCGGCGGCCTCTACTCGAGCCTCTATCGCCGCCAGATGGACATGGCCGAGCACGACGCGCCGCGCGAGGCGCTCATCCCCGACGGACACGTTGAGTCCTAGCCGTCCGCTGCGGATCGCGCTGGTCGCGCCGGTGGCCGCACCCGTGCGGCCGGGGGAGGGGGAGTCGGTGGAGCAGCTCGTCGGATTGCTCGCCGACGGGCTGACCGGCCGCGGACACGAGGTGACGCTGTACGCCACGGGCGACTCGCAGACCTCCGCCGCCCTGCGCGCGGTCCACGCGCGGGGCTATGACGAGGACGAGGAGATGTGGGACTGGCACCGCGCGGAGAGCTTCAACGCCGCCCTGGCCTTCGAGCACGCGGCCGAGCACGACGTCATCCACGCGCACGACTTCCACTTCGCCCTGCCGTTCGCGGGGCTGACCGCGACTCCGTTCGTCGAGACTCCGCACGTCGAGATCGCCCCGGAGGTGGCCGAGGCCTACCAGCGCCGCCCCGACGTCCACGTCGTGGCGGTGTCGGAGTGGCAGCGCCGCTCGCTGGGCGACCGTCCCAACGTCGGCGTCATCCCCCACGGGATCGCGTTCGACGCCTTCCCCTTCGGCGCGCGGAGCGGTGAGCACCTGCTCTTCCTCGGACGCATGCTGGCCGACAAGGGACCGGCCGAGGCGATCCGCGTCGCGCAGGAGGTGGGCATGCCGCTCATCCTCGCCGGACCGGCCCAGGAGGGCTATGACATCCGCGCGGAGACCGCCGTGGACGGAAAGCGCATCCGCTGGGTCGGGCCGGTCACGGCCGCGGAGCGCAACGAGCTGCTCTCCAGCGCCGCTGCCCTGCTCTTTCCCCTCGTCTATCCCGAGCCGTTCGGACTGGTGCTGCTCGAGGCGATGGCGTGCGGAACGCCCGTGGTGGCCAGCGCGTTGGGCGCGGTGCCCGAGATCGTCCAGGAGGGCGTGACCGGCTTCACGGCGCCTTCGTGGGAGGGGCTCGCCGCGCTCGTGCCGGCGGCCGCCGCGCTCGACCGCCGCGGGGTGCGCAAGGCGGCCGAGGAGCGCTTCGACGCCCGGCGCATGGTCGAGGCGCACGAGGCGCTCTATGAGCGCATCGCGGGTGGAGGGCGGCGCGGATGACCGGCGCGCTCGTCGCCGTCGTCGCGCATCCCGACGACGAGTCGCTGATCGCCGGCGGAACGCTCGCGCTGGCCGCCCGCGCCAGGACTCCCACCGGCGTGGTCTCGCTCACCCGCGGCGAGCACGGCCCCATTTCCGATCCGGAGCTCGCGGTTCGCGAGCACCTCGGCGAGGTGCGCGAGCGCGAGCTCCGGGCGGCGGCGCACGAGCTGGGCGTGGGCTGGACCGCCTGCCTGCGCCACCCCGACGGAGAGCTGCCGTGGGTCGACCACGACGCGGCCGCCGCCGAGCTCGTCGCGCTGCTCGAGCCGCACGAGCCGGCCGCGGTGCTGAGCTTCGGCGCCGACGGGCTCTACGGTCACCCCGACCACGTCGCCGCCCGCGACATCGCGGAACTTGCCCTCGATCGCCTGAGCGGCGAGGTAGCCCTCTATCAGGCGGCGTGGCCGCCTCACCTCGTCGAGGAGATGGCCGCGGCGGCCGCGGAGCGCGGCCTGCCCACCGGCCTGTGGGGGCTCGAGCCGGAGGCCTTTGGCTACGGGGACGCCACCCCCACGGTCGTGCTCGACGTCCGCGGGGTCCTTCCGCGCAAGCTCGCCGCCCTCCGCGCGCACCGGACCCAGCTCGGCGTCGAGCACCTGCTCGCCGCGCTGCCCGACGACCTCGCCGCACGCTTCCTGGCCACGGAGCCGTGGGCCGGGCCGCCGCACGGCAGGGTGCTCGAGACCCTGCTGGGGCTCGATGACTGAGCCGCGGCGGATCGTCCTCCTCGGCGCGATGGCCGAGATGCCCTTCGCCGGCGTCGCCTGGCAGGTCCTGCACTACCTCGAGGGCTTTCGCCGACTCGGCCACGAAGTCTCCTACGTCGAGGACACGGGCAACTGGCCGTATGACCCCTACCTCGACACGGTCACCGACGACGCATCCGGCGCCGCACGCCGGCTCGGCGAGCTGATGGACGGCTTCGGCTTCGCCGACCGCTGGGCGTACGTCAACGCCGCCCGTGACGGCGAGGTCTGGGGCATGACGCACGCGCGCATGGCCGAGGCGCTCGCCCACGCCGACGTGCTCGTGAACCTGAGCGGCGCCACCGTCCTCAAGGAGGCGCACCTCGACGTGCCCGTGCGCATCTACCTCGAGACCGATCCGGTGACGCCCCAGCTCGAGATCGCCCTCGGGCAGCAGGCGACGGTCGACTTCCTCGCCGCCCACACGGACCACTTCTCCTTCGGCGAGCGGCTGGGCGCGCCCGGGTGCGCGGTGCCCGTGGAGCGCTTCACCTACCGTCCCACGCGACAGCCGGTGGTGCTCGACTGGTGGCCGGTGCCCGCCGGCTTCCCGCAGCCTCCCGACGGGGGCCTGCGGTTCACCACCGTGGCCAACTGGGAGCAGACCCACAAGGACATCGCCTTCGCCGGGGAGACCTACACCTGGAGCAAGAGCGCCGAGTTCCTCAAGCTGCTCGAGGTGCCACGGCGCGCGAACGCGAGAATCGAGCTCGCGCTGGCTCTGGACGACGCGGAGACGATCTCGTTGCTCGAGCGCTCCGGCTACGGCGTCCTTCCGGCGCTCGCGCTCTCGCGCGACCCGATGGGCTACCGCGACTTCATCACCGCCTCGGGCGCCGAGTTCACCGCCGCCAAGGATCAGAACGTGCGCCTGCGCAGCGGCTGGTTCAGCGACCGGACGGCGACCTACCTGGCCACGGGGCGCCCGGCGGTGGTGCAGGACACGGGATTCGACCACGCCCTGCCCACGGGCGAGGGGCTTCTCGCGTTCCGCACGCCCGAGGAGGCGGTGGCCGCGCTGGGAGACGTCGCCGCCGACTATCCGCGCCACAGTCGGGCGGCGCACGCGATCGCCGTCGAGCACTTCGACTCGGACGCCGTATTGGGCCGCCTGCTCGCAGACGCGGGGAGCTGACGTGGACTTCGACGTGCGCACCGTCACGGGCGAGTGGGACTACGCGACGCTGCCGCCCAATGTGGAGCTCGGCCGTGGCTGCTGGATCGAGCGCCCCGAGGCGTTCGAGCGCTTCCGCAGTACCCGCACGCCGGGCATCGTCCTCGGCGAAGAGGTCGCGGTCTACGGCTGGACGGTCTTCAACGTCGAGCCCGGCGGGCGGGTGAGCGTGGGTGCGGGCAGCGTGCTCGTCGGGGCGGTGTTCATGTGCCGCGAGGAGATCACCGTGGGCCGCGGCGCGGTGCTCTCCTACCAGGTCACCGTCGCCGACTCCGACTTCCACCCGCGCGACCGCGGGGAGCGCCGGCGCGACGCGGTGGCCAGCGCCCCGCACGGGGATCCCGCGCTGCGTCCCGCGATCGAGAGCCGCCCGGTGAGCATCGGCGACGGCGCGTGGATCGGGATCGGTGCGATCGTGCTCAAGGGCGTGCGCGTCGGCGAGCGCGCCCGCGTGGGCGCCGGGGCCGTGGTGACCCGAGACGTTCCCGACGGCGCCACGGTGGAGGGCAACCCGGCACAGGTCGTGGTGAGGACTTGAGCGGGGTCGTCATGGAGCACGACTGGTTCCCGCGTCCCGTGCCCGAGAACGTCGAGCTGGGGGCTCGCTCCTGGCTCTTCAGCGCGTACGCCTTCCGGCACTGCCACAGCCGCCGGGCCGTGGCGGTGCGGATCGGCGATGACTCGGGCGTCTACCACGGCACCCACTTCGAGCTCGGGCCGGAGGGGGTCGTCGAGATCGGGCGCTTCTGCACCCTCGTCGGGGCGATCATCCGCACGAACGCGCGCGTGGCGATCGGCGACCACACCTTCCTCGCCCACGAGGTCGTGCTCGCCGACACGCCGTTCGCGATCCCGCCGAACGGCGCCTCCGAGCCGCCGGCCGGAGCCGGCATCGAGATCGGCGAGGACGCGTGGATCGGCGCGCGGGCCACGGTGCTGGGCGGCTCGCGCATCGGCGCCGGCGCGATCGTCGGGGCGGGCGCCGTGGTCGACGGCGTGGTCCCCGCGGGCGCGCTGGCCGCGGGCAACCCGGCGCGCGTCCTCCCCGCGAGGCGCTGATGGCGCGCCTCGTGGCGATCGAGGACCTCGCTGGTCCCTCCGTCGCTGGCCGCGGGGGCCACGCGATGCACGTCCTGCAGATCCTCGAGGGGCTGCGCCGCCTGGGCCACGAGGTGCTGTTCCTGGAGTTCGTAGAGGAGCCGCCCGCGCCGGCCGCCGTCGCCGCCTTCGGGCAGGTGCTCTCAGGACGCCCGGCCGCTCTGCTCGACGCCGCCTCGGGCCGGGTCTACACGGGCCTGGCGCGCGAGCAGGTGGCCGCCTTCGCCGCGCGCGCCGACGCGGTCATCTCCCTGGCCGCCCACTACCGCCGCGAGCCCTGGCCGCTGCTCGAGGCGATACGCCCCCGCATCCTGCTCGAGCAGGACCCGGGCTACACCCACCTGTGGGCCGCCGAGGAGGAGGATCCGCGCGTGATCTTCGGCGAGCACGACGTGCACTTCACTGTCGGCGCCAACGTCGGGACCCCGCGCAGCCCGATTCCCACCGCAGGAATCGAGTGGCGGGCGCTGTGGCCGCCGGTGGTGCTCGACTGGTGGGCCGGGGCGCACGCCGTCGTGCGCGACCGCTTCACAACGGTCGGCGCGTGGCGCGACTACGGCTACCTCGAGCTCGACCGGGAGGTCATGGGCCCGAAGGTCGAGGAGTTCCGCAAGTTCCTCGCCCTGCCCCGCCGCTCTGGGGAGGAGCTCGAGCTCACGCTGGCCATCGAGGACGACGATCACGACCGGGCGCTCCTGCGCGAGTGCGGCTGGAGGCTCGAGTCGCCGTCGCTCGTCGACACCCCCGAGCGCTACCGCAGCTACGTCGCCGGCTCGCTCGCCGAGTTCTCGTGCGCGAAGGGCGGATACGTCGGCACGCGGAGCGGGTGGTTCAGCGATCGCTCGGCCTGCTACCTGGCTGCGGGTCGTCCCGTGGTCCTCCAGTCGACCGGCTTCGAGGACGGGCTTCCGACCGGCGAGGGTGCGTTCGCCGTGCGCGACGTCGAGGAGGCGGCGGCGGCGATGGCCGAGATCCGGGGCGACTACGAGCGCCACGCCGCCGCCGCGCGCGAGCTCGCCCGCGAGTTCTTCGACTCCGAGCGCCTGCTCGGCTCGATGCTCGAGCAGAGCGGTCTGCCCGCCCGGGGGTCCGCATGAGGATCGCGCTGATCGCAGACGAGGACCCCGGCTGGGGCGGGATCGGCACCTACACGGGGATCCTCGGCCGCGCGCTCCGGGACTCGGGGCACGACCTGCACCTCGTGCTGCGCGGTTGGGAGGAGGACGGCGAGGAGGAGCTCGACGGCCTGACCGTGCATCGGGTGACGGTTGCCGAGCCGTCGTGGCGGCGGGGTACCGTCGCGCTCGTGAGCCACCTCCACGTGGCGCGCGAGTCGCTCCTCTTCTCGGCGCGGGCAGCACGCGCGCTCGCGCGCATCGCGCCCGACGTGGTCGAGGCGCCGGAGTTCCACGCGACCGGGCTCACGTCCGCCCTGCGAGCCCGGCTCGACCGGCGCGCGCCCGCGGTCGTGGTCCGCCTGCACACTCCGGCGTATCTCGCGGCTCGCCTGGCGGGCGAGCCCGCGAACCTCGATGGGCGCAGCGGGGAGCTGCTCGAAGCCGCGAGCGTGCGCGCCGCCGACCGGATCACGTCGCCGAGCGCCGCGCTCGCGCACGAGGTGACACGCCGCTGGCGGCTGGCGCCCGATCGGGTGGAGGTGGTTCCGAACCCCGTGGATTCCGACCTCTTCGTCCCCGGAGAGCGGGCCCCTGACCCCGCGTGCATTCTCGTGGCCGGACGGGTCGAGCGCATGAAGGGCCAGGACGTGCTGATCGAGGCGCTGCCGGCGATCCGGCGAGCCGTCCCGTCGGCTCATGTGCGTCTCGTGGGCGCCGACGGCGGGGCGTCGGCGGCGGTCGCGCAGCGCAGCCGAGAGCTCGGAGTGGAGTCCGCGGTGTCCTTCGAGGGCGCCGTCGCCCGCGAGGAGCTTCCGGCGGTCTACGCGTCGGCAGCGGTGTGCGTGGTTCCCTCGCGCTTCGAGGCCTTCGGCTACACGTGCGTGGAGGCGATGGCCTGCGGTCGTCCCGTCGTGGCCAGCCGCGTGGGCGGACTCGCCGAGATCGTCGAGCACGAGCGCGAGGGGCTGCTCGTGGCTCCTGAGGACCCCGCCGCGCTCGCCGCCGCGGTCATCCGGCTGCTGGGCGACCCCGCCCTCGGCCGCCGGCTGGGCGCCGCGGCGCGGTCGGGGGTGCTCGAGCGCTTCGGAGCGCCCGCCGTGGCGGTGCGCAGCGCCGCCGCCTACGCCGAGATCGCACGATGAGCGCCGTGCGGCGCAACCTCATCGTCAACGCCGACGACTTCGGCGCCTCGGACGGCATCAACCGCGGGATCGTCGAGGCGCACGGGGGAGGAGTCGTGACGAGCACGAGCCTTATGGTCAAGGGTCGTGCGGCGGCGGGCGCCGTGGCGCTCGCCCGGGAGCATCCGGGCCTCGCGATCGGCCTGCACTGGGACCTCGACGGCGAGGACGCCGACCCGAGCATCGACCTCGAGTCTCCCGCCGCCGTGCGCGCGGAGCTCGCGCGCCAGCTCGAGGCCTTCCACGAGCTCACGGGGCGAGCGCCCACCCACGTCGACTCCCACCACCACGTCCACCGCCGGCCCGAGATCGCGCCGATCGCCCGCGAGCTCGTCGCGCCCCTCGGGGTGCCGCTGCGCGAGGAGAGCGAGGTACGGTTCATCGGCGGCTTCTACGGCCAGTGGGAGTGGCAGGTGACCGACCTGCACCACGTCAGCCCGGAGTTCCTCCTGTGGATCCTCCGCAACGAGGTGGCCGACGGCTGGACCGAGATCTCCTGCCATCCCGGCTACGTGACCGACGACTTCACCTCGGTCTACCTCGAGGAGCGCGAGGCCGAGCTCGCCACGCTCACCGACCCGCTTATTCGGGCGGAGATCGACTCCCTCGGCCTTCGCCTCGCGAGCTACGCCGAGCTCTAGGCCGGGTCGGCGACCGGCACCGCGCCGTCCACCCCCGCCTCGGAGGAGATGAGGATGGCTCCCTCTCCGGTCGCGTAGGCCTCCTCGCCGTGCTGCACGATGTCCATGCCGAGCGCCTCCTCGCGCTCCGTCGCGCGCAGCGGCGTGAAGACGAGGATGACCCGCAGGAGGACGAAGGTGACCACGAACGCGTAAGCGGGCGTCACGACCGCGGCCACGGCCTGGTGTCCGAGCAGCGCGGCGTTGCCGTACACGAGCCCGTTGGCCACGCCGTTCCAGGAGAGCTGGGCGAAGAAGCCGATGAAGAGGATGCCGGTCATCCCCGCCACGCCGTGGGCGGCGAGCACGTCGAGGGTCTCGTCGACCCGCGTGCGCGCGCGCCAGACGATCGCCGCGTAGCTCGGCAGTGCGGCGAGGGCGCCGAGCGCGCACGCCCACCCCGGGCTGACGTACCCGCCCGCCGGCGTGATGCCCACGCAGCCGACGATGATCGCGGTCGCCGCTCCGATCGCCGTCACCTGCCGCCCGCGCAGCAGGTCGAGTACGAACCACACCACGAGCGTGCACGCCGGCGCCAGCAGCGTGTTCGTGAAGGCGAGCACGCTCGAGTTCCCGGTCGAGAAGCCGCTGCCGCCGTTGAACCCGAACCAGCCGAACCACAGGAGGCCGGCGCCCACGAGCACGTAGATCGCGTTGTGGGGCAGGAGGGCTTGGCGGCCGTAGTCCTTGCGCGCCCGGACCACGAGCGCGGCGGCCAGCGCGGAGAACCCCGACCCCATCTCGACGGGCACCCCGCCGGCGAAGTCGAGCGTCCCGCGCGCCTGCAGCCACCCACCGCCAAAGGACCAGTGGGCGAGCACCGCGTAGACGAGCACCGACCACAGGCCCGCGAAGACGAGGAACGGCGCGAAGCGCATGCGCTCCACCACGGCGCCCGAGACGAGCGCGACGGTGACGATGCAGAAGCTCGCCTGGAAGGCCATGAACAGGAGTTGCGGGATCTTGGTCCCTGCGCGCGGAGCGAAGTCGACGCCCTGGAGGAAGGCGTGGTGCAGGCCGCCGATGAGCGCGCCGCTTCCGTCGAAGGCGAGCGAGTAGCCCACGAGCGCCCACGCGACGGTGGCCACCGCGAGCGCGGCGAGGCACATCATGAAGGTGTTCAGCGTGTTCTTCTCGCGCACCAGGCCCGCGTAGAAGAGCCCGAGCGCCGGTGTCATGAGGATCACAAGAGCGGTGGCGGCGAGCATCCACGCCGTGTCGCCGGCGTCCACTCCCGCGACCGCCAGGGTCAAGGCGCCCGTCATCGGCCCAGCGGGGTGACAGCCCCGTGGTCGATCTCCCCGGTGCGGATGCGGATCGCGCGCTCGAGCGGGAGGACGAAGATCTTCCCGTCGCCGACCTCGCCGGTGCGTGCTCCGTCTTGGAGCGCCTCGATCGTGGCTTCTACGAACGCGTCGGAGACGGCGATCTCGAAGCGCGCCTTGTCGGCGAGTCCCATCTTCACGGTGGTGCCGCGGTAGGTCTCGACCCGGTCGAGCTCCCCGCCGTGCCCCTGGACGCGGCTGATGGAGACCCCGCGCACCTCCGCCCGATACAGGGCTTCGAGAACGTCGTTGGCCTTCTCCGGGCGGACGATGGCGATCACGAGCTTCACGGGACGGCTCCTCCTGGGACGCGCGGGAGCGCTTCTGAGTCGGCGCGCGCCTCGCAAAAGGCGCCGGCGTCGCCTTCGGGGCGAGGCGAGCGCGAGCCTACCGAGCCGGCGCGGCAAGGATAAGTCCGGTGGCGCCCTAGTGGCCGCCCGTCGAGATCGTCACGAGCTGATCCACCGGCGCGTAGTCGTCTCGCAGCGCGCGCGTTTCGCCCACGAAGCGAGCTAGCGCAGGCTCGTCGAGGAGCTCCTCGCCGTCGTGGCGTGCGCCCGAGGCGGTCGCCAGGGCGCGGAGCGGCAGGGGCTCGTCGGAGGCGAAGAAGACGAAGTTCTCGCCCAGCCCCGCCGCCGGGCGCCCGAAGCGCGCCTCGAGCGCGACGTGGGCGAAGACGCTGCGCAGCGTCGCGGCCTCGGAGCGCACAAAGCGCGTCCGCCCCGCGTCGATGCAGTTCATCGTGTAGATGCCGCCCGGGGCGAGCCGGCGCCTCACGTCGGACATGAACTCCCGCGTGGTGAGATGCCAGGGGACCGAGCGCCCGGCGTAGGCGTCGCCCACCACCACGTCGTAGGCCCGCGCGGGCTCCTCGCGCACGAGGACGCGGGCGTCGCCGGTGCGCACGCGCAGGCGCGGGCCGGTGCGGAGCCCGAGCCCGCGGCGGGCGACCTTGACCACGTTGGGGTCGAGCTCGAGGACGACGTTGCTCGAGCCGGGACGGGTCGCCGAGACGTAGCGGGGCAGCGTGAACCCGCCGCCGCCGATCCACAGGGCGCGAATCGGCCTCCGGGGCGGACGGAAGGAGTCCAGCCCGTCGGCTATCCGACGCGTGTAGGGGAACCGCAGACGGGTCGGATCGGCGAGGTCGACGTAGGAATGGCGCAGGCCGTCGAGCACGAGCAGGCGCCCGGTGCTCGGACCGGAGCGGTCGTGCACCACGCTCGCGCAGAAGTACGCGCTCTCGCGCTGGCACGGACTTCCCGCCGCGGCGGCCAGCCCGGCGAGGAGCAGGGCGCCGGAGAGGACGCTGCCCACGATGAGCCGTCCCCGCCACACCCGCAGCCAGGCGGCCACTCCCACGCCGCTCCCGATCAGGGCGAGCCCGAGCCCGATGACGATCGTCGAGGTCGGCAGGAGCGCCAGGAGCACGAAGCCGGTGATCACCGTGCCGAAGATCGCCCCCGCCGTACCCACCGCCGAGAGGCGGCCGACCACCTTGCCCGCATCGTCGAGGCGCTCGAGCTGCAGCTTGACGACCGTGGGATTGATGGCGCTCAGCACCGCCGCGGGCCAGAAGAAGGAGACGAGGGAGAGCACGAGGATCATCGGCGAGCCCTGACCCTGCGCGAGCCGCCCGGCGACCCGCGAGATCGGCAACGTGCTCAGGGCCAGCAGGCCGCCGATGATGAGCAGCGGCCCGAGCGTCTTGCGCGGGTTGAGCAGGTCGGCGAAGCGCCCGCCGAACCACGAGCCGAGGGAGATACCGGCGAGGACGACGCCGATGATCGCCGTGTAGGTCTGCAGCGTCACCCCGAAGTAGGGGGCGATGAGTCGAGTGGCGACGATCTCGATCACCAGCACGGCGGCGGAGTTCAGGAAGACGAGGGTGCCGGCGGCCAGCCAGCCGAGTGGCGCGGGGCGGTCGGGGATAGGGGTGACCGGCGGCTCGCGCGCAGGCGGTGATGACATCGCGACCGTTGTACCGGACGGGCGAGGGAGCGTGCGAACATCCGCCCCCGTGAGCTCCCCTGAGCCCGTTTCCCCGACCTATCGCTTCGCGATGGCCGCGTGCGCCCCGATCGTGCGTCGCTGGGGGCGGCTCGAGGTATCGGGGGAGGAGCACCTGCCGCGCTCGGGCGCCGTGCTGCTCGCCGGCAACCACGACTCCTACTGGGACCCGGTCGTGATCGGGATCGCCGGGCTCGAGCGGCGCCAGATCCGCGCGCTGGCCAAGTCCTCGTTGTGGAAGGTGCGCGGGCTCGCCCCGATCCTCGACGGCATGGGACAGATCCCGATCGACCGCGGCGCCCGAGACGCCCATGCGCTCGACCGGGCCATCGCCGAGCTGCGCGCGGGAGCCTGCATCGGGGTCTTCCCCGAGGGGACGAGATCCCGCGGCGAGACCCTGCGCGCGCGCAGCGGCTTCGGCCGCCTCGCCGAGGCCGTGCCCGAGGCCCGGGTGGTGTGCTGCACCGTCGAGGGGACGGTCGACATCGCGCGCTTCCCGAAGCGCCCGCGCATACGGGTCCGCTTCTTCTCACCCGCGGGTGGGGGACTCCGAGAGGGAGAGAGCACCGTCGAGCTCGCCGTCCGCCTGCTCGCCGAGATCCGCGGCTACGCACCGGTGGTCCCGGTGGGCCGCGGCCGGCCGCTCAGCGCGCCGGCGCGAGCGCGCGCACCGCGGCGCTGATCCACTCCTCCTCGTGCTCGGCCCAGACCGACCCCGAGTGGGCGCCCGGGTAGACGGCGTAGGTGTGCGGCACGCGCGCCCGTAGGAGCTCGGCGTGCAGCTGCTCGTTCTCCTCCAGGAAGTGCGGATCGGCGTCGCCGACGTAGAAGGAGAAGGCGAAGGGCGCTTTCGAGTCGGCGATCCGCTTCGCCGCCCGCACGTAGGAGTGGACGCTGGCCGCGGAGTCGGCCTCGGGCGAACCAAGGGGGAGCGGGGCGTCGCCGACCGGGTTGGTCGGATGGAAGTACCCGCTCCAGGACTGGATGACCGAGAAGGTCTCGGGATGCCTGATCCCGATGATGCTCGCCCCGTAGCCCCCGGCGGAGACTCCGATGATCGCTCGTCCGCGCCGGTCGGCCACGGTGCGGTAGCGCCGGTCGACCTGCGCGACGAGCTCGCGGGCCACGGCGCTCTCCCAGTTGCGGCCGGGATGCCAGTCGTGCCACTCCGGATCGGTGTCACCGCGCCGGGCGCCCTGCGGCGAGACCACGATCGCCGGGCGGCCGGCGTGCTCGGCGTCTGCTCCCCAGTCGCGCACGCCCATGCCCCGGTAGCTCCGCGGGCCGGCGGGGAGGCCGTGGAGCGCGTAGATCACGGGATAGCGCTTGCCCGAGGAGTCGTAACCCGCGGGGAGGTAGACCGCGTAGTGCTCCCGGTCGGAGATCGCCTGCGAGCGAAACGAGCCTTCGAGGATGCGTCCCGGGGAGGTGGCGCGTGCGGGCGCCGGCCGGGAGGACGAGTGCGAGGCCGAGCCGCAGCCGGCGAGCACCGTCGTCGCGAGCGCGAGCGCGAGCGCGATCGCCGCGAGGCGGACGAGCGGGATGTCGGGAAGGACGCGCACTTCCAGAACATAGGCGGGCCGTGTCCCGCCGGGCGCCGCTCGGACTGAACCGACCACCGAGCGCGGCGCGCCGGCGCTCGCCGCGCGCGGGTGATCTACGATGAGCGAAGGGGAGACACGACCACGGGCGGAGGAACGATGGACGAGGGTCTGACCAGGCGGGATCTGCTGCGCACGGGCGCGGCGGCGGGCATCGGCGCAGCGGCGAGCGGGCTCGCGCTCGACCCGGTCATCGAGCGAGCGCTCGCGAGCACGGGACGCCCTGGACGCCTGCGCGACATCGAGCACGTCGTGATCCTGATCCAGGAGAACCGCTCCTTCGACCACTACTTCGGCACCTACCGCGGAGTGCGCGGCTTCGCCGACCGCCACGGGCGCGCGGCGTTCGCCCAGCACGGCTACACGCAGCCCGGGCAGGGCGGTCGCCTGCGCCCCTTCCACCTCGAGACCCACGGCCAGGCGCAGTGCACCACGTGGAGGCGCTCGGTGACGGGCGATCTGACGAGCGCGTTCTCCTTCGCGCGCCCCGATCGCTCCGTGCCGCGGCTGCCCCGCGTAAACGTGCCTTCGGACTCGAGCGGAGCGAGCTGCAGTAAGGAGCCGTACCGCATTCCCGCGAACCACATGCCGGGTCAGGAGCACGGGCGGCCGCGGCGCCTGCGCCACTCCTGAGATGGCGAGCACCACGCGAGGATCACGCGGGCGGCGCCAGGGGCGCCCGACCGCGGCCACGGAGGAGGCGGTCGAGGAGCGCCGCGAGCAGGCCGAGAACGCCGGCGGGCTCAAGGGTCTGATCGCGCGCCGCGGCGGACAGTGGTCGGTCGAGGTCGAGGATGGCCTGTTGCGCCGCACCCAGCGGCCGCTGTGGAACTTCGCGATGGACCACTACTTCCGCATGGAGGTCGAGGGCTGGCACCGGTTGCCCGACCCGCCGGCGATGCTCATCGGCATCCACGCCAGCGGCCTGCTGCCCATCGACGCCTACCTCACCGGCTTCCAATGGGATCGGCGCTTTGGCACCGAGCGCCCGCTGCACGGCACCTCCCACGACATGCTCATGGCCCTCCCCGGCGTCGGCGACTACCTGCGCAAGCTCGGCGGCCTGCCCGCCGCGCCCGACTCGATCACCGCGGCCTTCGCCGCGGGGCACGACGTGATCATCTGGCCCGGCGGTGACCTCGACGCCCTGCGCCCGTGGCGCGAGCGCGACCGGGTGGTGCTCGGCGGCCGCCACGGATTCGTCAAGCAGGCGATCCGCTCGGCGGTCCCGATCGTCCCCGTGGCCACCATCGGTGGCGCTGACACCTTGATCCAGCTCGCCGACGGCAAGGCGATCGCCAAGCGTCTGCGCCTCGACAAGCTCATGCGCGCCAACGCGTTCCCGATCGCGCTCGGCTTCCCGCTCGGCATCGCTCCGGGGATCGTGCCGCAGATCCCTTTGCCCGCGAAGATCCGCACGGAGTTCCTCGATCCGATCGAGCTCGACCCCGACCCTGAGCGGGCCGAGGACGAGCGCTACGTCTCGATCAAGTACCGCGAGGTGGAGCGAAAGCTGCAGGCCGGCGTCGATGCGCTGGCCAAGCGGCGCTCCTTTCCGGTGCTCGGCTGATCCCGGGCTCAGCCGATGGCGAGCAGGCCGGCCTGCTGCTGGCCGTAGAGGTAGCCGACCAGCGTCTGCGTGACGCGAGGATCGAACTGGCGCCCCGCTGAGCGCAGGAGCTCTTCGATCGCCTCGCCGTAGGACATCGCCGCCCGATACGGCCGGTCGGTGGTCATCGCGTGGTAGGCGTCGCAGGCGAGGATGATGCGGCTGCCGATCGGGATGTCCTCACCGGCCAGACCGTCGGGGTAGCCCGTTCCGTTCCAGCTCTCGTGCTCGTGGCGCACGATCCGCGCGACGGAGCCGAGCCCCGGGATGACGCGCAGGATCCGCTCGCCGATCACGGGGTGCTGGGCCATGAGCTGCCACTCCTGCTCGTCGAGCGGCGCGGGCTTGTGGAGGATCGCGTCGGGGATCGCCACCTTGCCGACGTCATGCAGGAGGGCGGCGGCGCGAACGCGTTCGATCTCGACCGGGGAGAGGCCCAGGCTACGGGCGACCGATCCGGCCATCTCGACGACCGACTCGGAATGCTCGCCCGTGTAACGGTCGCGCTCGAGCAGCGCGACGGCGAGCGCTTCCACCACGTCGCGATGGGGAGTCTCCTCGCCCAACGCGAGCGCCTGCTCGACCTCGTCTAAGTGGATGGCGATTCGTCCGCCACCTTCCTCGCGAGCGCGGGCGAGGGCGCGGCCGGCACGGTCGAGCAGCTCCTCCGGCGCGTCCGAGGTCTCGTCGTGGGCGGCGACGCCCATCGAGACCGATGCGCCCCGGACCGGGCCGGTCTCGAGCACCTCGAGCTCGAGGAGGATTCGCTCGAGGCATGTCTGTGCGTCGGCGCTGGTGGTCTCCACGAGAAGGAGCGCGAACTCGTCTCCTCCCGTGCGGCAGACGAGGTCCTGGGTGCGCGTGCCGGCGCGGAGCACGGCGCCGACGGCCACCAGCAGGTCGTCGCCGACCGGGAAGCCGTGCCGCCGTTGCAGGTCGCGGAAGTCGTCGATGTCGATGAGGACGAGCGATAGCGGACGGCGGTGGCGCCGCGCTCGCTCGGCCTCCTCGGCCAGGCGTCCGCGGAAGTAGCGCAGGCTGAGGCAGCCGGTGAGCGGATCGATGCGGCCCTCGCGCTGGCGCTCACGGGCGCGCTCGAGCTCGAGCTCGGCGATGCGCCGGTGGGCCTCGGCGAGCTCGCGGGCCAGTCCGTCGCGTTCTACCCGGTTGAACATCGCTCTCCATCATCGGCAGATCGGCGAAGAACTGGAATGGTGTCGAGTGTGAGGGCGCCTACCTTGAGGGAGCGCCCTCGCGTGTCGATGCGCACGAAACCATGGCGACTGCGGTATGGAGATGAGGCGACGGGTGCCACCCGGGGGATCTGCCGCGCTGCAAGGCACCGGCGAGCGAGAGCTCACGGGCCGGATGGCCGGCCTCCTCTACCTGACGGCGGGCCTGACCGCGCCGCTGATCCTGCTTCTGCCGGGCACGGAGACCCGCCACTGGCGTGCGGTGGTCGCGCTCGCCGGACTGGCTGTGGCGTGGGCCATCGTCAGCCTCTTCGTCATCGAATGGGAGGCAGGATGGCCGCGACTTGCGCACCCGATGAGCGTGGCCGGTGTCGCGCTCTCGGCGGCGGGAGTCGCACTCAGCGGCGGCGCGCAGGCGCCGACGCGCTTCTACCTCTTCTTCGTGGTGGTCTACGCCGCCTGCTTCTTCAGGCGCAGAACAGCCCTGCTCTACGTGGTCGTCTGTGGCGCGGCGCATGCCCTGCCGCTTCTGTACACGGACGGGCCCGCGCGCGGGCGTTACCTCGGCGAGCTGGCCGTCGTGCTTCCGACCTACTTCGCGCTCGGGGCGCTGATCTCGGCGGGTCGCGGCCGTCTCGACGACCTGCATGAGGAGCAGGAGCGCCACGCTGCGGAGCAGGGGGCCTTGAGGCGCGTGGCCACCGCCGTGGCCGAGGCAGGTCACTCCGCCGAGCACGTCTTCGCGCTCGTGGCGCGCGAGTCCGCCAAGCTGCTCGGCGCAAACGCCGCGGGCATCCTGCGCTTCGAGGGCACCGCCGAGGCCCGGGTGATCGGCTCCTGGAGTGACGGTTCGCCGACCGCGGAGCCCGGCACCCTGTACGCCCTCCCCGCCGAGAGCGAGCTCGCCGTCGTCCGGCGCACCGGGCGCCCGCTGCGGGTCGATTCCTACCCCGACGACACCAGCCGGGTGAGCCAGCTCGGCTACGAGGCCTGCGTGATCGCCCCGGTGAGAATGGGCGAGGAGCTCTGGGGCGGCATCGCGCTGACCACGCTGCCGGGACGCTCCTTCGCGCCCGGCGCGGAGGAGCGTCTCGCGCGCTTCGCCGGCCTGCTCGAGCTCGCGATCGCCAACGCGGAGTCCAAGCAGCGGCTGACCGCCCAGGCCTCCTCCGACGCCCTGACCGGCCTGCTCAACCACCGCTCGTTCCACGAGCGGCTGCGCTCCGAGGTCGCCCGGGCCGTGCGCCACGACCGCGAGCTCTCGCTGGCGGTGATCGACGTCGACTCCTTCAAGCGGATCAACGACGAGGCGGGGCACGAGGCGGGCGACCGCGTTCTCTCCGAGATCGCCGCGCTGCTCGTGCGCTCCGCGCGCGCGGGCGACGTGGTGGCCCGGATCGGCGGGGACGAGTTCGCGCTCCTGCTTCCCGAGACGACCCGCATGGACGCCTACCTGGTCGCCGAGGCTGCGCGCCAGACCGTCTCCTCGACCGAGCTGGCCGACGGCGTGCACGTGACGGTCTCGGCCGGGGTCTGCGACCTCGGGACCGCACCCGACGCCGAGGCGATGTTCCGCCTCGCCGACGGCGCTCTGTACTGGAGCAAGGCGCACGGCCGTGACGTGTGCTGGATCTACGATCCCGACGTCGTGCCCGAGCTCACGGCGAGAGAGCGCGCCGATCGACTCGAGCGCTCACACGCCCTGCTCGGGATGCGGGGCCTGGCGCGGGCCATCGACGCCAAGGACCCGAACATGCGCCGCCACTCCGAGCGCGTGGCCGAGCTGGCGTGTCTCCTCGCCGAGCGGCTCGAATGGCCGCCCGAGCGCCGAGCGTTGCTCCGCGAGGCGGCGCTCGTGCACGACGTCGGCAAGATCGGCATCCCCGACGCGATCCTGCTGAAGCCCGCTCGCCTGGATGAGCGCGAGACCGCGGCGATCCGCCAGCACCCCGCCCTCGGGGCGCAGATCGTCGCCGACCTCCTTGATCCCGAGCAGGTGCAGTGGATCCACTCCCACCACGAGCGTCCCGACGGCGCGGGCTATCCCGACGGACTGCGGGCGAGCGAGATCCCGCTCGGCGCGGCGCTCATCGCCGTGGCCGACGCGTGGGACGCGATGATGGTCAGCCGTGTCTACGCCGACGCGCGCGAGCCCGGCGACGCGCTGGCGGAGTGCGTGCGCCTCGCCGGCCGGCAGTTCGACCTGGAGGTGGTCGAGGCGCTCCGCACGGTGCTTGCGCTCGAGGCGGGACGCTCATGCGGCTGAGAGGACTCGAACCTCCACGGGGTTGCCCCCACAGGCACCTGAAGCCTGCGCGTCTACCAATTCCGCCACAGCCGCCGGAGGTCGCGTTCTAGCACGTCCTCGCCCGCGTCCGGGACCATAGCGGCGGCGCGTGGGAGCCTCGTCGGCGAGCTCCGAACGCCCGGAGTCGGTTGCTAATCTCGGGCCCGCGCGCCGCTATCGTCCAGGGGACTAGGACGCCGCCCTCTCACGGCGGAAACCGGGGTTCGAATCCCCGTAGCGGTACTGCCGAAAGCCCCCGTGGGGCCTTTCTTGTGTCTTCGGGGCGCTCGCGGGGGGCCTGGTCCCCTAAGGGCGACAACCTACCCCTATCGGTCCGCAACGTCGTGCTGCGCACGGGGTCTAGGCTCCGGCCACATATGCGAGCGCTCCCGCCGCTGAATGAGTACTCCCGGCAAGACCTTCTTCGGCTCTACGGCGCCGTGATGACGACGCTGCGGGAGCGGGGCTTCGTTCGGTCCGGGAACAACCCGGTCGCCGACGAAGCTGAGCGGATCGTCGCTCAGCTGTACGGGGTCTCCCTAGCCACAGCCAATACAGCCGGTCACGATCTGGTCGCTTCGGACGGGACGAAGGTGCAGGTCAAGGGCCTGCGGCGCACCCAGTCGGGCCGACGGAACCTGTCAGCAATCAGAAGTGACGACTACAACGTCGTGATTGCTGTTGTCTTCGAGGCGGACATGACGCTAACCGAACTGTGGTGCATCCCTCGCGAAGTCGTGTGCGAGAAGGCACGTTGGTCCGACCACGTCCACGGCTACTTCCTGTCGCTGAAGAAGGAAGTCCGGGAGGACGAGCGCGTCGAGCAAATACCGCTCGAGGCCCTGAAGCGCACGCGCACGACGCGCAGATGACTGTCGCGAGAGGGGTCAGCCGATCGTCAAAGCCCAGCTCCGGGTCCGGTCCGCCTGACTGCAAACGAGGAGCTAGTCCAACGCGGGTACCTCGCCTCAGGCGAGCTGCGCGGAGACCCGTTCGGGGACTTTGAGCGACTCAAGCAAGAAGGCTCACGCCGCTCACCAAGCACAGGCTCTACGGGGATAGGCCCTTAAGCCGGTGAGCCAGCCACCTACTCCAGGCGATGCGTCGGCTCGGTGGCCGGGCGCGACCGTCGCCAGGGCCAGAGCCCCAACCGCCCAACCTTTCCCCCTTCCGCGGCGTTCGACCCGGTAGGAGCAAATCCAAAGATCGGGGCATGAACGCATGAGAATCTCCAAGACGGCGCTGGGCTTCGTGGGAGCCGCGGCGGCCATGAGCGCGGGAGTCACCGGCAGCGCCGTGGCGGCGAAGCCCGCGCCCAACCAGAATCAGACCCTGACCATCACGGCCAGTCCGAACCCGGTGGTCTACAGCCGCACCGCCGTGCTCGCGGGCCGTCTCAGCGGGAGCGCCAACGCGGGCGTCAACGTGACGCTGCAGAGCAACCCGTACCCCTTCACGGGCTTCAAGCCGGCCGCGACCGTCACCACCGACTCCACGGGGCACTACGCGTTCACGGTGAGGCCGGGCCTCAACACGCGCTACCGCGCGAGCGCGGCCACCAAGCCGGGGCCGAACACGACGAGCACCGAGGTCCTCGAGCAGGTCCGCACGCGAGTGACCTTTGGACTGAGCACCTACCACCCACGGCGCGGGCAGGTCGTCCGCTTCTCGGGCAGCGTCTACCCGGCCCACGACGGCGGGCTCGTCGCCATCCAGCGCCGGCTGAGCACCGGGGCCTACAGCACGATCACGCGCGTGCGGCTCGCTCATGTCATCGGGGCCAACCGCTCGTCGTACTCAAAGCGCCTTCGGGTCTACCGCACGGGCACCTTCCGCGTGGTTCTCGGGTCGCACGCCGACCACGCCCGCGGGGTGAGCTCGACGCGCACGGCGCGCGTCGGTTAGGCACGCACGGCTGATGACGCGCGCGCCGACCGGCGCGCGCGTCACCGCGCCGCGCATATAGGTGCGCTGGCTCGCCGGCTCAGGACAGTAGTATGAGATACTCCCCCCATGAGTAAGCGTCTGCAGGTGGTCATGCCGGACGCTGAGCTGGAGCGGTATGAAGGCGCCGCTCGGGCGGCGGGGCTCACCGTTTCCGAGTGGGTGCGCCGAACGCTCGGCGCGGCCCAGCGGGAGACCTCGACAGGGGACCTCGAGGCGAAGCTCTCTGCCGTACGCGAGGCATCGCGCCATGAGTTTCCCGCTCCTGACATCGACGCGATGCGGGGCGAGATCGAGCCCGGGTATCGAAGTACGCAGGACGCATGATCTTCGTCGACTCGAACGTTCCGATGTACCTCGTGGGCGGCGAGCATAAGCACAAAGTCGACGCGCAGCGCATGCTCGAGCGGCTGATCAGCGAACGCCGACGTCTGGTCACGAGCAGCGAGGTCTTTCAGGAGATCTTGCACCGCTACGTCTTCATCGATCGCCGGGACGCGATCGACGCCGCGTTCGACGTCCTGAGAGGAGTCGTCGACGACGTGCTGGCCGTCGAGGAAGCCGACGTCTTCGAGGCGAAGGACCTGCTTCACGTTCACGGGAGGCTCTCCGCGCGTGATGCTCTGCACGTCGCGGTCATGCGCCGGCACGACATCGGAGAGGTACTCACCTTCGACCGGGGATTCGACGCGGTTCGAGGGGTCAGGCGGCTCCGCGTGTCCGAACCGCGCGCCTGACGGGTAGACGACCCAGGTGGCTCGAGTCGGCATGGATGCCCTCCTGATCAGCCGTGCGCCGGCCCGAGCGGCCCTCCTCGCACTCCTCGTCCTCGGTTTCGCCTGCGTCCCCGGCGCCCGCGCGGCCGACACCGGCGCCAACGCCGAGCTCTCCTACGGCATCCCACGGGCGGACATCGACCGCGAGATCAGGCTGCTCGAGGGCGCGCACGTCTCGTGGGTCCGGATGAACGTCGGCTGGGACGGGGTCGAGCCCACATCGCGCGGCCGGCATGACGAGCGCCTGCTCGGCGACTTCGACCACGCCGTCTCGCGCCTCCATCGTGCCGGGATCGGCGTGGTCATGCCCGTGGCCGACGGCGTTCCCTTCTGGGCCTCCGGCGATCCGCGCAAGCGCACCGTCCACGGTGCGCACCGCTGGAACGTCCACTACCGCCCGCGACGCTTCGCGGACTACGCGCGCTTCTTCTCCTGGGTCGTCCGGCGCTACTCGCGTCTTGGCGTACACGTCTACGAGGTCTGGAACGAGCCGAACATCGCGCGCTTCTGGCCCTCGGGACCGGACCCCGGCGCCTACACGGAGATGCTCCGCGCGGCGTATCCGGCGATCAAGCGCGCCGATTCCGCCTCCACCGTCGTGCTCGGCGGGCTCTCCCAGAACGACCACGAGTTCCTACGCGGGATCTACGCCCACGGCGGAGGACGCTCCTTCGACGCGGTCGGCGACCACGTCTATCCCGACGGCGATCCGGCGCGCTGCCAGGACGAGGCCTCCGGCGCGCGCTCGCGCGATTCGCTGTGCGGCGTGGAGGAGATGCACCATGTGATGGAGGCCGCCGGCGACGGCCAGAAGCCCGTATGGATCACCGAGTTCGGGTGGTCGACGACCACCTCGGCCCAAGGGGTGAGCGAGATGCAGCAGGCCTCCTATCTGAAGACGGCGCTCGACCGGTTCGCCTCCTATCCGTGGCTCAAGGCGGCCCTCGTCTACCAGCTGCGCAACGTCCCCTTCCTGCACGACCGTCCCGAGGACTGGGAGGCCAACCTCGGCCTCGTGCGCACGAACTTCTCGCCCAAGCCGGCCTACCGCGCGCTCGCCGACTACGCGACGACGAACTGGCTGCTCGGCGGTCGTGGGGGCACGATCGGCGCGGCGCTGCCCTGAGCGCGAGCGCGAGCGGGGCTCTTGTGTGCGCCCGCTCACGTTCGCGCGCCGCTCCTCGGGTATACGCGCCCGCATACGTTGTGCAGCCCCAAAACGAAGCGAGGACACGTACATGAGCTCATTCGCCGACAAGGCCCGCAAGCTTCCCGGAGTGGCCAAGGCCGAGGGCGCGGTCACCGGTGCGCTGGCGACGCAGGACGATCTTCCGATCAAGGACTACGACAAGCAGAACGCGGCTGACATCGCGGGCAAGCTCAAGGGATTCTCCCAGCGCGAGCTGAGGCTGATCGACGCTTACGAGCGCAAGCACGAGAACCGCACGACGATCACCGACAAGATCGCCTCGCTGAGCGGCGATGAGCCGTGGGCCGGCTACGACGAGCAGGGCGTCGATGCGATCAAGCAAGCGCTCTCCGAGGCCGGCGGCGAGCTCGCGCGGACCGTGCGCAGCTACGAGCGCGAGCACAAGGGCCGCACCGGCGTGATCGAGGCCGCCGAGGAGCGCAGCGCGCGCTAGGCGCTGGCGAAGAACGCGAGCGCCCGCTCGAGCACGAGCTCCGGTGTCTCTTCGGGCAGGAAGTGCCCGGCGCTTGGGACCCATTCGAGGGTCATGTCGTCCGCGTAGCGCTCGAAGGTGCGATCGACGCCCTTGCCGATCGGGTCCCGCTCCCCGATCAGCAGGCGCGTCGGCGTATGCAGGCGCTTCGTGCGGAAGTGCCCCTGCACGAACGGGCGCAGCTCGTGCAGCAGGAAGGTGCGGTAGAGCTGGGTGGAGGCGTGCAGCGACGCGGGACGCTGGAGCGCCTCCTCATAGAGGTAGAGCTCTGACTCGGTGAAGCGGCCGATCGTGCGGGCCTGCTCGAGGATCCGGCGGGCGAACCCGAGGCGGCCGACCGCGAGCGGGCCGACGCCGGGCGACGCGATGACCACCTGGTACCAGGCCTGGGCCAGCCGGCGCGGATCGGGCGGCCCCTCGGGCGGCCAGAGGTGGGGGATCGAGAGCGGCATGAAGTGCGAGATCCGCTCCGGATGTCCGAGGCAGGCCAGGAAGCCGATGAACCCGCCCCAGTCGTGGCCGACCAGCCGGACCCGGTCGAGCCCGAGGGCGTCGAGCAGCCCGATGAGGTCCTGGGTGAGCTGGGGCTTCTCATAGCCGCCGCGCGGCGCGTCAGACCAGCCGAAGCCGCGCAGGTCGGGGCAGATCACCCGGTAGCGCTCGGCGAGCGGGCCGATCAGCTCGCGCCAGGAGTACCAGTGTTGCGGCCAGCCGTGCTGGAGCACGAGCGGCTCGCCCGCGCCGGCCTCGGCGTAGTGCAGACGCACGCCGCGGACGGTGACGTAGCGGTGCTCGACGCCGAGCACATGAGGCTGGGGGAGCGGGGCCATGGGCGGAGACTATTCGCGTCGCCGGGCTGGTGGGAGCGCGCCCGGCCCGCGTTAGGCTGTGGAGCGACAGATGCCCCGCCATCCTCGCTATCCCCTCGCCGGCGCGCTCCTCGCGGCCGTCCTGCTCGTGCTCGTCTATCTGACGGCGTTTCACACCCCCCTCGGCCTGCGGGTGGACTCGGCCACGCTCGGCGGCTTCGCGGGGCTCTCGCGCCCGTCGATCGACCCCGTGGCCAAGGCGGTCGCCGAGCTGGCCAACCCGCAGCCCTTCGTCGTCGCGCTGCTCGCGCTCGTGGGCATCGCCCTGCTGCGGCGCCGGCCGCGGGTGGCGCTTGCCGTGGGCGTTGCGCTGCTCGGCGCCAACGCCACCACGCAGCTCCTCAAGCCGGCGCTCGCCGCGCCGCGGGAGAGCTTCGGACCGACGGCGCACTTCATCTCCCCGGCGGCCTGGCCGAGCGGACACGCGACCGCCTCCATGACGCTCGCGCTCGGAGCCGTCCTCGTCGCTTCGCGGCGCTGGCGTCCCCTCGTCGCCGCGCTCGGAGCGGCGTTCGCGATCGCGGTGAGCTACTCGTTCCTCACCCTGCAATGGCACTACCCGAGCGACGTGCTCGGCGGCTTCCTCGTCGCCTCGGTGTGGGTGGGACTGGGAGTGGCGGGAGTCTTCGCGCTCGAGCGGCGCGGGCGCGTGAAGGCCCCCGAGCGAGGCGCCACGCCGGTGTGGCAGGCGCTGGCCCCGGTCGCGGTGCTGCTGCTCGCGGGGCTCGTTCTCGGCGGGCTCATCGCCTTCGCGCGTCCGGAGGCCGTGCTCTCTTACGCGCGCGAGCACACGATCTTCCTCGTGGGCGCCGCGACGATCGGGGCGCTCGGCCTGTCGCTCTCTGCGGGGTTGTCGGTGGCGCTTCGCCGCTAGCGGAGTGATGTCGCAACGGCGTGGGCGCTAGGGGCGCCAATCCCGACGGGCACCCGCTTGTCCGAGGGTAGCCCGCGCCGCAAGCACCTCGGGCGCCGAACCCGAACGCGTCCGCAGCTCGTGGGATGAGTCACCCAATCGGTGTGGATCACCGGTAGCGCCCGGGCTCCCAGAGCGGCTCCTCGCCGGCGTTGGCGGCGCGCGAGAGGATGAAGAGCAGGTCGGAGAGGCGGTTGAGGTAGCGGACCACCTCGGCTCCGACCTCCTCGCTGCCGCAGGCGATGGCCAGCCGCTCGGCGCGCCGGCACACGGTGCGGCAGACGTGGAGCTGGGCGGCGGCGGGGCTCCCTCCGGGAAGGACGAAGGACTTGAGCGGCGCGAGCGTCGCGTTGACCTCGTCGCAGCGCTCCTCGAGCCACGCGGTCTGCTCGGGGAGCACGCGCAGGCGTTCGCGCGCTCCTGCGCCGCCTTCGGGCACCGAGACGTCGGCGCCGACGTCGAAGAGGTCGTTCTGGATCCGGCGCAGCCAGCCGGCGTGGTCCTCGTCGAGACCCGGCGCGTTCAGCGCCACCCCGAGCTGGGCGTTCAGCTCGTCCACCGTGCCGTAGGCCTCGATCCGCGGGTGGGTCTTGGCCACCCGGCTCATGTCGCCGAGGTGGGTCTCGCCCGAGTCGCCGAGGCGGGTGTAGATGCGGGTGAGGTTGACGGTCATCGGGCGCTCGAAGTGCAGTCTAGGCGGCCCGAAAGCCACGAGACCTACCTCCGGCCTGTCAAGCTCATACGCCCTCGCGAAAGGGCTGGTTCTCTTGCTCCATCCTCTCTCAGGCGCCTTTGGCGCCGCGCGCCGTGGCACGCCGTTCACGGTGACCGTCGTCGAGTACGCGCTTGACGCCCCGTGACTCGTCCCGTGCTTTCCCGAGGCGGTGCGGCTGCGGTGAGGCTCGCGCACGCCGCCGCGGCGGCGCTGGCCGGCGCGGCGCTGGCCGCCGGAGTCGCGGGCTGTGGGCTCGGCGCCGGCCCGCGCACCTCCTCGGCGGTCTCGCTCACCGTCTCACGCGACTTCGGCGCCGGCCAGCTCGGTGCGGCGTCCGCGCCGTCGGTACCCGGCACCGAGAGCGTCATGCGCTTCCTGCAGCAGCGCTTCAGCGTCAAGACCCGCAACGGCGGAGGCTTCGTGCAGTCCATCGACGGGCTGGCGCGCGGTCAGGAGAACGGACGGCCGGTCGACTGGTTCTTCTTCGTCAACGGGATCCTCTCGCCGGTCGGTGCGACGCAGGCGACGCTGCGCGCCGGCGACCGCATCTGGTGGGACCGCCACGACGGGAGTGCGAGCGGGACGAACGGCAGCCCGGCAGTGGTCGGCTCCTTCCCAGCGCCGTTCACGCACGACCTCGCGGGCAAGCGGCCGCCCGTGCGGCTCGAGTGCGCGCCGGATGCCGGCGCCGCGTGCGACCGGGTCGCCCAGCGCCTCCAGGCCGTCGGGGTGGTGGCGGCGCGCGCGGTGCTCGGCACCGGCGCGGGCCGGGAGACGCTACGGGTGCTCGTCGGCTCGTGGACGGCGATCCGGCGCGACAACGCCGCCGCGCCGCTCGAACGCGGTCCGACGGCCAGCGGGGTCTACGTTCGCCCGGCGCCGTCGGGTCGCACGTTCGCGGTGTTGAACCCGGCCGGCGGGGTGGCGCGGAGCCTGACCGGCGGGACGGGCCTCGTCGCGGCGACGCGCTTCGAGAAGCAGGAGCCCGCGTGGCTCGTCACCGGCACCGACCCCGCAGGCACCCTCGCCGCCGCCGACGAGCTCAAGGAGAGCTCCCTGGCCCACCGCTTCGCGCTCGTCGTCTCGGGCGGCCGACTCGCCTCGGCGCCGAAGCGCTGAACCGTGCGGCGGTCCTCGGCCGTCGCGGCGAGCCTCAGAGGGACTCGAGCTGCTTCTGGATGTCGCTCACGCCCGACTTGGCGTCGGCGAACATCATCTGGGTGTTCTCGCCGTAGAACAGGTCGTTGTCGATGCCGGCGAACCCGGGGCTCATGGAGCGCTTGATGACGATCACGCGGCGTGACTTGTCGACCTCGAGGATCGGCATCCCGTAGATCGGGCTGCTCTCGTCGTCGCGAGCGGCGGGGTTGGTGACGTCGTTGGCCCCGATGATCAGCGCGAGGTCGGTTCCCTCGAACTCGGGGTTGATCTCCTCCATCTCCTTGAGCTTCTCGTAGGGGACCTCGACCTCGGCCATGAGCACGTTCATGTGCCCGGGCATCCGGCCGGCGACGGGATGGATGGCGTACTCGACGTCGACTCCACGCTCCTCGAGGGCGCTCGCGAGGTCGGCGACCGCGCGCTGGGCCTGGGCGACGGCCAGCCCGTAGCCCGGCACGATCACCACCTTGCTCGCCTGCGAGAGTTGGGTGGCGGCGTCCTGGGCGTCGGTCTGGTGGATGGGCCGATCCTCCTCCCCCTCCTTCTTGGGGGCCGCGACCCCCCCGCCGAAGCCACCCGCGGCGATCGCGGGGATCGAGCGGTTCATGGCCTTGGCCATGAGGTTGGTGAGGATGGAGCCCGAAGCGCCGACCAGCGTGCCGGCCACGATCAGCGCGGTGTTGCCCAGGGCGATGCCGGTTCCCGCCGCCGAGAGGCCGGTGAAGGCGTTCAGCCCCGAGATCACCACGGGCATGTCCGCGCCGCCGATCGGCAGCACGGCGAGCAGCCCGACGAGGGCGGCGGCCACGAGCATCCCGACGAAGATTGCCTCCGAGGTGCTGCCGGCGAGCAGGACGACGGCGAGGACTACGGCGGTCACCATCAGCGCGGCGTTGATGATCGCCTGGCCCGGGGCCTTGATCGGGCGCCCGGGGAGGATCTCCTGGAGCTTGCCGAAGGCCACGAGCGAGCCCCAGAAGGAGATGGAGCCGATGATCGCGGCGAACAGGGAGAAGAGCTCCTCCTGGAAGGGCGGGTTGCCGTGGGCGTGGCGGAACTCGACCCAGGCGATGAGGAACACCGCGCCGCCTCCCACGCCGTTGAAGAGCGCCACCATCTGGGGCATCGCGGTCATCTTCACCGAGCGCGCCGCCGGGACGCCGATCAGGGCGCCGATCACGACTCCCACGGCGATCCAGCCGTAGTTGCCGACCCTGCTGTCGCCCAGCGTCACCAGAAAGGCGATGAGCATCCCCACGCCGGCAACGATGTTTCCCTGGCGGGCGGTGGTCGGCTTGGCCACCCGCGAGAGGCCGTAGACGAAGAGGACGAAGGAGACGATGTACCAGCCCGCGAGCCAGCTCGGGTCCTGCAGGATCGACGCGAGCGGCGGCGACGCCATCAGCTCACCTTGATCACGTTGCGGTCCTCGGCGGGCTTCTTCGTCTGGGCCTGGCGCTCCTTACCGCGGCGGGAGCCGAACATGAGCAGCATGCGGTCGGTGACGAGGAAGCCGCCCACCACGTTGATCATCCCGAACACGATCCCCACCGTGGCGAGGAAGATCGAGAGCCCGCTGCTCACCTGGCCGACGGCGATCACCGCGCCGAGCAGGACGATCCCGTGGATCGCGTTCGTCGCCGACATCAGCGGCGTGTGCAGGGTGTTGGGCACCCTCGAGATCACGTAGAAGCCCACGAAGCCCGAGAGGAAGAAGATCGCGAGGGAGGTGACGAGGCTCATGCCTCCACCAGCTCCCGCGCTCGCTCGTTGACGATCTCTCCGTCGCGCACCACGCAGGCCCCCTTGATTACGTCGTCGTCGAAGTCGAGCGCCAGCTTGCCGTCGTCGACCATCAGCTCGACGAGCGACTGGATGTTGCGCGCGTAGAGCTGCGAGGCGTGCTCGGGCAGCGTGCTCGGCAGGTTGAGCGGGGCGAGGATCTTGACGTCGTGGCGCACGACCGTCTGCCCCGCCTCGGAGAGCTCGCAGTTGCCGCCCGCCTCGCCGGCGAGGTCGATGATCACCGAGCCGGGCTTCATCCGCTTGACCGCCTCCTCGGTGAGGAGCAGCGGGGCGGGGCGGCCCGGGATCAGCGCCGTGGTGATCGCCACGTCGACGTCGGCGACCTCCATCGCCTTGGCCAGGAGCTCGCGCTGGCGCTCCTGCTCCTCGTCGGTGAGCGCGCGGGCGTAGCCGCCCTCGCCGGAGGCGTCCCCGATGCCCTCGAGCTCGAGCCACTTGGCCCCGAGCGACTGCACCTGCTCCTTGACCTCGGGGCGGACGTCGAAGCCCACCACCGTGGCGCCCATCCGTCGGGCGGTGGCGATCGCCTGCAGCCCGGCCACGCCGGCGCCGAGCACGAGGACCGTCGCGGCGCGCACGGTGCCCGCGGCGGTGGTGAGCATGGGGAGGAAGCGCCCGAGCTCCTGGGCGCCGAGGAGCACCGCGCGGTAGCCGGCCACGTTGCTCTGGGAGGAGAGGGCGTCCATCGACTGGGCGCGGGAGATGCGCGGGATCGCCTCGACGGCGAAGGCGGTGGCGCCGCTGTCGCGCAGCGCCTCGATCACCCCGCGGTTGGTCAGGGGCTGGAGGAAGCCGACGAGCACGCTGTGCTCGCCCAGCCGCTCGATCTCCTCCCGAGTGGGCGGCGACACCTTCGCAACCACGTCGGCCTTCCACACCTCCCCGGGGTCGGAGGCGATCCGGGCACCGGCCTGCTCGAAGAGCTCGTCGGGCAGCAATGCGCCCTCGCCGGCGCCGGACTCGACGAGGATCTCCACCTCATCGCCGCTCATCCGCTCGACCACCTCTGGCACGAGCGCCACGCGACGCTCGCCCTCGGCCGTCTCCTTGGGCACTCCGATCCGCATGAGGTGGGAAAGCTACCTGTTCGCCCCCGGGCCGGGCGGCCCGTCGGCCGGAGCGTAGGATCCGCTCATGGCCGGTCGCATCGTGGTCGGCACCTCGAGCTGGGCCGACCCCGGCTTCATCGCCGACTGGTACCCGCCCGGGATGTCCGCCCGCGAGCGGCTGCCGTTCTACGCCGAGCGCTTCGAGGCGGTGGAGCTCAACGCGAGCTTCTACGCCGTCCCCGATACGGGCACCGTCGCCCGGTGGGTGGAGGTGACTCCGCCCGGATTCTCCTTCGACGTGAAGCTCCACCGGCTGCTCTCGCGCCACTCGGCGCCGCTCGAGTCGCTGCCGCCCGACCTGCGCGAGGCGGCGGAGGTGAACCCGCGCGGTCGTGTCCGGCTCACGCCCGAGCTCGAGGATGCGCTCGCCGAGCGCATCCTCGAGGCCGTCCGGCCGCTCGAGCAGCACGGACGGCTCGGCTCCTTTCTGCTCCAGCTCTCTCCCTCCTTCGCTCCCGGGCGCCACGGCCTGGCCGAGCTCGAGCCGCTGCTCGAGCGCCTCGCCCCGCGCCGCGTCGCCGTCGAGCTGCGTAACCGGAGCTGGGTGTCTCCGGAGCGGATCGAGCGCACGCTCGAGGAGCTCGCCGAGCGCGACGCCGCCTACGTCTGCGTGGACGCGCCGCGCGGCGAGCACTTCACGATGATGCCCCCGGTCGACGCCGTGACCCGCCCGGACCTCGCCTACCTGCGTCTTCACGGGCGCGACGCCGAGGGTTACGTGGGCGGCAAGACGGTGGCCGAGCGCTTCGGTTGGGTCTACTCCGAGGAGGAGCTGCGCGAAGTCGCCGGGCGCGCCCACGAGCTCGCGGGCGCCGCGAGCGACGTGCGCGTGATGTTCAACAACAACCGCTCGAGCGACGCGCCCACCTCCGCCCGGCGTCTGCGCGAGCTCCTCGGCCAAGACCCCGGGCCCTGGCCCGAGCCCGCCGAGACCCAGGGACGGCTGCTCTAGTCGCGCCGCGCAAGCCCCTACCCTCGGCTCACCATGATCTCTCGCTCACGCGCGCTCGAGGCCATGGCCTCGGAGACCTTCGACGTCGTGGTCATCGGCGGGGGGATCACCGGCGCCGGGGTCGCGCTCGACGCGGCCACGCGCGGCTACAGCGTCGCCCTGATCGAGAAGTCCGACTACGCGGCGGGCACGAGCGGGCGCTCGAGCAAGCTCGTGCACGGCGGCCTTCGCTACCTGCAGAACTTCGACCTCGGGCTGGTGCGCGAGGCCTTGGTCGAGCGCCAGCTCATGGTCCGCCTCGCGCCACACCTGGTCACCCCGCTTCCGCTGGTGGTCCCCGCCTTCGAAGGCGCGCGCCCGGACCGGCTCGTCGGCCTCGGGCTGAACATGTACGACGTAATGGCCGCGCGCGGGCCGCGGGGGAGGCTCGCCGCCCGGCGCGAGGCGGCGCGCGAGCCGGGCGGCGCGAGCGCCACGGACTGGAGCCCCGAGCGCCATCGCGTGATCTCGGGGGAGGAGGTGGTCGAGCTCCTGCCCGCGCTCGCCGGCCGCGACCCCTCTGGGGGCTACCTCTTCTACGACTGCCAGACCGACGACGCGCGCCTCGTGCTCACCGTCCTCGGGGAGGCCGAGCGCTTCGGCGCGGTCTGCGCCAACGGCCTCGAGGCGCGCGAGCTCGTGCAGGAGGGCGGACGCGCCGCCGGGGTCAGGGTCCGCGAGGCCGACAGCGGGGAGGAGTGGGTGATCGGCGCCGACGCGGTCATCAACGCCACCGGAGTGTGGGCCGACCGCCTGCGTCCCGAGGAGCTCCACGACGCCGCGGAGGTGCCGCGGATCCGTCCGAGCCGCGGCACGCACATCGTGCTCTCCGCCGAAGACCTGCCGCTCGAGGCCGGCGCGATCGTGCCCGCCCCGGGAGGGCGCACGGTCTTCGTCCTGCCGTGGCTCGGGCGAGCCCTCGTGGGCACCACCGACAACGACTACGAGGGCGAGCTCGAGCACATCCGCCCCTCCGAGGAGGACGTCTTCTACCTCCTCGAGGCGGTGAACGACGCCTTTGGCACCTCGTTTGGGCCCGAGCGGTTGACGGGCGCCTACGCCGGGGTGCGACCGCTCATATCCACCGCCGACACGAAGAAGTCGGTGGACATCTCGCGCAAGGCCGAGCTGTTTGAGACCTCGAGCGGCCTGATCACGATCACGGGCGGCAAGCTCACCACCTGGCGCAGGATGGCGAAGCTCGCGGTGGACCGGATGGTCGAGCGCGAAGGCCGCGAAGCTCCGTGCCGCACGCAGGAGATCCCGCTCGGACTCGCGGTCTCGCCCGAGTCGCTGCCGGCGGTCGAGGGGGTCTCCGAGGCCTCCTACGCGGCGCTCGCGCAGCGCTACGGGCACGCGGCCCACGACGTCCTCCGTCTCGCCGCCGCCGCCGCCGGGTCCGGGTCCGGGGAGGACCTCACCCAGCCCATCCTGGCCGGCGCGCCCGACCTGCTCGCCGAGGTCGCGCACGCGGCTCGCCACGAGCAGGTGCGCTCCGTGGGCGACGTGCTGCTGCGCCGCACGCGACTCGGCCTGATCGCCGGGCGTGAGCTGTGCGAGGAGCGCTCAGAGGTGCCAAGCCGCGTGGCGCGCGCGCTGGCCGGCGAGCTCGGCTGGGACGAGGCGCGCGTGGAGCGGGAGGCAGAGCGCTTCGCGGCCGAGGCAGCGGCCGAGGGCATCGTCCCGCTCGCCGTTGCCCCGGCGTAACTTCGCGCCGGTGGCCGTGTTTCGAACCGGCGGCCACCGTCGCGCTTGCCTCTTGTTCTCTTCCGGAAAGCTTCGAGCCCTCCTCACGAGCGTCGGATTTGCGTCCGTCGCGCTCGTCGGCGTGCCCGCCTCGGCGCGTGCCGTGCTCGTTCCCGCCGCGCCCGTGGACGGTCCGAGCGCCGGGATCGACCGCCTGGGCGGGCTCGACGTCTCACGCGACGGCACGGGCGCGCTCGTTTACACGAAGCAGGACGAGGGAGCGCTGCACGTCTTCGCCTCCCGGTTCTCCGGCGGAGTCCCGCAGCCGCCCCAGCGCCTCGATTCCGGCCTGAGCGGCGCCTCCTCCCAGCCCGTGGTGGCCGCCGGGGAGAAGGGAGAGGTTCTCATCGCCTTCGTGAACGCCGGCCAGCTCTACACCGTCACCCGCCCCGCCGGCCAGGCCGCCGAAGGCTTCCCGGCGGCGACGCCGCTCGGCGGGGCCACCGGGGCCTCGGACCCCTCGATCACCCTTTCTCTGCACGGCAAGGGCTATCTCGCCTTCACCGCCGCCACGCCGGACGGGCGCCACGACGTGCGCGCCGCCTTCCTGACGCCCGGCGGGTGGTCGCTCATCGGCTCGCCGATCGACAACGACCCGATCCGCGACGCGGGGGTGGGCGCCGGCCGGCCGCGGATCGCCGCCGCCGCCGACGGCCTGGCCGTCGTCGCGTGGGGAGAGACGGGCAACGTCTACTCCCGGCGGATCTGGGGGACCTCCCCGAGCGTGGTCTCGCCCCAGGCGAGCGTCGACTCCTTCCAGGGCCAGGCGGCCGGCGTGGCCGACTCGCCGGAGGTCGGTGCTGGGTACGACTCCTCCGTGGTCACCGTCGCCTTTCGCGAGGACTTCGCGCAGGGAAGCGGCAACGCCTCACGCGTGCTCGGCCGGCGGCTGCGGGGCTCGGCCTTCGACGGCCCCTTCGGGGCGGACGGGCTCGACTCGCCCGCCCCCGAGGGCGCCGATCGGCCGCGGATCGCGGTGGGCGGCGCCGGCGACGGGCTGCTCACCTCCGAGCGCCAGTCGACCAACCAGACGTGGGTGAAGAACGTCGGTCACGCGCCGGCGCCGATGCAGCTCGACTCGGGCGGGAGCACGAGCGCCCCCCGCCCGGTCCCGGCGCTCGGTCCGGGGACGGGTCTCGTCGCCTACGGGCAGTCCGCGGGAGCGAGCGCCGACGTTCGCGTGCGGCTCTTCGCGGGCGGGAACTTCGATCCCGAGGCGACGCTGAGCGACTCCTCGCTCGGCCCGGCTTCCGTCGATCAGGGGCTCGAGGCCTCGGCCGACGGCGCGGGTGACGTGGCCGTGGCCTTCGTGCAGGGCGCGCCCGACGCCCGCCGCATCGTCCTCGGCAGCCTCGACGTCCCGCCGGGGCGCTTCTCGGCCACCTTCTCCCGGAGCTTCCTGCGCTCCTCCCGTCCGCTCATCACCTGGAGCACCGCGGTCGACTCGTTCGGCGGCGCGCGCTACTCCGTGGGGGTCGACCGCGTCCTCGTCGCCTCTACGGGCGGCACGCGCGCGCGCCCGACGCCCCTGGCCGACGGCGCCCACACCGTCCAGATCACCGCGACCGACCGCCGCGGGCAGACGAGCGCCTCCGCCCCGGCTGCGCTGCTCATCGACACGACCGCGCCGCTCGCCCGGGCGCGCGTGCGCGGGAGCGCCTCCGTCGGTACTCCGGTGCGCTTCGCGCTCTCCGCCACCGACTCCCCGCCGCCGCCCGCGCCCGGCAGCCCGCCGCGCGGGCGCATTCCCACCTCCGGGGTGGGGATGGTGCTCGTGCGCTTCGGCGACGGGAGCACGCAACACGTGCCGCGCGCGGCGCTGGCCCGCGGGCTGCGCCACTTCTACGGGCGCGCCGGGCGCTACCGGGTGCTCGTCGCCGTGCCCGACCTCGCGGGCAACGTGCGCCACCTCACGCTGGTCGTGCGCGTCGCCGCGCCGCGCCGCCATCGCTGATCGTCGCCACCGCCGCGGCGAGCTCGTCGCGGGCGAGCGGGTGGCGTAGGACTGCTCACGTTTGATCCCAAGTTCCGACTTTTCCTGGGCTCGAGGGGGAGAAAAAGCGCTGGCGGCACGCTAGAACCCGCACGAGGCGGGTGTGGAGGAGCAAGCGCGCAGATACAACCGGTGGGGCGAAGGGGGACGCTTCGTGCGCCGCTCGGCCGGCGGCGTTCCCCGGGCGCCCGAAGGTCGCGAGCTCGTGCTCTCCGTCATCGGCGAGCACGCCCCATCGCTGCTGGCCACCGCGCGGCGCTACTCGCTGTGCTCCGACGACGCCTACGACGCCTACCAGCGCGCGCTCGAGATCTTCCTGCGGCGGGCCGAGACGCTCGAGCCCTCCTCCGTGCTCCCGTGGCTGCGGACCGTCGTCAAGCACGAGGCGCTGGCGGTCCGCGCCGGCCGCCAACCCCTCGTGGGCCACGTCGAGCCCGACCTGGATTCTCACGAGGACCCGGCGCTTCCCACCGACGAGGAGCGGATCGCGCGCTTTGACCGCGCGACGCGGGCGGCCGAGGCGCTCGGGCGGCTAAAGCCCCAGGAGCGCACCGCGCTCGTGCTCAAGGCCGAGGGTCACTCCTACTCCGAGATCGCCGACCGCACGGGATGGACCTATACGAAGGTCAACCGCTGCATCTCCGAGGGTCGCCAGCGCTTCCTCGCCCGCTACGCGGGGATCGAGTCGGGCGCGGAGTGCGAGCGCTGGGCGCCGCTGCTCTCCGCCGTGGCCGACGGCGAGGCCTCGGCCGACCAGCTGCTCGAGCTGCGCCCGCATCTGCGCGGGTGCGCCGCGTGTCGCGCGACCGTGCGCGAGCACCACGGCGCCGCTCGCAAGATCGCCGTGGTGCTTCCGCTCGGCGCGCTGCCGGTGCTTGCGTCGAGCGCGGCGGCGGGTCCGTCGGGCGATTCGCCGACCATGCTCGCGCGCGTCTACGAAGCGATCACGGGCGGGCTGCACGAGCGGGCCACCCTGTCGGCGCTAAAGCTCCAGTCTGCGGCGGAGGTCGTCTCTTCGGGAAAGGTGGCGGCGATCGCCGCCTCTACCGCGGCGCTGGCGGGAGGGGGACTCGTGGCGCAGCAGGCGCTCGAGCCCGTGCATCACGTTCATCGGGCGAAGGTCCACCGGGTCGCCGTCCGGCACCACGGCGCGCCGCGGCGCACGCGAACTGCCAAGGCGCTCGCCGACGCTCCCGCGCCTCGTCCGACCCCGCATCCAGCGCCGCCGCCGGCGCCCAACCCCGAGCCGCCACGCTCCTCGCCGCCGGCCGTGACACCGGCGCCGAGCACCCCGCAAGCGGCGCCCTCGCCCACCGCGAGCGCGCCGCCGCCTCCCACCCGGGACTTCGCGCCCGAGCAGCCGGCGGCGAGCGCTCCCGCTCCGGCCTCGACTTCGCGGCCGAGCGCTCCGGCGCGGTCCTCGGGATCGGCGGCCGCCTCGAGCGGCGAGTTCGGTCCCTGAGCCCGTCTCAGGACCGCCCCCTGCGGGCGCTCCGCGCCATGCCGTCCGCCGCGCCTCGTACCGTCTCGGACACCGTTCCTCGTCCCCGGACCATGCGAGCCCCGATGTCCCTCTGCTTCATCGAGCCCCAGAACGCGATCCGCGTCATGGCCGAGTCCGTCGGGCGTGAGGCCCGCCGCCAGCTTCTCGGCGAGGTGGTGCGTGCCTGGGTCGACGAGATCCCCGAGGGTGACCTCGCCTCCCATTACGCCAAGGCCGTCGCCGATCTGGACGAGGACGACCTCTCGATGCTCGCGGCGTGGCACGCCTCGCTCGAGGTCGGCCACCCCGTCGCCAACCGCGAGTTCCTCACGAGCGTCTTTCCGTCGCTCGGCGAGAATCGTCGGGAGGCGCTGAAGATCGCTGCCGGCTTCCGGGGCGAGGACGCGTTCGAGGCGGGGGTAGGAGAGGAGCAGGCCCTCGACACCGTTCTCCCGTGGCTCTCGCCCGACGGTTGCCGTCGTCTGGCCGGCGAGTGCCTCGAGCTCTACTGCTGGGATCGGCTGGGGAGCCCCAACTAGACCAGCGCGGCGTCGACCTCGGCGATCGCCTGCTCGGTGGAACGAACCCACACGGCGGGCATGCCCAGCGCCCGCGCCGCCTCGCAGTTCACCTTGATGTCGTCGATCAGGAGCGCCGCGGCGGCGGGCACGCGGAGCCGCTGCAGGGTGAGCTCGTAGATCTCCGGCTCAGGCTTGCGCATGCCGACGAAGGCGGAGTCGACGACGAGCTCGAAGAGATCGTCGACGGGGATCATCGCGCGCCAGCGCGGCTCCCACTCCCGTACGTTGTTCGTCAGGAGCGCGAGCCGTAGGCCGCGCCCCTCCCGGAGCGAGCGTAGGTAGGAGATCAGCTCCTCGTTGGTCTCGAGGTGGGCGAAGTACGCCTCGGCGAAGCCGTGCATCTCGACCGGGCGGCCCAGCTCGGCGCGCAGCTCCTCCTCGAGCTTGGCGAGGAAGTCGCGCTCGCTCAGCCGGCCCGTCTCGAGCTCGAACAGAGGGTTGGCGCCGTCGCGCTCGCCCACCGCGGCCATCGCCTGCCCGAGCGCCTCGAGCGGAATCCCCGAGGAGTCCTGGAAGGCCGCGAAGGAGCGCAGCAGCGGTGAGGTGAGCACGCCGCCGAAGTCCGAGACGATGGCTTGGACGCGGCTCATGCGCGGCGGAGCACCTCGTAGCGCCCGACGCCCGTGTGCCCTTCCATGCGCCAGGAGAAGAAGGCGGCGTCGAGCCGTAGGCGTCCGAGCGCGAGCGACGCTCCGCACACCGCGTCGCCCGCCGCCCGCCGGGGGAAGTCATCCTCGGCCCCCACCCAGAGCTCGAGTCCCGCCCGGCGCTGGCGACCCTCGCCGTCGTAGACGGTCGACAAACGCGGCTCTGCCACCGGCGTCGGCGCGGGCCGCGCCGCCTCCTCGGCATCGGCGGCGACCGGCTGCACGACCCACGCGCTGAGCTCCTCCTCCTCGTGGTCCTCGGCGCCCGCCTCGCGCACCGCGCTCAGCCCGACGGCGAGGTCGGGCTCGAGCCAGGCCGAGACCGTGCGCGTGAGCGCCAGCCGCTCCCAGTCGGGGACGCCCCACTGGTGCCCGCGCTGCCCCAGGCAGTCGACCGTGAAGGCCTCTTCCCCCACGCGGACGGTGCCGCGAACGGCGCAGAGCTGCTCGTAGCCGTGCAGGCCGCTCGCGCGCGCGGCCGCGCTCTCCTCGCCGAGCTCGGCGGGTGCGCAGAGGGCGAAGAGCTCGAGCTCGAAGCCTCCCTCCGGGGCGACGAGGGCGATCTCCCAGCGCTCGAGCGGCGTGAGCGTCGCGGTGCTCAGGGAGCCCGCGCTGAGCTGGCGCCAATCCGGCGAGTGGACGTCGGCCTGCTCGGTGACGGTGGCGACGGGCTTCCCGTCGCCGAAGAGCAGCGAGAGTCCGGTCACGCTGGCCGGCTCGCCGGGCGAGAGCCCGAGGCGCGCGGTTCCGAAGAGCTCCTGCTCGGCGTCGCCCCAGGCGAAGGTGACGGCCTCGCCGAACCCCGGGCCACGTGTGGGCCGGACCCGCTCGTCCTCGGGACCGATCACCGCAGGCGGCGTCGGGCGGGGTCGACGTCGACCGCCGTCCCTTCGACGTCGGCCGTCTCTCGGCGGCCTCCGCGGCCGCCGAAGCGGCCGGCGACGCGCGCCATCGCCCGGTTGGCGAAGTTGCGGACGAGCAAGCGGCGCAGCACCGCCCGCGTCGGGGGCAGCAGCAGGAGCAGGCCAACGACGTCGGTGATGAAGCCGGGGGAGATGAGGAATGCGCCGCCGAAGATCACCAGCGCGCCGTCGAGGACCTCCTTCGCCGGCGGACGCCCCGAGCCGAGCGCGCCGTTGAAGCGCCGCCAGGTGGCGCGGCCCTCCCTGCGGAGCAGCGCACTGCCGAGCACGGAGTCGAGCACGAGCAGTCCGATCGTGGGAAGCGTCCCGATCGCTTGTCCCACCTGAATGATCACGTAGAGCTCCGCGATCGGAACGACGATGAAGACGACGATGAGAAGCGGCAGGATCATGCCGCCAGAGGCTACCCGCCCTCGTGCGCCGAGCGGCCGAGCGGCTAGCCGAAAGCGGTGGCGGTTGCCGGCCCGACGATCCGCACGCCATCCAGCCGGTGCAGGCCGGCGAGCTCGATGAGGCGTTCGATCTGCGGCTGGGGGCAGCGCAGCAGCAGCGCGCGCCCGCGTGCGCGCAGCCGGCGAGCGAGCATCACCAGGTCGAGCATGAGGGAGGGATCGGCGAAGCCGAGGTCCGTGAGGTCGACCACGACGTCGGTGCGGGCGCCGAGCGCGCGCGTCAACGCTCGCCGCCGCCGGCCCTGCGTCGAGCGGTCTTCATCTCCCGAGCAGCGAAGCACGGCGACGTTTTCGTCGAACGCGAGGATCCGTGCAACGTAGCGCAGATATACGACGCACCGCATTATTAACTTGTAGCCGAACGCACACAAGATTGTTCGGGGGGACTCCGGCGCCGGTAGACTGACGGGCATGTCCGCCGTTTCTTCCGAAGAGGTCACCGAAGCGCTGACCAACGTGATCGACCCCGAGCTGGGGCTCGACTTCGTCGAGCTCGGGCTGGTCTACGACGTCGAGGTCGAGGGCCCCAAGGTCACCGTCACCTTCACCCTCACGACCCCCGCGTGTCCGATCGGCCCGCAGGTCTCCGAGCAGATGGAGGAGTTCGTGGGCGAGGTCGAGGGCGTCGAGGAGGTCGTGCCGCGAATGGTCTTCACGCCGCCGTGGTCGCCCGACAAGATGAGCGAAGACGCCAAGTTCGCCCTCGGCTACTGACCCGCCTTCTCTGACGACGCGCGAAGCGCCAGCACCCGACGCGACCCGATCCGTCGGGCCGCGCCGAGCTGGCGTCCGCCCACCGCCGCCGGCGCGCAGGGGGTCGCACCGGCAACGGCCGAGACTTCAAGGGCGGAGCGGGCGACGAACGAGCGCCACCACTCTCCCTTCAACGCGCGTGCCCGATCGAGGTTGGAAGGTGGACGCGTCGGACTACGGGCGCGAGGAGCGCGGCTTGGCCTTCGCGCGAGCCTTGCCCGCCGTCGAGGCACCGCCGTTGCGGGCGCCGGCGGTCTTGCCCCGGCGCTTGGCGCGCATCTCGGCGGCGGGTCCGGGGGCCTTCGCCGCCTTGGTCCGGCGGGTGGGTCCCCTCGCGGACCTGGCGCTGGGCGACTTCTGGCCGGCCGCGCGCATGAGCTCGGCGAGCGACTCCTCGAGCCCCGCGGAGATCACGTCGATGTCGGGGAGGGCGTCGTAGTCGCCCAACAGGCCGAAGTTCACCCCGCCGTCGTAGGACATGATCGCGATCGCGAGGCCATGCTCCTTGGGCAGGAAGGCGATCGGGAAGAGGTCGAGGAGCCGCCGTCCCAGCACGTAGAGGGGGAACTGCGGGCCGGGCACGTTCGTGACGATGAGGTTGAAGAGGCGGGTGGAGAAGTTCAGCCGCGAGGCCTGGGCGAGGACCGTGGGCGGTGCCAGCTGCTGGACGCCGGCCAGCACCTCTGCCCCGACCGCCTGCTTTGACTCCTTGACCCCGTCCATCGCCTGCCTGACGAAGCGCAGGCGGGCCACCGGGTCCTTGATGTAGACGGGGAGCGGGCCGCGCATCGCGGCGATCCGGTTGCCGAGCTGGTGGTGCTCGTGCTCGGCACGGATGGAGACGGGAACGAGGGCGCGCATCTCGAGCCCCTCGGTGCGCACGCCGCGCGAGCGCAGCCAGCGGGCCAGCGCGCCCGAGACGACGGTGAGCACCACGTCGTTGACGGTTCCCCCCAGGGCGTCCTTGACGTACTTGAAGTCCTCGAGCTGGTTGCGGACGATCGCGTAGCGCCGGTGGGGACCGATCTCCACGTTCAGCGGCGTCTCCGGCGCCGGGTTCAGGGCCGCCCAGACGATCTCGCCCACGCCCTCGGCCGCCTCGCGGGCCACGCCGAGCGACGTCGAGGGGCGCGTGACCGCGCCGACGGTGCGTGCCGCCATGCCGATCGAGGTCTTCACGAGCCCCTTGGCGCCCGCCGCCACGAGCTCCGCGGCCGTTGGCTCGGTATGGGGCTGCCAGGGCTCGAGCCCCGCGCCCAGCGGGGCCGGCTCGGCGCTCAGGTCGAAGAGGACGGTGGCCAGGTCGACCCCCGAGATGCCGTCCACGAGCGCGTGATGGGTCTTCGAGAGCAGCGCGAAGCGCCGACCACGGGCGTCGCCCGCGGTGCCCGCTTCGAGGCCCTCGACGAGCCACGTCTCCCACAGTGGCTTGGAGCGGTCGAGTGCTTGGGAGTGCACGCGCGCGGCGAGGCGCAGGAGCTGGTCCTCCGTGCCCGGGGACGGCAGCGCCGTGTGGCGAACGTGATACTCGAGGTTGAAGCTCGGATCATCGACCCACAGCGGCCGGCCGGTCTCCATGGGAGGGATGGCCAGCTTCTGGCGGTAGCGCGGGACGAGGTGCAGGCGCCCGCGGATCTGGTCGACGAGGTCGGCGTAGGAGGGCGGCGGCCCCTCGAAGATCATCACCGCGCCGACGTGCATGTGGGAGGTCGGGCCCTCCTGCGCCAGGAAGGACGCGTCGACGGCGGTGAGTCGATCGAGATGCGCCTGGGCCATGCTCTCTCCTTGAGGATTCCGCCTCTGCGTGGGGCCGACAGCCTAGTCCTTCGGCGCCGCGCCGGCGGACCCCGACCGCAGCGGCCGCCGCCTCGTTCTGCTATGACGCGACGGGCACCTCTCAGGCGACTAGGAGCAGCGACATGGCGTGGGATTTCTCGACCGACCCCGAGTTCCAGGAGCAGCTCGACTGGATGCGCGACTTCGTGCGCGAGGAGATCTGGCCGCTCGAGACCCTCGACGTCGATCAGGGCCAGCTCGAGCGGGCCTTCCTCCCGTTGCAGGAGCAGGTCAAGGAGCGCGGACTGTGGGCCGCGCACCTGCCGCCCGACCTCGGCGGTCAGGGCTTCGGGCAGGTGAAGCTCGGGCTCATGCACGAGATCCTCGGCTCTTCGCTGCTCGCGCCCTTCGCCTTCGGCAACCAGGCGCCCGACTCGGGCAACTCGGAGATCCTCGCGATGGTCGGGACGCCCGAGCAGAAGGACCGGTGGCTCGAGCCCCTGCTCGCGGGCGACCTGCACTCGGCGTTCTCGATGACCGAGCCGCAGAATGCGGGCTCTGACCCCACGACGCTCTCCACCACCGCGGTGCGCGAGGGCGACGAGTGGGTCATCAACGGCCACAAGTGGTTCTCCTCCAACGCGTCGATCGCCGACTTCCTGATCGTGATGGCGGTGACCGATCCCGACGCGCACAAGTACCAGCGGGCGTCGATGATCATCGTCCCGGCCGACACGCCGGGCGTGGAGATCCTCCGCGACGTACCGACGATGGAGCATCCCGACCAGCAGTTCGGCAAGCTCGGCGGGCACGCCGAGATCCTCTATCGCGACGTGCGGGTGCCGGCCGACAGCATCCTCGGGCCCCAGGGCGCGGGCTTCCTGATCGCCCAGCAGCGCCTCTACCCCGGGCGCATCCACCACTGCATGCGCTGGCTCGGGGTCTCGAGCCGGGCGTTCGACATGCTCTGCGAGCGCTCGCTCTCCCGCTACGCGCACGGCTCGCTGCTCGCCGACAAGGAGACCGTCCAGAACTGGATCGCCGACTCGGCGGCGGAGATGAGCGCCGCGCGCCTCATGACCCTGCACGCCGCGTGGATCATGGACACCCAGGGCGCGCGGGCCGCGCGCAAGGAGATCTCGCTCATCAAGTTCTACGGCGCCCGGGTGCTCCACGATGTCGTCGACCGCGCGCTGCAGGTCCACGGCTCGCTCGGCTACTCGACCGACCTGCCGCTCGAGGCGATGTACCGCTTCGCGCGCGGGGCCCGCTTCTACGACGGGCCCGACGAGGTCCACCGCCAATCGGTCGCGCGCCAGATCCTGCGCGGATACGAGGCACCGGCCGGCGGCATCCCGACCGAGCACGTCCCCACCCGCCGCGAGGCGGCGCAGCGCAAGTTCGCCGATCTGCTCGAGGCCGTCACCGCGAACGATTGAGCGCGCGACGCCCGCCCGCGCGGGTTCGCCTCCTCGTCATCGCGCTCGTTGTGCAGCTCGTGCTGGGCACGGCGCTCGTCGCCGTGGCGCTCGACGGCTTCAGGCTCTTCGGGGCCGACGGGCGCCCGGCCGCTCCCGCGCGCTTCGAGGCCGGCCGGGCGTTCGCCGACGTCCGCCTTCAGCTCGGGTTCGGCCCGCGGCCGGCGGGCTCGGCGGCGCTTCGCCGGCTGGGGGAGGAGCTCCGCCGGCGCCTGCCGGGCGGGCGCTTCGAGTCCGCGCCGGGCGGCCTGCGCAACATAGTGGGGACCCTTCCCGGGCGCCGGCCGGCGATTGCCCTCGCCGCCCACTACGACACGAAGGATCTGTCCGGCTTCCTCGGAGCCAACGACGGGGCCGGCGGCACGGCGGTCGTGATCGAGCTCGCGCGGGTGCTCGCGCGGGAGCGGCCGCGACCGCGCGGCGCGCCTGAGATCCGCTTCCTGCTCTTCGACGGGGAGGAGGCGGCGCGCGGAGTGCCCGAGGCCGACTTCGTCCACCACGGCCTGCGCGGCTCGAAGGCCTACGCGCTCGCCCACGCGCGCGAGCTGCGGGCGCTGATCCTGCTCGACTTCGTGGGCAACCGCCGCCTCGCGCTGCCCCGCGAGGCGAGCTCCGATCCCCGCCTCTGGGCGCTTCTGCGCGGCGCGGCGGCTCGGGCCGGCGTCGCCCGGGCGTTCCCCGATCGCACCGCGGAGGGGATCTACGACGACCACACGCCGTTTGGGCGGTTGGGGGTGCCCGCGATCGACCTGATCGACTTCGCCTACGCGTGCTTCCACCGCTCCTGCGACGACCTCGCCCACGTTTCGGCCGCGAGCCTGGGAGAGGCCGGAGCGGCGGTGCTCGAGCTCGTGCGCGAGCTGGAGCACCGGGCGAGCGCCTAAGGCCCCGACGGTAGGATGGGTGGGTGTCCGTCGAGCCCATGATCGCGCCCGAGAAGCTCCTGCTCGCCGCGCCGCGCGGGTATTGCGCGGGGGTTGATCGCGCCGTGCAGACGGTGGAGCGCGCGCTCGAGCTCCACGGCGCGCCGGTCTACGTGCGCAAGGAGATCGTCCACAACAAGCACGTGGTCGAGCAGCTCCGGGCGCGCGGAGCGATCTTCGTCGACCAGGAGACCGAGGTGCCGCCCGACGCGACCGTCGTCTTCTCCGCGCACGGCGTCTCCCCACGCGTGCACGCCAACGCCGCCGAGCGCAGCCTGCGGACCATCGACGCGACCTGTCCTCTCGTCACCAAGGTCCACGTGGAGGCCAAGAAGTTCGCCTCCGAGGGCTACACGATCGTGCTCATCGGTCACGCCGGGCATGAGGAGGTCGAGGGCACGATGGGGGAGGCGCCCGAGCACATCGTGCTCGTGGAGACCGAGGAGGACGTCGCTCGCCTCGACATCGCCGATCCCGAGCGCGTGGCGTTCATCTCGCAGACCACCCTCTCCGTCGACGAGACGCGGACGATCATCGCCCGCCTGCGCGAGCGCTTCCCCGGCATCGTCGGTCCGCGCACCGACGACATCTGCTACGCGACGACCAATCGCCAGGCTGCGGTCAAGCAGCTCGCCCAGCAGTGCGACCTCGTGCTCGTGATCGGGTCGCGGAACTCGTCGAACTCGCAGCGGCTCGTCGACGTCACGCGCGAGTCGGGCACCGAGTCGCACCTCATCGACAACGAGGGACAGGTGCGGGAGGAGTGGCTCGTGGGCAAGCGCGTGGTCGGGATCACCTCGGGCGCGAGCGCACCCGAGGAGCTCGTGCAGCGCCTCGTGGACTTCTTCCGCCGGCGCGGGACGCGCGAGGTCGCCGAGCTCCAGGTGGTCCAGGAGGACGTCCGCTTCATGCTCCCCAAGGTGATCCGCCAGGCCCTGGCCGCCCAGGCCTCCTAGAGGCGACTCGTCCCTAGAGTGCGCCGCCGGTGCGCACGCTTGTCATCTCCGACCTCCACCTGGGGGCGCGCTCGCGGATCGACCTCCTGCGCCGGCCCGAGCTCCGTGAGCCGCTGCTTGCCGCCCTCGCGGAAGTCGATCGCCTGGTCCTGCTCGGCGACACGCTCGAGCTGCGCCACGGTCCGCTGCGCGAGGCCCTGGCCGCGGCGGAGGACTTCTTCGCCGAGCTGGGCGCGGCGCTCGGTCGCGACCGCGAGCTCGTGCTCGTGGCCGGCAACCACGACCACCACCTCTTCGAGCCGTGGCTCGAACGTCGCGCGCGCGCCCCCGAGCCGCGGCCGCTCGGGCTCGAGGAGACCGTGGAGGAGCCGCGTGGAGAGCTGCTCGACCTGCTCGCCCGCTGGGCCCGTCCCGCGCGCCTGCGCGCCGCCTACCCGGGGGTCTGGCTGCGCCCCGACGTATACGCGACGCACGGGCACTACCTCGACCGCCACGTCACCGTCCCCACCTTCGAGCGGCTTGCCGTTGGGGTGATCCACCGCCTGAACGGCTCGCCGCCCTCCCCAGAGGACACGGTGGAGGACTACGAGGCGGCGCTCGCGCCCGTCTACGCATGGATCCACGCCATGGCGCAGGCCGCCCCGCCCACCCGGGGGGTGGGCGCCCACGGCGCCTCCGCCCAGCTCTGGCAGTCGCTCGCGCGCGGGAGCGGACACCGGCCGCTGCGCGCGAGCGCCCTGCGCACCGGTGTCGCGCTGACCATCGCCACGCTCAACCGTGCCGGTCTGGGCCCGCTCCGCGCGGAGGTCTCGGGAGTCGAGCTGCGACGCGCGGGCCTGCGGGCGATGGGGGAGGTCGTCGACCGTCTGGGCATCGGCGCCGAGCACGTCGTGTTCGGGCACACCCACCGCTCGGGGCCGTGGCCGGGCGACGCGCCCGAGGCGTGGATGTCGCCCACGGGTGCGCGTCTGCTGAACACCGGCAACTGGGTCTACGAGCGCCACTTCCTCACCCGAAACCCGAACGAGAGCCCGTACTGGCCGGGCGTCGGCGTGGTGCTCGACGATGCCGGGCCGCCCCGGCTCGAGCGCTTTCTCGGCTACCGAGGGCACGCGGATCTTCGCCCGTCCCGGGGTTAGCGGAGTCCCGGCGCGAAGCACACCGCGTGGCAGCGAACGCCGGTGCCGAGCTCGAGCTCGAGCTCTCCGCGCGTGTGACGCGGGTGCTCGATGAGGGGGTAGGCCCCGGGGTGGGTGACGCGGATCTCCCGGCCGTTGGCGCGCACGCTGCCCTCGCCCTCGAGCACCGCCCACACGCCGCCCGCCTCGTAGGGACCCGAGTAGGGACCGGGCTGATCCTCGGTCTGGGGCTCGAGGACGGCGCCGGGCTCGTCCTCGGGACGGAGCGCGGGCGTGAGCGGCTCACCCGCGAGCCCGAGCTGCTTCTGGATCGCTTTCTCGGTTCCCGCGTAGTCGCCCTCGCCGTAGTGGTACTCGACGAGGTGGCCGTTCGCGTTCCACAAGTACCGCGCCGGCCAGCCCTCGTTCCCGTAGTCGTGCCAGATCTCGTACTCCGAGTCGATCGCGACCGGATACGCGATTCCGAGCCGCTGCACCGCGGCGCGGACCTCCTCCTCGGCGGCCGACGGCACGAAGCCCGCGGCGTGGACCCCGACCACCCGCAGCCCGTGCGGCTCGTAGCGCTCATGCCAGGCCTTGAGGTAGGGCAGCGTGCGGAGGGAGTTCACGCGACAGAAGTCCCAGAACTCGACGAGGACGGGTCGCCCGAGCTGCTGGCTCATGCGCAACGTCGCCGCGTTGACCCACGGGAGCTTGCGCGGGAACTCGGGCGCCGCGATGTCCTCGACCGGCGGGCGCACGAGCGCGACGCTAGCAGCGCCTCGAACCGGCGTACACGCGCAGGAATAGTGACGAGACGTGTCAAAACACCGTCAGAACCGTTAAGGAAGCACCGTTAACTGATCCAAGCGTCCGCACGTGCCGATAGAAGGGTTGTCATGACCTCCTCCATGAGCTACGTGGACCCGCCCGACGTCCCCGAGGGCATGACCCTCGAGGCCTACCGTCGCGCCCGGCCGCGTCCCCAGCCCCGCCGCCGGACGCTCATGGACGCCCGCCGCCGCCGCCGCCTCGCGGCAGCCAGCGCGGAGCGCGCGCCGGGTCGCGCGGCCTAGCCGGACTTCGCCTTCTCGAGGAGCCTCAAGTCGTGGGCGATCGCGTCCGCGGTCAGGTCGTCGACCCCGAACCCGACCCGCTGGCGCCCCGCTCGGTCGAGCAGGACGAGCGCCACCGAGTGCTCCTGCTCCGCGGACTGCCCGGAGACGCCGAAGGCTCGCCATACCGGCTGGAGCTCGCTCGAGGAGCCGAGGAGATAGTGCATGCGCCCGCTCAGGTGCTCGCGGCTCAGGAACGCCCGCGCGCGCGCCGGCGTGTCGCCCGCGGGATCGACGCTCACCGCGAGCGCCGGGACGTCGTGCCCCAACTCGTCGAGCGCTCCGCGCACCTGCTGCGCGGTGAGCGGGCACGTGTCGCGGCAGCGCGTGTAGAGGAAGGTGAGCACCACGGGGCGCCCGCGGAGCGCAGCGAGATCGACCGCCCGTCCGTCCTGGTCGCGCAGACGCAGGGAGGGGAGGGACAGGCCCGGCGGGCGGATCGCTCCGCGGAACGGCGCCGAGCCGGCCGGCGTCGAGCGGCTGAGCGCGACGAAGGCGAGCACCGCCACCGCGCACGTGATTCCCACCACGAGGAGGAAGGCGAGACGCAGTCGCAGCGGCACTCGCCCAGCCTAGTCCGCGGCGGAGGTCGCCCAAGGCAGCTAGGGCTCGACGAGTCCGCGCCGGATCGCGTAGCGCACGAGCTCGACCCGGTCGCGCATCCCGAGCTTGCGCAGGAGGTTGCCGCGATGGGACTCGACTGTCTTCTCAGAGAGGTGGAGGATCTGCGCGATCTGGGCGTTCGTGTGCGCCTCGGCGATCAGCTTGACCACCTCCTCCTCCCGGGGGGTGAGCGCCTCGCGCGGGCCGGTGGAGCCCTCCTCCATCCATTCCCGCACGAGCGTGCGCTCGGCGGCGTTGGTCAGGAAGGGCTCGCCGCGCTCGATCGCGTGGACGGCGGCGACGAGGTCCTGGTCGGCCTCGCGCTTGAGCACGTAACCCGAGGCGCCCGCCTTGAGCGCCTCGAAGAGGTAGCGCTCGTCGTCGTGCATGGAGAGCATGAGCACGCCGGTGCCCGGGAGGTGCGCCTTGATCTCGCGCGCGGCCTGCAGACCGGTCATGCGCGGCATGGCGACGTCGAGGATGCAGAGGTCGGGGCGCTCGGCGAGCGCGCGCTCGAAGGCCTCGACCCCGTCGCCGGCCTCGGCCACCACCTCGAGGTCGGCGTGCCGCTCGAGCAGCAGGCGGATGCCGCTGCGCACGATGCCGTGGTCGTCGGCGATGAGGATGCGCACTCCTCTCCTCCTACCCGATCCTCAGCTCGACCCGGGTGCCGCGGCCCGGCTCGGAGTAGATGTCGAGGGCTCCGCCGGCGAGCAGCGCCCGTTCGCGCATCCCCGAGAGCCCGAGCCCGCCGCCCCGTCGCCCGACGAACCCGCGGCCGTCGTCGGAGACCCGGAGGATCGTGCGCCCGACGAAGGAGAGCTCGACCTCCACGCGCGTCGCTCCCGCGTGCTGGGCGACGTTCGAGAGGCTCTCCTGGGTGACGCGGTAGAGCGCGAGCTGCTGCTCGGGCGTGAGCCGGGGGATCGGCCCCGTGCGCTGGAAGGCCGTGTGGACCCGCGTCTGCTCAGAGAAGTCGCGCACCTGGGTCTGCAGGGCGGGGATCAATCCGTGATCGTCGAGCACGGTGGGACGGAGCTGGCGCGCGATGCCGAGGAGCTCCTCCATCGCCTGGGTGGCCAGGCGCTTGGTCTCGGCAAGCTCGCGGTGCAGCTCGGGAGGCGCCATCTGGATGCTCGCCTCGAGGCGCAGCAGCACCGCGGTGAGCGCCTGGTTGACCTCGTCGTGGAGATCCTGGGCGATCCGCTTGCGCTCGCGCTCCTGCGCCCCGACGGCGGCCTTGGCGGCCTCCCGGCGTTCGGCCTCGAGGCGGACGAGCATCCGGTTGACCGCGGCGCCCAGGCGCTCGACCTCGCGCGCGGTCCCGCGGCGACCGAGGGCCACGCGCGCGGTGGAGTCGGCCAGGTCGGCGCTCTCCATCGTGGCGATCATCTCCTCGAGCGGCGTGAAGCGGCGGCGCAGCAGCAGGACGTTGCCGAGCAGGGTCGCGAGCAGCGCGAGCGCCAGCACCCCAAGCTCGCGCCCGTCGGCGATCTGGCCCACGTGCAGGTCGACGGCGACCGTGGCCACGAGCACCGTCCCGGCGACGAGCAGGGCGTTGACCGCGAGCACCTGCGCGAGCAGGGAGCGGCGCCTCACCTCCGCCGCCAGGATGGGGTCTCGACCCGATGGGGGAGAGGCTCGTCCGGGTCGATACTACGGGAGCACGCGGGTCCACCAACGTCTTGAACACAGCGCACTGACGGGGCTTGCAAGGGAAACATTGGGCTTCTCGGAAGGTGGGGCGCTCCTCGGATGAGGGGCGTCCCCTTTCGTTTTCGGAAGGAGACGCCGCGGGCTTGACTCGCGGCGCGCCCGCGCCACCGCGGCTCGCTATACTTTATGAAGTCAAGAATCCCGAGCGCCTTTAGGAGCTTTTGCCCATGAGCCCGTCGAGCGCAGAGCTCATCCGCGACGTCAAGAGCCGTATCCACGAGGTCGATCCGGCCGATGTACGCGAGCAGGTGGCGGGCACCGACGGCGAAGCCGTTGGTCGGGGAGCCGTCGTGGTCGACGTGCGCGAGACCGACGAGCTCTCCGCCGGCCAGCTTCCCGGCGCCAAGCACGTGCCGCGCGGCTACCTCGAGTCGCGCATCGAGGGCGCCGTACCCGATCGCGACGCCCACGTCGTCCTCTACTGCGCCTCGGGCAACCGCTCGGCCTACGCCGCGCGGACGCTGCAAGAGGACCTCGGCTACACCCACGTCGAGTCGATGACCGGCGGCATCACGCTGTGGAAGGACCGTGGCTATCCCGTCGAGGTGCCAAAGACGCTGTCCGTCGAGCAGCGCGACCGCTACTCGCGCCACATCCTCCTTCCCGAGGTCGGCGCCGAGGGCCAGCAGAAGCTGCTCGACGCCAAGGTGCTCCTGCTCGGCGCGGGGGGCCTCGGCTCCCCCGCGGCGCTCTACCTCGCCGCGGCCGGGGTCGGCACGCTCGGCATCGTCGACAACGACACGGTGGATCTCTCGAACCTCCAGCGCCAGGTGATCCACACCACCGACCGCGTGGGCGAGCGCAAGGTCGACTCGGCCGAGGAGAGCGTCCACGCGATCAACCCCGGGGTGGAGGTCGTCAAGCACGACGTCCGCCTCGGCGCGGAGAACATCATGGAGATCATGCCCGGCTACGACGTGGTGGTCGACGGCCTGGACAACTTCCCGACCCGCTACCTCGTCAACGATGCGTCCGTGCGGCTGCAGATCCCCGTCGTCTCGGCCTCGATCCTCGGCTTCGACGGCCAGCTCTCGGTCTTCAAGCCCTACGACGGCCCGTGCTATCGCTGCCTCTATCCCACGCCGCCGCCGCCCGAGCTCGCGCCCTCCTGCGGGGCCAACGGCGTCCTCGGCGTGCTGCCCGGGACGATGGGGCTCCTGCAGGCCACCGAGGTGATCAAGCTGATCCTCGGGGAGGGAGAGCCGCTCGTCGGTCGCCTGCTCCTCTACGAAGCGCTGGCCGCCACCTTCACCGAGCTCAAGGTCCGCCGCGACCCCGAGTGCCCCATCTGCTCGCGCCCGCCCGAGGACATCGCTCATGAGGAGATGGGCGTCTTCCCGGACTACGAGGCGTTCTGCGCGGGTGCCGGGTAGGCTCCCGCCCCAATGGCGACGATTCGCATACCCCCCGTGCTGCGCCCGTCCGTGGGCGGCGAGAAGGAGGTCTCCGCTTCCGGCTCGTCGGTCGGCGAGGTGCTCCACTCGCTCACCGAGGAGCATCCTCAGACCCAGTCGCAGATCTTCGCCGACGGTGGCGATCTCAACCGCTACGTCAACGTCTACCTGAACGACGAGGACGTGCGCGTGCTCGACGGGCTCGAGACGGCGGTGGGCGAGGGCGACACGGTGGTCATCCTGCCGGCGATGGCCGGCGGCGCCGTCACCTAGCTACCGCTTCGGAGCGCGCGCGGACGGGGGCTGGACCCGCTCGCCTCCGTAGCTATACTTCGTGAAGCAATGGCCGAGCAGTTCCTCGAGAACAAGCCGTGCGGCGGTCGCTACGGCGACATCGTCCAGGCCATCGGCAACACGCCGCTCGTCGAGCTCAAGCGGCTCTCGCCCAAGCCGGGGGTGCGGATCTGGGCCAAGCTCGAGTCGCACAACCCGACGGGGTCGGTCAAGGATCGCGTCGCCCGCGCGATGATCGAGGACGCCGAGGAGCACGGGCGCATCCGGCCGGGCCAGACGATCCTCGAGCCGACCTCGGGCAACACCGGCATCTCCCTGGCGATGATCTGCTCCCGCAAGGGCTATCCGCTCAAGGTGGTCATGCCCGACAACGTCACGCCCGAGCGCACGCAGCTCCTGAAGATGTACGGCGCCGAGATCGTGTACTCCCCGGGCTCGAAGGGCTCCAACGGCGCCGTGGAGATGGCGCTGGAGATGGCCGCGTCCGACGCCTCGTACTACATGCCCTACCAGTACGGAAACGCCGCCAACCCGGCCGCCCACTACAACGGCACGGCGCTCGAGATCCTCGAGGAGCTCGACGACATCGCGGCGTTCGTCGCGGGACTGGGCACCGGCGGCACGCTCATGGGCAACGGCCGCCGGCTCAAGGAGGAGCTCGGCGAGGGCGTGAAGATCGTCGCCGCCGAGCCCAGGCAGGGAGAGCCCGTGCAGGGACTCCGCTCGCTCGACGACGGCTTCATCCCGCCGATCATCGACCTCGAGCTGCTCGACCGCAAGATCTTCGTCACCAACCGCGACGCGATCGTCTGGACCCGCAAGCTCCTCGAGGAGGAGGGCATCTTCGCGGGAGTCTCCTCGGGCGCGATCGCCCGCGTGGCCGTCCGGATCGCCGGGGAGCTCGACGAGGGCAACGTCGTCTTCCTCGTGTGCGACGACGGCTGGAAGTACCTCTCCTCAGGCCTCTACACCCTGCCGGTCGACGAGGTGGAGAAGCTCGAGTCGACCGTGTGGTGGTAGCTCTATCGCCGGTTTGGCGGGCCTCGTGACATGATCCGACCTGGCTCCACCGGCGCATAGACGCCTGTCCTCTTGGAAACCGACTCCCTCCTCCACGACCCTCGCTCGCGCCGAGCGTTCTTTCGCGCCTCGGGCGTCACCTTCGTCGGCGGCTCGGCGATGTTCCTCGCTGCCTGCGGCAAGCCCGAGAGCTCGAGCTCGGGGTCCTCGGGCGGCAGCGGCGGTCCGGGGACACCGGGCGCCAACAAGGAGAGCGGGAGCGATGTCGACATCCTCAACCAGGCGCTCGACCTCGAGCACAAGGCGATCTACGCCTACACCGCGGGGGCCAAGATCCTCAAGGGCGACTCGCTCAAGGCGGCCAAGCTCTTCCTGAAGCACGAGCAGGCCCACGCCGCCGCCCTGCAGGCGGCGATCGAGGCGATGAAGGGCAAGCCGCACGTCGCGAGCGCTTCCTATGACATCGGCGCCCCCAAGACGCAGACCGACGTGCTGAAGCTCGCCGACATGATCGAGAACGTGGCGGTGCAGGCCTACGTCGGCGCGATACCCCAGCTCGCGAGCCCCGAGCTGCGCGCCACGGCCGCTTCCATCGCCACGAACGAGGCCGAGCACATCGCCGTGCTGCGCACCGCGCTCGGGATGCCTCCGGTTCCGAGCCCCTTCGTGGCGGGGGCGGCGGCGTGACGCGGCGCGAGCACGGCATCGTCGTCCGTGACGACGCCGACGTCGACACCGCGGTGATCGTCGAGTACGAGCGCACTCGGCGCGACATGCTCCGCGGCGGCCTCGTGGTCGGATCGACCGTGATGGCGGCCTCCACCGTCCCGCTTCTGCTCCGCGCGCGCAACGCGTTCGCGCAGGCCACGGACGACGTGCAGATCCTCAAGGCGGCGATCCATCTCGAGCAGGTGGCAGTCTTCGCCTACGGGGCTGCGCTGAAGAGCGGCAAGCTGGACTCAAAGACGACCCAGGTCGCTCGGCTCTTCAAGACCCACGAAGAGGCCCACCGCGACGGGCTCACCACGGCCCTGCAGGGCATGGGCGGCGGAGGCGTGCCGCCCGCGCTCACCAGCCTGCGGGCCGATCCCCTCCTGCGCCCCCTCCTCAAGGTGCGCAGCCAGAAGGACATCGCGCTCTACGCGATCGAGCTCGAGGGCGTAGGGGTAGCCGCCTACCACGAAGCGCAGCGCAAGCTCAAGGACGCTCGCCTACTCAAGACTGGAGCGCAGATCATGGCCAACGAGGGCCAGCACCTCGTCGTGCTTCGTACCGCGGTCAAGCGACCGCCCGTGCCCGACGCCTTCGAAGTCGGAAAGGCCCCGCGATGAGCCCCCGCGGGCTGAGACCCCTCCTTCTGCTGGCCCTGCTCGCGCTGAGCGCGCTGGCGCTCGGCGCCTGCGGCAAGAGCTCGAGCGGCGGATCCTCCTCGCAGGGCGGCGCGGCGCCGCAGGCGGGCGCGTCCTCCGGCGGGGGAGGCCCCGCGGAGGCCGCCGCGAAGGTCACGATCGCCTCCTACAAGTTCATGCCGGCCAGCATCACGGTCAAGGCCGGCGGCACCGTCACCTGGACCAACACGGACTCCGACCGGCACACCGCCAGCTCCGATGCCGAGCCGCGGGTGTTCGACACGAACACCCTCAACAAGGGCCAGTCGAAGGCCGTCAGCTTCAAGAAGCCCGGAACCTACAAATACCTCTGCGTCTACCATGCCTTCATGCAGGGCACCGTCGTCGTCAAGTAGCAAGGAGCCTCAACCATGTTCGGACCTCAGATCGGCCCCATGGAGATCGTGCTCGTGCTCGTCATCGCGCTCGTCGTGCTCGGACCCAAGAAGCTGCCCGAAGTGGGCCGTTCCATCGGTCATGGCATGCGCGAGTTCAAGGACTCGATCTCCGGCGCGGGCAAGCACGACGACGACGAGGACTTCTCACAGCAGCTGAAGTCCTGAGCTTCGGCGGCCGCCGCGGAGCGGCCAATGGCGGCTGGTAGCCTCGCCTGCCCCATGCGGATCGCCCCCGATCTCTACGCGGAGATGATCTCCCACGCGCGCGAGGAGGCGCCGAACGAGTGTTGCGGGATGATCGCCGCGGAGGACGGCCGGGCGGTCAAGCTCTACCGCGCGGTCAACGCCGCGGCGAGCCCGCTGCGCTACGAGGTCGAGCCGCACGACCAGTATCGGATCGAGATGGCGATCGACGGCGAGGGGTGGGAGCTCGGGGCGATCTACCACTCCCACACCCGCAGCGCGCCGTACCCGTCGCAGACCGACATCAACCTCGCCTTCCACCCCGACGCGACCTATCTGATCGTCGGGGTCGCCGGCGAGGAGCCCGACGTGCGGGCGTTCTCCATCCGGGAGGGCGATGTCCAAGACGCCGAGCTCATCGTGGAGTAGGACGGCGGGCGGGTGGGCATGGTCTCCGAGCCGCTCGTCTGCCCGAGCTGCGCCACGACGCACCGTCTCGAGGAGCGCTTCTGCCCCCGCTGCTCGATGCCGCTCGTCTACGCGGGCGCCCGGACCGCCGAGAGCGAGCCGGCGAGTGAGGCGCGCGAGCGCGCGCGCAAGATCAAGCCGCAGCTCGCGGAGGGAGAGCTCGTGCGCGTAGCCGCGGCGCGCAACCAGGCCGAGGGTGAGTTCCTCCAGGGCCTGCTCCTCGAGGAGGGCGTTCCGAGCATGCTCAAGCGCTCGGCGGGCTTCGACGTCCCGGATTTCCTCGCGGCCGGTCCCCGCGACGTCCTCGTGCCCGCGACGGGGGTCGCGACGGCGCGCGAGGTACTGCTCGAGTCAGAGCTCGGCCCGAGCCTCGTCTCCGGCGCCGGACCCCACGCGCCGCTGCGGATCCTCCTCGGCCTGCTCGTGGGCGTCGCGCTCGTCGCGGTCATCGCCTGGATCGGGACCGAGCTGCTCGTCTAGCCTCTTACGGCGCTGGCCGCCCGCCGCGCGGGCTCCTCCGCCCAGCGCGCAAGATGCGAGCGCCAGGCATCTTCCGTGCGCTGGAGCGGGCGCCCGCCGAACGCCTCGACGAGCGCTGCGCGCGGGCCTTCAGGGGTGTAGGCGCTCGGTGAGTCGCACCACCGCAGGCACGCCCGCCTCGCGGGCGAGGAGGTCGACGAGCGTGCCACCGAGGAGCGCCGCATCGGCGCGCACGGGAGGAAAGGCGGGCCGAGGCCCCTCGCGCAGCCGGCGGGCGATCGCGGGCCGCGCGTGGGCGGTCTGGCCCGCCAGGAAACGCGCCGCGCCCTCGACGAGCCACGCCCAACGCAACGCCCGCACGACCCGTCCGGGGCGCACGGGAGGAGGCAGGGCCGAGCTGTTCTCGGCGAGCACCCGGCGGGCGTAGAGCGCGGCGGGGGCCAGCGCGAGCATCTCGCGCGAGCCGGGCACGCCCGAGGCGCGCCGACGCAGCGCGATCGGCGCCAGCACGTGCAGCTCGCGGGCGCCGACGGCGCCGACGTGGTAGCGACGCGCCGCCGGCGCCGTCAGCCGGCGCGAGAGCGGTAGCAGCGGCTGGGCGAAGCAGAGCTGGGCCTCGGAGCGATGGAGGACCACGGTGAGATCGGCGACCGTCCGCGCGAAGAGACGGTCGAGGTGCTCACGCGTGTGCTCGAGGGACTCGAGCACACGGGCGGCGTCGTCGGCGTCGCGCGCGTCGTGCCGCGCGCGGAACGACGGCGAGACGGACTCGACCCACGCCATCGTCGGGCGCGAGGCGCTGCGCTCAGCGAGGGCCGTGCCCGCGGATCTCGACCACCTGCTGGAAGGTGGGCCGGTTGATCCAGGGGATTAGAGGCTGGGAGATCGCTCCGAGCGGGCGGAAGCGGATCTTGTCGTAGCACGGCTGGTCGCCCGCCTGGCAGTCGGGGGGGTCGGCCGGATAGGTCTGCGTCGCGGGCTCGCGCAGCGCGGCGCGCAGCGAGGAGGCCAGGTCGGCCCGGCAGCGGCGCAGGTTCCCTCGGCCGCAGTAGACGCGCGAGTAGCGCCCGCGCTCGCGAAGCCGGAGCACCCGGCGCAGATCCTTCTGCACGTGGCCGTAGAAGCCCACGTCGTAGGCGGAGCCGAGGCGGTCCCCGCCGTTGTGGGGCGGGTTGTCGATCGGGTCGATGTTCTCGAGCTGGGAGAGGAGCGATCCACCGAGGCTCGAGCCGAAGTCGGCGCGAACCAGCCGGGGCCACCACGCGTCCATGATCCGCACCGCGGCGGCCTGGTCGTAGCGGCCGTCGCGGTTGAAGTCGCGCCGGTGCGCGCCCCGATGGGTCCAGGCCCTGAGCGTCGCGACCGCGCTGCGCAGCGCGCGGTCGCGCGGATGGCCGAGCACCCGCAGCACGTAGGGCAGCACCTGGCTTCCGCGCAGGTCAACCGTGCCCGCGTCCTCCATGGCGTTGACCACGTCGACCAGCGAGGCCTTGCGCCGTCCGCTGGTGAGGCGCCGGAGGCGCTCGTCGAGCGACTGAGAGCGGTAGATCGGCGTATAGGTCGCGTCGGTGTCGGGCGCGTTGTAGCCCGGCGCCTGCTTGTTGTTCCAGCTCGTGAGGAGGTCTTGGTCGATCGCCTGCGGGTGCTGGGAGAACGGCGTGACGGCGGAGGTGTTCAGACCGGGGTTGTAGTGGCGCCACTCGAAGCGCGCGCGCACGGGAAACAGCGGGTTCGTGCCCGAGGCCCGCACCGGGTTGGTCCCGGAGTTGAAGTAGGCGATGTGCTTGTCGTCGGTGTAGAACCAGTTGAAGGTGAAGCCGATCTTCGACGCGGCGCGCTGGAAGGCGCGCGGGTTGCGCATCTTCGCCGGGTCGTTGAAGTCAGAGAACCCGCGCGCGGAGTCGACCTCGTGGAAGTAGGTCGAACGCAGCGAGGTGTAGGCCACGGGCCGTCCGTGCAGGCGCCCGCGAGCGATGACGAGGCCCATCTTCGTCCGCGCGGTGATCAGGGTCTCCGATCCCGGCGGGGTCTGGTCGGCGGCGTTGGGGGAGTAGGAGTTCGTGCGCCGCACCATCTCCATCGGCTCGCAGCGGCCGCGGAAGCGGTAGAAGGTCGAATCCGGGCGGGGACGGCGCCCGCTCGGGTCGCAGAGGTCGAGGGCGAAGGTGTCCACGATGTCCTGACCGGCCGAGGTGGCGCTCCACGCGTAGTCGCGCCCGCGGCCGAGCTGGGTGTACAGGTTGGTCCCCGGGAAGGCCGAGCCGTTCGCATCTATGGTCGGTGCGTGGACGTCCTGCTCCATGAGGACCTCGGGGGAGAAGTAGCCGACCTGCGGACCGAACACCACCTCGGGATGACCCGAGCGCGACTTGCGCGCCGAGACGAGGAGGGCGTTGGACTCCGAGCGGGGAAGGGCGAGCATGCCGGGAAGGCCGCGCAGAACGGGCAGCCCCGGGCTTCCGGAGGACCCGCCGGCGGATGCCCCCGCCGAACCCGAGCTCGCTGCCACGACGTTCGCGCGGCGCACCGAGCCGCGGTCGGGCAGCGCCACGCTGCCGCGGGCCGCACGGCGCGGGATGGTCCGGTAGGGGAAGCGCCGGCCGCGCTCGGTCGTGGGCGCCTCGGGATCGTCGGGGGAGCGGAAGTCGAGGAAGGCCGCCGCCCCGCGCCGGGCGCCGAAGCGCCGCTGCAGGTTCTGCTGGAGCTGGCCCCAGGAGAGCTCCGCTCCGCCGCCCTTGCCGAAGATGCCCCCGATCAGCGCCGCGGTGGCGATCACGTCGGTGCCCTTCCACGGATCCGGTCCCTGGGGACGGTTGATCGCCGCGTACTCGGCGGGCATGAGGAATGGATTGCCCTTCGCCTGGGTGATGTAGGCGTTGATGCCCGCGACGTAGTCCTCGAGATCCTTGCTCAGCTGGCGCCCCTGCGCCCCGTAGAGCAGCGGGAAGCGGTCGATCTGGGTCTGCAGGTCGGGCTCCGTGTACGGCGCGTTCTGCCACACACTCTGGTCCATCGCCCGGTTGCCGGCGGCGCCGCCGACGAAGGAGGAGAGCTCGGCGCGGCCGGCGTGGCGCAGGACGTCGATGAAGAACAGACGGTCCTGGGCGGCGGCGTAGCCCTCGCCGAACATCGCGCCCGCGCGCGTGGAGCCGTAGATGTGGGGGACCCCGAAGGCCTTGTCGCGGATGATCGTCACGTCTGCCCGCGGCGAGATCGTGCTCTCCGTCTGGCCGGCCGGGACGCCGAAGGTGGCGTCCTTGAAGAAGCGCGGGATGTCTCCGGAGCGCAGACGAGGGGCAGCGAAGATCAGGTCGCGGTACATCCCGAGCTGGTCGTCGTTGTGGGCCGGCCGCGTCTTGTTGGTCAGGAAGGCCCCGAGCTCGGCGGCGTTGTCGCGGCCGTTCGTTCCGGGCGGCAGGATGTTGCGAAAGCCTCCGAAGTCGTTCTTTCCGAAGGGCTCGGGGGTCGGGGCCGCAGAGGCGACGGGAACGGCGAGGGCGAGCGCCGCGAGGGAGACCAGAAGCGCGAAAACGACCCGGAGAGAAGGCATCGCGGGAGCCTAACCGCTTTCAGGCGCGGCGTGCGCCGGAACCTCTCGCTCGCGGTCGAGCTCGGTGCGAACGCCGCGACGGTTCAGGATCTCCTGAGCGTCGAGGAGCGACTCGGCGCCGCGCACCGCGTCGGCCAGCCGCGCCGCCGAGGCGAGCGCCGCCGCGGGCTCGAAGCCGAAGAGCACGGCGCCCAGCGGCGAGCGCTCCACGGTTCGGGCGCCGCCGCGGATGGAGGCGACCCCGAGCGCTCCGCGCGCGCAGGCCACCACCTGCGCGCTCGCCTCGGTGGGCACCTCGCGCACCGCTCGCTCGAGGCGCTCGGCAGCCGGGGGATCGATCCCCCAGGCGCCGAGCGAGCCGCCCGCGGCGGCCACCTCGGCGAGGCGCTCGAGCACCTCGCGCGGCTCGAGCTCGCCGTCGCAGCCGGCTCCGAGCACGGCGCCGATCGTGCGCACCCCGTGCGAGGCTAGGCGAGGCGCGGCGGCGAGCATCACCGCGTCACAGAGCGGGCTGGCCAGGCCGGCCTCGTTCCCGTGGGCCAGCGCGTCCCCCCCGACGTCGAGGAGCACCACGAGATCACACCCGAGCGCGCCGGCGGCGTGGGCGAGGCCGTTGCCCACCTCCGCCGGACCCGGGCCGGGGTCGATGAGCAGCGTCGGCTCGCCGAGGAATCGCGACATGTGGGACTCGGCGAAGGCAAAGCCCCCCGGTCCGCGGGTCTCGGGACCGGCGAGCGCCACGGTCGCGCCGAGGCGTCGGGCGCCGCTTACCTCCTCGAGGCTCCGCGGACCGGGCTCCGGGTCGATCGGGCGCCGCTCCCAGGTCGTGCCTCCCACGACGGAGGGGATGCCGAGCCGGTCCCCAAGCTCGGCGCCGGCGAGCGCTCCGACGACGTCGCCGCCCCCACCGATGCCGATCCACAGCACCCGACGGGCGCGCGAGAGCAGCCGGAGCACGAGAGCGGCCGGAGAACCGCGCTGAGCGCGCTCAGGCGAGCGCGGGAGTGCGACCGGAGGCGATCGCGCCGATCTCCTCCGTGGCCCGGTCGAACTCCTCGTCGGAGAGCACGGGCGTTCCCTCGAACGGTAGGTCTCGCGTGATCTCGAGCCAGGAGCGACAGCCGCCGTACTCGTCGCGGACCTTGACGGTCACGGGCCGCGGGATGCGGTAGGTCCGCAGCAGGATCACGTGGAGGGGATGGCGGCGCTTCCAGGCCAGGCGCTTCTCGGCGTAGTCCGGGGTCCACACGTAGAAGGGGGAGAGGGCGTCGACGCAGCGCCGCTCGGTGATCGTGAAGTGAGCGGCCACCTCGGCCCAGGCGCGGATGCGCACCCGATCGGGCTGGGGGATCCCCCCGTCCACGGTGAGCGCGCGGGCCGGGGGCTCGCCCTCGGCCCAGACTCCCTCTTCGAGCGCGCGCTGCAGCTCGGGCTGGTGAGACTCGCGCACCAGGTCAAAGCGCTGGTGGTCGAAGGTGGGATAGAGGAAGAAGCGCTCGTGCTCGAGCTTGAAGTGCTTGCCCGACTCGCGAATCCCTCCCTTGCGCAGGGTGAGGAGCTGCTCCCCTTCGGCGAGGGCGCGCACGGTCACGGCCCACTCTTTGAATGCGATCGGCATAGGTGGTTTGGGTACGGCGGTGGCTTACGTGGACGAGCGCCGCGCGGAGCACTTCCCCTGGCGCGGCAGCGGCGGCGATTCTATGTCAAGGCGCCCTAAATCCCAAATAGGGCTGCAAATTCGGCGCTTCTTTGCCACCGTGGGGTCAGGGAGCAGGGCCTGCGCCGGCCGAGTCGCCGTCCGTGCCGAGGCCGCCGCCGCCTGGGGTCTCGATCCGCAGCCGCTGCCCGGGCTCGAGCCGGCCGCGCGCCTTGGGCGCCAGCGGCTCGCCGTCGAGGAGGTTGCGCCCGCGCGCGCCCGGCCGACCACCCGCCGCGCCGGGCGGAGCGTGGCGCCGGCGCTCGGTGAGCAGGGAGAAGTCCATCGGGGCGAGCGCCTCGAGCTCGCGCACCACCCCGTCGCCGCCGCTCCGGCGCGCCCCCCAGCCGCCGGAGCCCCGGCGCACCGCGTACTCGCTCACGCGCAACGGCAGCTCGAGCTCGAGCGCCTCGATCGGAGTGTTCAGCGTGTTGCTCATGGCCACGTGCACCCCGGTCGGCCCGTCGGCTTCGGGGCAGGCGCCCTGGCCGCCGCCGAGCGTCTCGTAGTAGGTGAAGTCCGAGGAGCCGAGCGTGAGGTTGTTCATCGTCCCCTGACCTAGCGCTCGGCCGAACGCGGCGAGCACGAGGTCGGCGACCCGTGAGGAGGTCTCGACGTTGCCCGCCACCACGGCGGCGGGCGGGCGGGCGTTCAGGAGCGAGCCCGCGGGAGCTCTGACCTCGATGGGCACGTAGGCGCCGGCCGAGGGCGGGATGTCGGGGTCGGTGAGCACCCGCAGCGCGAAGTAGCAGGCCGACTGCGTGACCGCGAGCGGGCAGTTCAGGTTGCCCGCGTGCTGCGGCGCGCTGCCCGTGAAGTCGAGCAGCAGCTCATCGCCCCGGATCGTGGCCTCGAGGCGGAGCTCGAGATCGCCCTCCCTCGCTTCGAGCACGTCACGGGCGCTGCGCGTGCCGTCGCGTAACGCGGCGAGGCAGGCACGGGTGCGCCGCTCGGCGTAGGCGCGGACCTCCCCCGTGGCCCGCTCGAGTCGCTCCGGGCCAACGCGCTCGGCGAGCTCGCGCAGACGCGCGATCCCCGCCCGGTTGGCGGCAAGCTGGGCGCGCAGGTCCGCCCGCCGTTGCGCGGGCTGGCGCATCCGGCTCACGAGCTCCTCGAGCGTGTCGGCGTCGAGGAGCTGGGGTGAGATCAGCACGCCCTCCTCGGCGAGCGATGTCGAGTCGGCGGGCATGGAGCCCGGCGTGGCGCCGCCCACGTCGGCGTGGTGGGCGCGGCAGGCGGCGAAGCCGATGAGCTCGCTCGAAGCGAACACCGGCGTGATCAGCGTGATGTCGGGGAGGTGGGTTCCTCCCGCGAACGGGTCGTTGAGGATCCAGGTGCGCTCGGGGCGCTGCTCCTCCCCGCGCACCGCGGCCACCGCGGCGGGCATGGCCCCGAGGTGGACGGGGATGTGCTCAGCCTGCATGATCATCCGGCCCTCGGCGTCGAAGAGCGCGCAGGAGGCGTCGCGGCGCTCCTTGATGTTCGCGGAGTGCGCCGCGCGGATGAGCACGGCGCCCATCTCCTCGCACGCGGCGCGCAGGGCGCCGAGGATCACCTGGAGCTCGACGGGATCGACCGGCGGCGCTCTCATCCTCGCTCCCGGTGCGCTTCTCGGGCGAGGACGACCGTTCCGGTCTCGTCGACCGCGCCGCTCCACCCGGGCGGCACGGCGAGCGTCGCCTCGGGCAGCTCGCAGATCGCCGGACCCTCGATGCGCGCGCCGGGCGCAAGGGCGCCGCGCCACACGGTCGCCTCCTGCCGTCGCCCGGCGAGCACCACCGTGCGGGTGGAGCCTTCCACGGTCGAGGCAACTTGGCCGATGAGCTCGACCCGAGGCCCGGGGCCCGTCGCGCTCGCGCGGACGGTGACGAGCTCGACCTCCCCGTCCTCGTCCCGGTAGCCGTAGCGCTCCTCGTGGGCGGCGGCGAACGCCTCGCGCAGGGCCGGCGCGGTGGCCGCCTCCTCGCCGGAGAGCGTCAGCTCGAACGCCTGGCCGCGGTAGCGCGCCTCGTGCTCGATGCGAACCGGGGCGTCCGGGTCCCCGAGCGCGCCACGCGCCTGCGCGGCCAGCTCGCGGGCGACCGCGGCGATCGCCTCGGTGCTCAAGTCCTCTCGGGCGAGCAGCACGCTGCGCTGCACGTCGCGCCGCCGCGGCGAGACCACGAGCCCGAGCGCGGCGAGCACCCCGCCCGCGCGGGGGCAGAGCACGGTCCCGATGCCGAGCTCCTCGGCGATCGCCGTGGCGTGCAGGCCGCCGGCGCCGCCGAAGGCGAGAAGCGAGAACTCGCGCGGGTCGACGCCGCGCTCCACGGTCATCACGCGCACGGCGCGCACCATCTCCGCGGCCGCCACGCGAGCGATCCCGCTCGCGCAGTCCTCGAGCTCGAGGCCGAGCGCGTGAGCCAGGGCGCCCACCGCGCGGCGCGCCGCCTCCGCATCGAGCGCGACGCCTCCGGCCAGCGAGCCGCCCGCGGGAAGCAGACCGAGGAGGAGGTTGGCGTCGGTCACCGTCGGCTCCTCGCCTCCGCGCCCGTAGCACGCGGGGCCGGGCTCGGCGCCGGCCGAGCGCGGCCCCACCCGCAGGGCGCCGCCCGCGTCGCGCCAGGCGATCGAGCCGCCGCCCGCGCCCACCGTGTGGACGTCGAGCATCGGCAGGGCAAGCGGCCGCTCGCCCACCTCGCGCCCGGCGGTCTCGCGCACGCGGCCGCCCTCGACGACGCACACGTCGCAGGAGGTACCGCCCATGTCGAAGCACAGCGCGTCCTCCACCCCGGCGGCACGGGCCGCGAAGGCGGCCCCCGCCGCGCCGGCCGCGGGGCCGGAGAGGACCGTCAGCGCGGCATGCTCGGCCGCCGCTGCGGCGTCGATCAGGCCACCGTTGCTCTGCATGATCTGCGGCTCGGGCAGCTCCGCGCTGCGGGCGCGCTCGACCAGCCGGCGCAGGTAGGAGCCGAGCAGAGGGGAGAGGGCGGCGTCGATCTCCGTGGTGGCGGCGCGCTCGTACTCGCGGAAGGTCCCGACGAGCTCGTGGGAGAGCGATACGTGCAGGCCGGGGCGGGCGGCGCACAGCGCCGCGCCCACCGCGCGCTCGTGGGCGGGATGGCGGTAGGAGTGCAGGAGCACCACGGCGACGGCCTCGGGGTCTGACTCGGCGAGGACGCGGGCCGCGAGCGCCCGCGCGGCCTCCTCGGAGAGCGCGATCAGAGGACCGTCGGGCGTCATCCGCTCGGGCGCCCCGAAGCGCCGCTCGGGAGGCACGAGCGGCGCGGGCCGGGCGGCGCAGAGCCGGTACAGATCCGCGCGCGCCTGGCGTCCCAGCTCCACGAGGTCCTCGAAGCCCGCCGTGGTCACGAGCGCGGTCCGCGCGCCCTCCCCCTCGAGCAGGGCGTTGGTGGCCACCGTCATCCCATGTGCGAAGCCCTCCACCTCCGAGGCCGGGCGCCCGGCGCGCTCGAGCGCCGTGCGCACGGCGCTCAGGACCCCCTCGGACTGGTCCTCTGGCGTGGTGGGTGCCTTGGCGGTGACGAGCCCACCCTCCCAGAGGAGCACCGCGTCGGTGAACGTGCCACCGACGTCGACGCCGAGGAGCATGCGCGCACCGTATCCCAGCTCGCGCCGGCGTCGCGCGAGCGCGGCGCGTGCTTGGCGCTCGGACTAGGCGGCGATCGCCGCGACCCGCAGCGGCGCGGGCTGCTCGGTCTCGGCGAGGTGCTGGTGCGAGGGGCAGTAGCCGTTGTGAGGAAGCGGCATGCGCTGGCAGGGCGTGCCCTTGCGGGTCGTCGCCCGGCACTGCAGCGGGTTGCCCTCGAGGTCATACCCGGTCTGAGGCTGCTCGGCGAGGAAGGCGTCGGCGCACGCCAGGTAGCGCTCGATCACGCGCAGCACCCGGTGCTGCGCGCTCATCGGGAAGTAGGAGCGCACGTCGGAGAAGAGCGTGCGCGCCGGTCGGGCGAAGTAGTGGCGGTCGTTGGCCAGACGCTCGACCGCCGTCTCGCAGGCGCGCAGCACGCGCTCATGGTTGGAGTCTTCCCTCGAGCCGAGCGGAGTCGGCGTGATCTCCCCGGCGAGCTCCCGATAGATGGCGCGACTGAACTGATACATCGAAGCGTGGTCCCTCCTCTTGGTGCCGTCCGCCGCTCCCACACGGCGCACGGGAAATATGGCCGACCTCTGTGTATTCGCGCGGGGACCCGGATTAACTGCGGGTTAAGCGCAACGGCGGTCACTCCCACCGCGCCCAAGCGGATCCGGCGGCGGAGGAGATCACCGCGTGGCAGCCGTCGAGGGCCGGATCGAGCGCCGGAAAGTCGCGGCGGCGGTGAGCGCCGCGGCTCTCCTGCCGCGCCAGCGCGCCGCGCGCGATCAGCCGCACCAGGGGATGGGGATCGCCGTCGAGCTCTCGCAGTCCCGGGGCGTCGCGCTCGAGACCGGCGTGGGCCCACAACGCCGCACGGCTGGCCGCCGTGGGCGCCGCCTCGGGCGCCACGTGCGCCGCATGCCCCGCCTCCGGGGATGCCGGCTCATCCAACGCCGCCAGCGCGGCGCGCGCGCCGAACACGAAGCACTCCGAGAGGGAGTTCGAAGCCAGGCGGTTCGCCCCGTGCAGGCCGGTGCACGCGCACTCCCCGACGGCGAAGAGGCCGGGCACGCTCGAGCGCCCGGCGTCGTCTGTCGCGATCCCGCCCATCACGTAGTGCGCGGCCGGCGCGACGGGAACGAGCTCGAGGGCCGGGTCGATCCCCGCCTCGCGCAGCGCGCGCACCACGTTGGGGAACAGGTCGAGCTCGACCTCGCGCATGTCGAGCCCCACCGCGGAGCGATGGGCGTCGCGCATCCGCTCCCGGATCGCACGCGCCACCTCGTCACGCGGCGCGAGCTCGTCGACGAACCGGCGGCCGTCGGCATCGAGGATTCGCGCGCCCTCGCCGCGAACGGCCTCGGTCACCAGGAACCCGTCGATCCGCCGGCGCTCGCGGTCCGGGTCGCTTCCCGTCGCCACCGCGGTGGGATGGAACTGGACGAGCTCGAGGTCGGCGAGTGCGGCGCCGGCGGCGTAGGCGAGGCTCAACCCCGCGCCGGTGGCCCCGGGCGGGTTCGTCGTGCGCGACCACAGCGCCGCCGCTCCGCCCGTGGCGAGCACGACGGCGCGCGTGGCGACCTCGCGCCCGTCGTCGCACGCGAGCCCGACGCAGCGCTCGCCGGCCACGAGCAGGGCGCTCGCGCGCCGGCGCTCGAGCACCTCGATCGACTCGTGCTCGGCCACGAGCGCCGAGAGCGCGCGGGTCACCCGGCGGCCGGTGGCGCTTCCGCCCGCGTGCACGACGCGGCGCCGCGTGTGTCCGCCCTCGAGGCCGAGCGCGAGCTTGCCCTGTCCGTCGGCGTCGAAGGCCACGCCGAGCCGGACCAGATCCTCCACGGCGGTGGGCGCCTCGGAGCAAAACGTGCGCGCGAGCGAGGAGCGGACCGCGCCGCGACCGGCGCGCAGCGTGTCCTCGAGGTGGCGCTCGGGGGAGTCCTCGGGCGCGAGGGCGGCGGCGAGGCCCCCTTGGGCCCAGTAGCTGGCCGACTGCGCCAGCGGGGTGGCAGAGACGAGCACCACGCGCGCTCCGGCCCGCGCGGCGCACAGCGCGGCGTAGAGGCCGGCCGCGCCCGCTCCCACCACCGCCACGTCGGCGCTCATCGCTGGGGGGTCGGGGTCCATGCCGCGGCGGACTACCGTACCGGCATCGGCGCGCCGCTCTACCTCTCCCACCCCTCGTCCTCGGAGCATGATCCCGGTCCTCACCCCGAGCGCGCCGCGCGCATGGAGGCGATCGAGCGCGAGCTCGGCGCGCACGACTGGCTGGGCTGGCAGCGCGCGTCCTCCGCGCCGGCCACCCCCGCGGCGCTCGAGGCCGTGCACTCCCCGCGCTACCTCGCCGCGCTCGAGGCGCTGTGCGCCGCCGGCGGAGGAGCGATCGACGCCGACACCCAGGCGAGCGCCGAGACGTGGAAGGCCGCCCTGCACGGTGCTGGCGGAGCGACGGCGCTCGTGGACGCCCTGCTGGCCCGAAGCGCGCCCGCGGCGTTCAGCGCTCACCGACCGCCGGGGCACCACGCTGACGCCGCCCGGGCGATGGGCTTCTGCTTTCTCAACCACGTCGCGGTCGCCGCGCAGCACGCGCTCGACGCGCACGGCCTCGCGCGGGTGCTCGTCCTCGACTGGGACGTGCACCACGGCAACGGCACGAACGACATCTTTCACGCCTCACCCGAAGTGCTCTTCGTCTCGATCCACCAGAGCCCGCTCTACCCGGGCACGGGACCGTTCGCCGATATGGGAAGCGGGGCGGGCGCCGGCTACACGGTCAACCTTCCGGTGCCCGGCGGGTCGGGCGATGAGACGTGGTGCTCGCTGCTCGAGCACGTCGTCGTTCCGCTCGCCTGGGACTTCTCTCCCGAGCTCGTGCTCATCTCGGCGGGGTTCGACGCCCACGCCGCCGATCCACTCGGGAGCTGTGAGGTGAGCGAGCGGGGATTCGGCGCGATGGCCGGATCGCTGCGGCGCCTGGCGGCCGGGCTCGGCGCGCCGATCGGTGCGGTGCTCGAGGGTGGCTACGAGCTCGGCTCACTCGCCTCCTCGGTCCGCACGACGCTCGAGGCGCTGGGCGCCCCCGAGCCCGGGCCGGCCGATCCCGGGCTCGCGGTGCATCCGCTCGCCCGCCGCGCGGCCGCGGGGCTTGCCGCTCGCTGGCCGGTGCTCAGCGCGGTGTGAGCCCCCCGCCGGCCGGCGGGGGGACGAGCTCGCTCCACGCCGCGGCGACGCGCGCGGCCATGCGTTCGGAGGAGAAGAGCTCGGCGCGGGCGCGGCCGGGCACGCGCGGGTCGGGATCGGCGAGGTGAGGAGCGAGCGCCGCGCGCCACTCCGCCTCCGCGAAGGCTCCGCAGTGCGCGCCGCGGATCCCCTGCAGCGCGAGCGGGGCGATGCCGACCGGCGTGGCGAGCACGGGCACCTCGCAGGCGAGAGCCTCCAGCGCGGCAAGCCCGAAGCCCTCCCGCTCGGAGGGGATGAGCACGGCGTTGGCGGCGTTCATCCACAGCGCTACCTCGTCGGGATGCGCGTGCCCGAGCGTGACGAGCTCCGTGCGGGCGGCGACCGCGCGCGCTCGATCCACCCGCTTCTCGGGGCGGGCGGGATCGGCGGGAAAGAGCACGAAGGCAGCCGCGGGGTCGAGCGCGAGCGCGCGCCGCGCCTCCGCGCGCGGGACGGGCCGGAAGCGCTCGAGGTCGACGCCGCACGGCAACACCGCGACGCGCCGCCGGCGCCCCGCGCCGGGAAGGCGCCGTGCGAGCGAGGCGGAGACCGTGGCCGGCAGGCCGATGAGGGGCAGCGCCGCGCGCGTGATCGGTCCTGACCGGGGGTGGCTCAGATCGGTGCCGTGCAGGGTGAGCGCGCGCACGCCGGCCCGCACGGCGAAGGCCGGCCAGGCGGTGAGCCCGAAGTGGGAGTGGACGACATCGAAGCGCTCGTGCGCGTAGCGCGCGCGGAGCGTGCGCGCGGCGCGGGCGTAGGCGCGTGCTCCGCCGGGGGCGAAGGCGAAGAGCTCGACGTCGTGTCCGAGTGCGCGCAGCGCGCGGACCTGGTCGCGTACGAAGGAGCCCCGCCCGGGGTTCTCGGGTGAGGCCGGCATGTTGGAGATGACGAGGGCGCGCACGGTCGGGCTGGGCGCAAGGGTATTTCGGCGCGCGGCCGCCGCGCTCTTGTCACACCGTCGTCTGGTTCTGTCACTCCGCCGCGCGGAGACTGGCCGGCATGCCCGACCGCGGCCGCGGAGCCGGCGGGCGTCGAGGCCAGTGCTTCGCGGAGAGGAGGCAAGCAAGATGGGATATGCACTCATGGGGCTCATACACGCGGCACTCGTCCGCGCGCGAACGGAGCAGGAAGGCCAGGGGACGGTCGAGTACGTGGCGCTTATCCTGCTCGTCGCGGCGATCCTGGCCGGCGTGGTGGCCGCCACGCGCGGGCAGAAGTTCGGGGCGACGGGAATCGCCGATGCCATCGTCAAGCAGCTCAAGAGCGCGCTCGGGCACGTCCACTGAGGGTGAGGCGGCCGGGGGTGTCCGGGCCCGGCCTCGCCGCCGGGTCTGGCACCATCCTTCCCGCATGCTCGACTCTTCTCATCAACCCATCGCGGTCTTCGACTCGGGCGTGGGCGGCCTCACGGTGCTGCACGAGCTGCTCGTCTCGCTTCCCCACGAGGACTTCGTCTACCTGGGAGACACCGCTCGCTTTCCCTACGGCTCGCGCGAGCCCGAGGAGCTGCGGGGCTTTGCTCGGGAGATCGCCGACCGGCTGCTCGACGGCGGCGCGAAGCTGATCGTGGTGGCCTGCAACTCGGCCACGGCGGCGGCGCTCGAGACGCTGCAGGAGCGGCTCGAGGGAGTCCTCGACGTGGTGGGCGTCATCGCGCCCGAGTCACAGCTCGCGGTGGAGGCCACCCGCAACGGGCGGATCGGGCTGCTCGCCACCCCGACCACGGTGCGCAGCGGGGCCTACGCTCGGGCCGTGGCCGCCGCCGATCCCCATGTGGAGCTCACCTCGGTGCCCTGTCCCGACCTCGCGCCGATCATCCAGGGAGGCTTTCCCTTCGATCAACGCGTGGTGGACACCGTGCGCTCCTACTGCGCGCCGCTGCGTGAGGCCGACGTGGACACGGTCATCCTCGGGTGCACGCACTACCCGCTCGTGGCGCCGATGCTGCAGCGCACCCTCGGTCGCGCGGTCCAGCTCGTGAGCTCGGGGGCCGCGGCCGCGCGGCGCGTGGAGCACGCGCTGGGCGCGCGGGGGCTCGGCAGCGACCGCGCCGGGGAGGGTGACTACCGCTTCGAGTGCACGGGGGACGTCGAGGCCTTTCGCGCGCTCGGCACCCGCTTCCTGCAGATGCCGCTCGGCGATGTCGCCCACGTCGAGCTGGGCGTGGGAGCGCCGACGTGAGCCCGGAACGAGCACGCTCGGACGGACGTGGGCCGGACGCGCTGCGGCCGGTGCGGATCGAGCCGGGTTTCGTGCCCGCGGCCAGCGGCTCGGTGCTCATGTGCGCGGGGGAGACCCGGGTCATCTGCACCGCCTCGGTGGAGGAGAGCGTGCCCCGCTGGATGGCGGGCAAGGGGCGGGGATGGGTCACCGCCGAGTACGGGATGCTCCCGGCCTCCACGGGCCAGCGCAAGCAGCGCGACGTCACGAAGGGGCGTCCCGACGGGCGCACGGTGGAGATCCAGCGCCTGATCGGACGCTCCCTGCGCGGCGTCGTCGACTTCCGGGCGCTCGGGGAGCGCACCGTATGGATCGACTGCGACGTGCTCCAGGCCGACGGGGGCACGCGCTGCGCGGCGATCACCGGCGGCTACGTCGCGCTCGAGCTCGCCTGCCGGGGCCTGCTCGCCGAGCAGAAGCTCGAGGCGCTTCCGCTCACGGGCTCTCTGGCCGCGGTCTCGTGCGGGATCGTCGGGGGCACCGCGCTGCTCGACCTCGACTACGGCGAGGACTCCTCCGCCGAGGTCGACGCCAACGTCGTCATGACGGGGGACGGGGGGCTGATCGAGGTGCAGGCCACCGCCGAGCGCACGCCGCTCTCGCGCGCGCATCTCGACGAGCTCCTGGCGCTCGCCGGCGAGGGCATCGCGCGCCTGCGCGCCGCCCAGCTCGAGGCGGTGGCGGGCGCGAGCGAGGGTGCGTGAAGCTCGTGCTCGCCACCCGGAACGCGCACAAGGCGCGGGAGTTCGGGCGACTCCTCGCACCGCACGGGGTGATCCCCCTGCCGGACGCGGTGGAGCTCCCGCCCGAGATCGGGGCGACCTTCGCCGAGAACGCGCTCCCCAAGGCGCGCACGGCGGCGGCGGCCACCGACACAGTGGCGATCGCCGATGACTCCGGCATCGAGGCGGCCGCGCTCGGTGGAGCGCCGGGAGTGCTCTCCGCCCGCTACTCCGGACCGGGGGCGACGGACGCCGCGAACCTCGCCAAGCTCCTGCGGGAGGCCCCGGTCGGCAGTCCGCTCGCCTACGTGTGCGCCCTGGCCTACGTCGACCCGGCGACGGGCCGGGAGGAGCTCTTCGAAGGCCGCTGCACCGGCACGCTCGCCGCGAGGCCGCGAGGCTCGGAGGGTTTCGGCTACGACCCCGCCTTCCTTCCCGACGAGGGGCCCGCCGACCGCAGCATGGCCGAGCTCGACCCGGCCGCGAAGGACGCGATCTCCCACCGCGGTCGCGCGGCGCGCGCGCTGCTCGCCTGGCTCGAGCGATGAGCGCCGCGATCACACCGCGCAAGACGCGGGTGGCGGCACTGTCCGTCGCCTCGAACTCCACCCTGATCCTGCTCAAGCTGGTGGCCGGGGCGCTCACGGGATCGGTCTCGATCCTCACGGAGGCGATGCACTCGGGCGTCGATCTCATGGCCTCCCTGCTGGCCTTCCTCTCCGTGCGCAAGGCCGGCGAGCCGGCCGACGAGGGTCACCGCTACGGCCACGAGAAGATCGAGAACCTCGCCGCCGCGGCCGAGGGCATGCTGATCCTCGTCGGGTCGGGGATCATCGTCTACCAGGCGGTACGAAGTCTGGCCGGCCACGGCCACGTCGAGAGGCTGGGCTTCGGGATCGCGGTCGTGGCGATCTCCGCCGTGGTGAACTTCGTCGTCTCCACGCGGCTGGCGCGCGCGGCGCGGGCGACGGAGTCGGCGGCGCTCGAAGGCGACTCCGCGCATCTGCGCACGGACGCGTTCACGTCGCTCGGCGTCCTCGTCGGCCTCGTGCTCGTGCAGCTCACGGGAGCGACGTGGATCGATCCCGCGGTGGCTCTGCTCGTCGCCGTCGCGATCGTCGTCTCCGGTCTGCGCATCCTCATGCGCTCAGGACGCGTGCTCGTCGACGAGGCGCTGCCCGAGGAGGAGCTCGAGGCGATCCGGGACGAGCTGCTGGCCTTCGGTGCCAGCGGTGTGGTGGGCTACCACAACCTCCGCACCCGCCGGGCCGGGGCGCGACGCTACGTCGACCTCCACGCGCAGTTCCGGTCGGGAACCACGCTCGAAGGGGCGCACAAGACCGCCCACGCGCTTCAGGACGCGATTCGTGGGCGGCTCGCGGGCGCCGACGTGCTCATCCACCTCGAGCCCGAGGACCGGCTCCGGCCCGGCACGGAGCTTCCCGTCGAGCCGCCGACTCCGAGCGGCGCGCACCGCTGATCAGCGCAGGTTGATCGCCGCCGCCCCCGCGATCGCCACGGCCACGAACCCGTAGCCCACGTAGTTGGAGAGAAAGAGCAGCCCCGCGGTGATGAGGCAGGCGACGACGGTGAGCAGCCACGCGATCCGGGAGATGGGCACCGGCGTATTCTCGCGGGCGCCCATGACGGCTGCGCTGACCCCCCAGCTCGCGCTCGCTTACCTGCTCGAGCTCTCAAGCGACATCCGGGCCGCGGTGGTCCTCGACGACTCCGGGGGCTGGCTCGCCGGCGAGGCCGCGCTCACCCGACCGGTGACGGCTCTGCTCGCCTCGGCGCCGGGCTCCGGAGTCGAGGTGATCACCGCCCGCGGCGGCGTCTTCGCCGCACGCGGTGCCTCTCATGCGCTGGGGCTCGTCACCGGGCGCTTTGCCCTGCCCGCGCTGATCCGCCACGACCTCCGGCGGGCCCTCGGCGACCTCGACGCGGGCGCCGGCTGAGTGAAGCGCTCGTGGGTGCTCGCGGCCCTCGGCAGACGAAGGGAGCCGATCGTGCGCGTCTACGACGGGCGAGGAGGTGTCCGCACCCTCGAAGCCGGCAGGGAGCCGGCCCTCGCGCTCGCCGCTGCCGCCGAGCGCATCCTGGACGAGATCCAGCCTCGGGCCGATCCGGGGAGCGGGACCTCGCGTCGAAGGAGCTTGCGATAGGTTCGACCCGCCGCCGTGGGGCTCCTCGCCGGGAGCGGGTTGCGCCGCGGCCCCGTTTCGGCTCGGCGTGACCTTGCTCGAATGGGAGGCGCCGGGCGCGAGGCACCGTCCGGGATCCTTGTTAGCTTCGCAGCTACCACCACCATGAAGGAGGAGAACGTGACGAAGTCCGAGTTCGTCGACCAGGTCGCCGACCGGTCGGGCCTCAACAAGAAATCTGCCGGTGAGGCCGTCGACGCGGTCATCACCACCATCGAGGACGCCCTGAAGCGCGGAAGCGAAGTCAACTTCTCGGGCTTTGGCAAGTTCCACGTCGCCGAGCGCGGCGCGCGGGAGGGTCGCAACCCGAGCACGGGGGAGAAGATCCAGATCAAGGCCTCCAAGGTGCCGCGCTTCACTGCGGGCTCCGGCCTGAAGAAGGCCGTCAAGTAGGCGGGAGGCGAAGCGGGCGGCGCGCGGTCCGGCCGCCCGGCGTGGTGGCGGGTCGGCCGTGAGTCGGCACTTCGGCGACCGCGTCGCCGCTCGGGTCGCGGCGCGCGAGTCCCAGCTCGTTCTCGGGCTCGACCCCGACCCTCTCCGGCTCTGGCCGGAGGCGGTGGCGGTCGGTGACGGGGGCGGTGAGGCCCGAGAGCGGGCTGGCCGAGCCGTGCTCGCGCACTGCCGGGCGGTCATCGACGCGGTCGGTGCGGCTTGCGTGGGGGTCAAGCCCCAGGTCGCCTGCTTCGAGCGGCTCGGCTCGCCGGGATGGGCGGCGCTCGAGGCGACGTGCGCGCACGCGCGCAAGGCCGGGCTGCTCGTCATCGCCGACGCCAAGCGGGGAGACATCGACGTCTCGGCCGCCGCCTACGGGCAGGCGTTCTTCGGTGGTCTCGAGACCCCGTTCGGGCGCGTGCCCGGGCTCGGGGCCGATGCGCTCACGGCGAGTCCCCTGCTCGGCGCCGACTCGCTCGAACCACTGGTCGCGGCGGCGCGCGCCGCCGCCGGCGGCCTCTTCGTCCTCGTGCGCACCTCCAACCCGGGGGCGGCAGACGTCCAGGAGCTCGAGCTGGGGCTCGGCGGCGACGTGAGCGAGCGGCTCGCCGTCCTGGTGACCCGGTTGGGCGAGCAAGGAGCACCGGATGGGCTCTCCGACGTCGGGGCCGTCGTGGGCGCTACGGCGCCCGGGCGCCTCGCGCGGCTGCGCGAGCTGATGCCCCGCGCGGTCTTCCTGCTGCCCGGGGTCGGCGCGCAGGGCGGCCGGGTCTCCGACCTCGCTGCCGCTTTCGCTCCCGGTCGCGCCGGAGGGCTCGTCGCCGTCTCGCGCGGGATCGTGCACGCCCACGAAGGCGCGGAGACCCGGCCGGCCGACGCGGCCCGAGCGCAGGCCGAGCGGCTACGCGAAGCGGCCTGGTCCCTGAGTTGAGCACGCGCGCGTGTCGCACGCCAAGGCTATGATCGCGCCGCCATGGCCGCTCGCAGCAAAGCGCGCTATCTCGCTCCCCTCGCGCTTCTGGCGGTCATCGCCGCGGCCGTGCTCCTGATCGGCCAGACCGGACGGTCCTCCTCGCCCTCCCGGAAGTCGGGCGCTTCGCTCAAGGCGCGGACGAGCTCGAGCTCGCCCGCGACGCCCCGCCGACGGCGCCACCGCTCGGGCCCTCGGCGGACCTACGTCGTCCAGAACGGAGACTTCCTGTCCTCCATCGCGCAGAAGACGGGCGTCTCCGTGGCTAAGCTCCAAGAGCTGAACGTCGGCGTCGACCCCCAGACCCTGCACGCCGGGCAGCGCCTCAAGCTGCGGTGAGCCTTCGCCGGGCGCCGCTCCTCGTGGGGTTGGCCACGCTGTTCGCCCTCGCGGGCGCCGCTCCCGGAGCGGCCGCCCGCGCGGCGCCGCCCCGGCTCACCGCCCGCGCGGCGATCCTCGTCGAGGTCTCGACGGGCACCGCGGTCTACGCCCGCGCCGCGGGAAGCGAGCGGCCGATCGCCTCCACCACCAAGCTGATGACCGCTTTCCTCACGCTCGAGCGCGCCCCGCTCTCGCGCATCTTCACCGCGCCGACCTACGCTGCCGCTCCGGCGGAGTCGCGCATCGGGCTGCGGCCGGGGGAGCGCATGCGCGTCGACGATCTGCTGCGCGCGCTTCTGCTGCCGAGCGCCAACGACGCGGCGGCGACGCTCGCGGCCGGCGTGGCCGGCTCGCGCGCGCGCTTCGTCGGAGCCATGAACGCCGAGGCGCGCAAGCTCGGCCTGCGCCACACCCACTACTCGACGCCGGTCGGCCTCGACGATGCCGGCAACTTCTCCGACGCCGCCGATCTCGCCCGTCTGGCGATCATCGTCCGCCGCAACCGGTTCTTCGCGCGCACGGTCGACGAGCCCCGGGCGGTGCTGCGCTCCGGCGACCAGCCGCGCGTCGTCGTCAACCGCAACACGCTTCTCGGCCTCGCCCCGTGGGTCAACGGCGTGAAGACCGGACACACCCTCAGAGCGGGCTACGTCCTCGTGGGATCCGCCACCCGGCACGGGCTCAGCTTCGTCTCCGTGGTCCTCGGCACCCCGAGCGAGGCCGCCCGCGACGCCGACTCGCTCGCCCTCCTGCGCTACGGGTTCGCGAACTTCGGACTCGTGCGGGCGGTGCGCGCCGATCAGGGGGTCGGCCACCGCCCCGTCCGCGACGGCAATCACACGAGCATCGAGCTCGTGGCGAGCCGCGGCTTCACGCCGGTGCTCGCGCGCGGGCGCCGAATCGCCCTCTCCCTCGACGCGCCGAGCGATCTGCGCGGGCCGCTGCCCGCCCGCGCCCGGGTGGGGACGCTCGTCGTGCGCAGCGGCCGCACCGTCCTCGCCCGCATCCCGGCGCTCACCGCACGCGCCGTGCCGGCGCCCTCTGCCGTCGCGCAGGCGACGCGCGCGGTAGGGGGACCCTTTACGCTTGTCGTGCTCGCCGTCCTGCTGGCCGGCGGAGCGGCGCTCGTGGGCCGGCGTCGGCTCGGCGCCCGCCGGCGAGCAGCGGACATGGGAGCGGCATGATCATCACCGTCACGCTCAACGCGGCGATCGACAAGACCCTCGAGGTGCCGAACTTTCGCGTCGGGCGCCGCCACCGTTCGGTCGAGCAGACCACGATGCCGGGCGGCAAGGGCGTCAACGTCGCCCGGGCGCTCAAGGCGCTCGGACAGCCCGTGATCGCCACCGGGCTCGCCGGCGGGTCGACGGGCACCCGCATCGTCGAGGGGCTGACCGAGGAGTCCGTGCTCAACGACTTCGTCCGCATTCGCGATGAGTCGCGAACCAACACGGCGGTGCTCGACCACCTCACGGGCTCGCAGACCGAGGTCAACGAGCGAGGGCCGGCCGTGAGCGAGGCGGAGATCGAGCTCTTTCGCGACAAGCTCCTCTACCTGGCGCGGGGCGCGGGGATGTGCGTCTTGGCCGGCTCGCTGCCCCACGGTGTCTCCACCGACCTCTACGCCGGCCTCCTCCCCGAGCTTCAGAAGCTCGGGGTCATCACGCTCGTCGACAGCGACGGCGAGCCGCTGCGTCAGGCCGTGCGCGCCGAACCGAACGTCGTCTCCCCGAACGCCACGGAGGCAGAGGAGCTCGTGGGCCACGAGTTCAACGACGAGGAGGACCGCGCCCACGCGCTCGAGGAGATGGCCGAGCTCGGCGCCCGAGAGGCGATCATGACCGTTCCCGACGGCTGCTTTGCTCGGGTGAGCGTCGAGGGCGTGCCGCGCAACTACCGGGTACGGGTCGAGGAGCAGGACGCCCACGCCGCGGTGGGCTCCGGCGATGCGTTCCTCGCCGGCTACGTCGCCGCTCGCTACACCGGGAAGGGAGCGGCAGAGTGCCTGCGCTTCGGAGTCGCGTGCGGGGCCGAGTCGACCCAGCACTTCGGCGCCGGGGTCCTCGATCCGGGCAAGGTCGACCGGCTCGTGCCCGAGGTCACCGTCGAAGAGCTGGCGCTGCCCGTCCAGGCGAGCTGAGCGAGCCCGGCGGCCGGCGCGCAGGCTTCCGTGACGCCCGCCCGTTCACGGGAAGGGAGGAATCCCGCTGCTAGCATCGAAAACGTGCTGTTCGGTCCGATTTCGTCCGCCAGGCCCCTTAGGATCCGGGAATGGAAGTAGAGATCGGCAGAGGCAAGAAGGCGCGCCGCGCCTACGGGTTCGACGACATCGCGATCGTGCCCTCGCGGCGCACGCGGGACCCCGACGATGTCGACATCTCGTGGACGCTCGGCCCCTACCGCTTCGACCTCCCGCTCCTCTCCGCGGCGCTCGACGGGGTGGTCTCTCCGCGCACCGCGGGTGAGATCGGGCGGCTCGGGGGCCTCGCGGTCCTCAACCTGGAGGGCATCTTCTGCCGCTACGACGACGTGGAGGAGCAGCTCGAGCGCATCGCCTCCCTTCCTCGCGAGCTCGCCACCCGAGAGATGCAGGAGATCTACTCCGAGCCGGTCAAGCCCGAGCTCATCGCCCGCCGCATCGAGGAGATCAAGGAGCAGGGGGTGGTGGTGGCCGCCTCGCTCACTCCCCAACGGGTGCGCGGCTTCTACGAGGTCGCGCTCGAGGCCGGGCTCGACATCCTGGTCATCCAGGGCACGGTGGTCTCCGCCGAGCACGTCTCCCTCGACGAGACCCGGCCGCCGCTCAACCTCAAGGAGTTCATCCACGAGGTGCCCGTGCCGGTCGTGGTGGGCGGCTGCGCCTCCTACCACACCGGGCTGCACCTCATGCGCACGGGCGCGGCCGGCGTGCTGGTCGGCGTGGGCCCCGGCGCGATCTGCACCACGCGTGGCGTCCTCGGGATCGGCGTCCCGCAGGCGACGGCGATCGCCGACGTGGCCGCCGCGCGCTCCCAGCACATGCTCGAGACGGGCGACTACGTCAAGGTCATCGCCGACGGCGGCATGCGCAACGGGGGCGACGTGGCCAAGGCGATCGCCTGCGGGGCCGACGCGGTGATGCTCGGCTCCTCCCTGGCGCGCGCCTACGAGGCCCCCGGGCGCGGGTTCAACTGGGGGATGGCCACCTTCCATCCCACCCTGCCCCGCGGCACGCGCGTGGCCACCACCCAGAACGGGACGCTCGAGGAGATCATCATGGGTCCCGCGCGCGAGAACGACGGCACGTTCAACCTCATGGGCGGCCTGCGCACCTCCATGGCCACCTGCGGCTATCGCGACATCGCGGAGTTCAACCGGGCCGAGCTCATGGTCGCACCCGCCCTGCAAACCGAGGGCAAGCACCTCCAGCGCGAGCAGGCGGTGGGGATGGGGTCGAACGGGAAGGCCGCGGCCCTCGTTGCCGACTGAGGCGGCGCCCGCTCCCGGACTGCCCACCGCCGGGGCGGCGGTCCTCGACTCCGAGCGCTCGATCGAGCCGCCCCGTCACGCCGAAGAGGTCGTCGTCCTCGACTACGGCGGCCAGTACTCCCAGCTCATCGCGCGCCGCGTGCGCGAGTGCGGCGTCTTCTCCGAGCTGCTGCCCCACCACGTCGGCCCGGCGGAGGTCCGCCGGCGCCGCCCCCGCGGGCTCATCCTCTCCGGCGGGCCGGCCTCGGTCTACGCCGACGGCGCCCCGGCGCTCGACCCCGAGTTGCTCGAGCTCGGGATTCCCGTGCTCGGCATCTGCTACGGCATGCAGCTCGTCGCCCGCGAGCTCGGAGGCGAGGTGCAGGGCGCCGAGGTGGGGGAGTTCGGCCGCTCCGAGCTGACGGTCCGCGAAACCGGCCGGCTCCTGCGCGGGGTCCCGCGCGAGCAGACCTGCTGGATGTCTCACCGCGACACCGTCTTCGCCCCGCCGCCGGGGTTCACCGCGCTGGCCTCCTCCTCGGGATCGCCCGTCGCGGCGCTCGAGTCGGTCGAGCGCGACATCTACGGGATCCAGTTCCACCCCGAGGTCGTCCACACCCCTTACGGGCAGCACATCGTCACCACCTTCCTTGAGGAGATCTGCGGCTGCGAGCGGGCGTGGTCGCCCGAATCGATCGTGGAGGACCAGATCGCGCGGATCCGCGCCCAGGTCGGCGACGGCCGGGTGATCTGCGGGCTCTCGGGCGGCGTCGACTCCTCCGTGGCCGCGCTGCTCGTGCACCGCGCGGTCGGCGATCAGCTCACGTGCGTCTTCGTGGACCACGGCCTCATGCGCCTCGGCGAGGGCGAGCAGGTGATCCGCGCCTTCCGCGACCACTTCGGGGTGCCGCTCGTCGCGGTCGACGCCGAGGAGCGCTTTCTGCGGCGGCTGCGCGGGGTCAGCGACCCCGAGGCCAAGCGCAAGGCCATCGGGTCGGAGTTCATCCGCGTCTTCGAGGAGGAGGCCGCCAGGCTCTCGGGTGCCCGCTACCTCGTGCAGGGCACGCTCTACTCCGACGTGATCGAGTCCGGCGGCGGCACCGGGGCCTCGACGATCAAGTCCCACCACAACGTGGGTGGGCTGCCCGAGGATCTCCAGTTCGAGCTCGTCGAGCCGCTGCGCACGCTGTTCAAGGACGAGGTGCGCGCGGTCGGCGCCGAGCTCGGGCTGCCCGAGCGGCTCGTGTGGCGCCAGCCGTTCCCGGGACCCGGGCTGGCGATCCGCGTCGTCGGAGGCGAAGCGACCAAGGAGCGCCTCGAGACCCTGCGCAGCGCCGACGCGATCCTCCAGGACGAGATCCGCAAGGCCGGCCTGTACCGCAAGCTCTGGCAGTCCTTCTGCGTGCTGCCCGACGTGCGCACGGTGGGAGTGCAGGGTGACGAGCGCACCTACGGCAACGTCGTGGTGATCCGCGCGGTCACGAGCGACGACGCGATGACGGCCGACTGGGCCCGGCTGCCCTATGACCTGCTCGAGCAGATCTCCTCGCGGATGATCAACGAGATCCGGGAGGTGAACCGGGTGGTGCTCGACATCACCTCGAAGCCTCCCGGCACCATCGAGTGGGAGTAGTTCCGGCGGGTCCTCGACCCGCCTGGCTGTCCGACCACCGGCTTCGCCGGCGGTGCCCGGCGGTGCTCGCGTGCTTGCGCACGCCACACTTCCTGCGTCCTGGCCAGGCGGTCCGAGGACCTCGCCGGAACGGCCGTGTGGCGGGCTCCGGTTCGTCGGCGTCCGCGAGTTCTCTCCTTCGATGAGCCTCGCTCGGCCCGGTGCTCGGCCTCGACGTGGCCGGCGCGTGCCTGCGGCGCTTCCGGGCGCCCGGCTGGCGGCGCGGTTCGGCCCTCCGGGCGCGCGCGAGCTGGCCGAGGCGCCCCTGCTTGGCCGGTTCGCCGACCTCGGGGATTTCCGCCGGACGCTGATCGTGAGCTTTCGCCGAGACGGCACCCCGGTGCCGACCCCGGTGTGGGCGGCGCTCGACGGCGATCGTGCCTACGTGCGCACGGAGCGCGCTTCGGGCAAGGTCAAGCGGCTCGCGAACGATCCGCGCGTGCTGCTCGCCCCCTGCACGGTTCGCGGTCGTCCGCTCGCCCCGCCTCTGGCCGCGCGGGGACGGGTACTCGGGCCCGGGGAGGAGCCGGAGGCCGAGCGGGTTCTGGCCCGGCGCTATGGGGTCGGCCGCGAGCTCTTCGAGCGGGCGATGGACGTCACGCGCGTGGACATGTGCTACCTCGAGCTCGTGCCCGAGCGCAGCTCCGGCGGCTGACTCGCTCGCAGGGGAGCCGTTATCATGGCCGGGCGCCGCGCGGAATCGTGCGGCCTTTTCTCGTGATGAAGACCTACGTCGCCAATCCCGCCGATCGTGAGCGCTCCTGGCTCATCGTCGACGCCAACGGTCGCACGCTCGGCCGCCTGGCCACGCAGATCGCCGATGCGCTGCGCGGCAAGCGCAAGCCCGTCTACACGCCGCACGTCGACACGGGCGACTTCGTCATCGTCGTCAACGCCGAGAAGATCAGCGTCACCGGCGCCAAGCGCAGCGAGAAGCGCTACTACCGCCACTCGGGCTACCCGGGAGGCCTCAAGTCGCGCACCCTGCAGGAGATGCTCGACCGCCGCCCCGAAGAGGTCATCCGCCTCGCGGTCAAGGGCATGCTTCCCCGCAACCGGCTGGCGCGCAAGCAGCTCACCAAGCTCAAGGTCTACGCCGGGCCCGAGCATCCCCACGCCGCCCAGCAGCCGCAACCCATGGAGATAAGACCCTCGTGACCGAGCAGCCCGAGCAGCCCGAGGAGGAGCGGCCCGCGCCCGACGGCGAGCCCCTTCCGCCCGAGGATCAGCCCGCCCCCGAGGAGCAGCCCGGACCCGAGCGCGAGGCCCCGCTCGAGGCCGAGGTGACCGGCGACGCGGCCGAGGCCTCCAAGGTCGACGTGGGCGAGGACGAGCGTCCCGCGCCGCCCGCGCGCGCCCAGGATCCGGTCGGCGAGCCCTCCGCGCCCGAGACCCAGACGCTCGGCCCTACGGAGCCCGTCGCCGACGAGTCGCGCACCCAGCCCGCCCAGAGCGAGCTCGAGGAGCTCACCCCTCGCGTGCGCCCTGAGATTCCCGGAGCGGACCTCGAGCCCGACATCGTGCTCGAAAGCGACCCGGCGCGCGATCCCGCCGCGGCCTACGCCGAGGACGAGGAGGAGCCCGTCGACCCGGCCGCGACCGAGGAGCACGAGCGCGACGCCCAGCCCATCGCCGGGGCCACCATCGACCTCGCCCAGGACGCTCGCTACCGCGCCACCGGCAAGCGCAAGACCGCGGTGGCGCGGGTGATCCTGCGCCCGGGCGCCGGCGAGTACACGATCAACGGCAAGCCCCTGAACGACTTCTTCCCGCGTCCCACGCTCCAGCGGGTCATCCGCCAGCCGCTCGAGACCGTCGGCTACGAGGACCGCATGGATGTGGTGGCCTCGCTCCACGGCGGGGGAGTCGCCGCCCAGGCCGGGGCGCTGCGCCACGGTGTGGCTCGTGCCCTCCTCGAGGCCGACCCCAACCTGCGCGGCGAGCTCAAGCGGCGCGGCTTTCTCACGCGCGATCCGCGCAAGAAGGAGCGTAAGAAGGCTGGCCTGAAGAAGGCCCGCAAGCGCCCGCAGTTCTCTAAGCGCTGAGCGCCGCGGTGGGCCTCGGCGCACACGCGGCCGCCGGCCGTGGGTCGCTGTGAGCGGCCCTTCCCAGCGCCGGCTCTTCGGCACGGACGGGGTTCGCGGCGCCGCCGGAGAGTTCCTCTCCGCCGAGCTGGCGCTGGCGCTGGCGCGCGCGGCGGTCTCGACCGCGCCCGCGGCGCGCCCTCGGGTCCTCGTCATCCGCGACACGCGGGAGTCCGGCGAGATGCTCGAGAGCGCGGTCGCCGCGGGCGTGGCGGCCGCCGGGGGCGACGCGCTGCTCGGCGGCGTCCTGCCCACTCCCGCCGCGCCGCTCCTCATCCGCCGCTACGGGTTCGACCTCGGCGTCGTGCTCTCGGCCTCTCACAATCCTTACGCCGACAACGGCGTGAAGTTCTTCGGACCCGACGGCGACAAGCTCCGCGACGAGGCCGAGCTCGAGATCGAACGCCGGCTCGAGGCGCCGCCGACTGCCCGGCCCCCGGCTCGGATCGGGCGCGTCAGCCGGCTCCACGGAACCCTGGAGGACTACGAGCGCGAGCTCGAGGTGCGCTTCCGCGGACTCGATCTCGCCGGCCGGCGAATCGCCCTGGACTGCGCGCATGGCGCGACGCACCGCGCGGCGCCCGAGATCTTCCGTCGCCTGGGGGCCGAGGTGAGCGTGCTCGCCGCCGCACCCGACGGGCGCAACATCAACGCGGACTGCGGCTCGACCCACATCGAAGCGCTGGTCCAGGCCGTGCGCCGGGGTGGGCACGACCTCGGCTTCGCCTTCGACGGCGACGGCGATCGCGTGCTCGCGGTCGACCGCACGGGCGCGACGGTCGACGGAGACGAGCTGATCGCGCTCGCCGCGCTGCACCTGCGCGACGCGGGCCGCCTGCCGGGCGACGGCGTCGCGGTGACGGTGATGACCAACTACGGCTTTCACACCGCGATGGAGCGGGCCGGGATCGCCGTGGCCACTACCGCCGTCGGCGATCGCTATGTGCTCGAGGAGCTCCGTGCACGCGGGTGGTCGCTCGGCGGTGAGCAGTCCGGGCATATCATCGAGCTTGGGTTCGCGCCCTCGGGCGACGGCATCGCCAGCGCTCTGCTCGTCCTCGAGGCGCTCGACGGGGCCGATCTCGCGGAGCGCGACGCGATGGCCAAGCTCCCCCAGCGGCTCGTGAACGTCCGAATCAGCGCCCGGGGCGCCCTGGCGCAGGCCGGCGAGGTGCTCGAGGCGATCGAGCGCGAGGACGAGTCGCTCGCGGGCCGTGGCCGCGTGCTCGTGCGCGAGAGCGGCACCGAGCCGCTCGTGCGGGTGATGGTCGAGGCCCCCGAGCGCGAGGAGGCCGACGCCGCCTGTGCGCGCGTGGTCGCGGCGGTCGAGGCGCGCCTCGGCGCCCCGCCCAATCGTGGGTAGGCTGTTCGGACAGTGCGCTTCCTCGACCGGCTGAGGACATACGCTCGCATCCTGCCCCGAGCCCGTCGCAATCGGGCCGATCTCGTGCGCCACCTCGTCCGCCGGCCGGCCCTGCTCGCCGCGGTGAACGTCTACGAAACGGCGCTGCTCGCGAGTAACCGCACCGACGAGCGGCTCAAGGCGCTCGCCCAGCTCAAGGTCAGCGGCCTGATCGGCTGCCCCTTCTGACTCGACATCGGCTCTGCCGTGGGCAGGGCGAGCGGGGTGAGCGAGCTTCAGCTGGCCGAGCTTCCGCGTTACGCGCAGAGCGAGGCGTTCGATGCGGTGGAGAAGCTCGTGCTCGATCTCGCGGTGGCGATGACGCTGAACCCCGCGAAGGTGGGCGACGAGCTCCGCACCGCGCTGCGCCGGCACCTGAGCCCGGCAGGGCTCACCGAGCTCATCGCGGCGATCGCGTGGGAGAACCACCGGGCGCGGCTCAACCGCGCCCTCGGCGTGCGCGCCGCGGGCTTCTCCGACGGCGCCGTGTGCGCCCTGCCGGAGCGTCACCCGGCGCTAACATGACGCCTCGCCTTCCTGGGCCCTCGCGCGTCCGGGCCTGGCCTGATCCTCGTCCCTAGTCCGGAGGTCTGTCGTGTGCGGCATCGTCGGCTATGTGGGCCGCCGGCCGGTGCGCGAGCTGCTGCTCGCCGGTCTCGAGAAGCTCGAATATCGCGGCTATGACTCGGCCGGCATCTCGCTCCTGAACGCGCAGGAGGGAGCCGGACGGCTGGACTCCGTGCGCGCTGTGGGGAACCTGGGAGCGCTGCGCGAGCGCGTCGGCGCGGAGAGCGGGGGCGGCGTCGCCCTCGCCGAGCCCGAGCCCGAGCCCACCACCGGCATCGGCCACACGCGCTGGGCGACGCACGGAAGGGTGACCGAGGAGAACGCCCATCCTCACGCCGACACCGCGGATCGCGTCCACATCGTGCTCAACGGGATCGTCGAGAACTACGTCGGCCTGCGCGAGCGCCTGCGGGCCGACGGATGCCGCTTCACCTCGGAGACCGACGCCGAGGTCGTCGCCCACCTCATCGCCCTGCACCTCGAGGACGATCTCGTCGCCGCCGTGCGCGCCGCGTTCTCCGAGCTCGAGGGCCACTACTCGTTCGTGGCCATGTCCGCCGGTGAGCCCGACCTCCTCGTCGGCGCCCGGCGCGAGTGCCCGCTCGTCGTCGGCTGCGGGGAGGGAGAGCAGTTCGTGGCCTCGGCGATTCCCGCCTTCCTCGCCGAGACCCGCCGAGTCCAGTACGTCGAGAACGACGAGATCGTCGTCCTGCGTCCCGAAGGCGTCGAGCTGATCAGCGCCGCCGGAGAGTCCGTCGCGCGCGAGCCGGTCGAGATCGACTGGGACGCGGAGACCGCCGAGAAGGGCGGCTATGAGACCTTCATGCTCAAGGAGATCCACGAGCAGGCCGAGGCGGTGGCCGAGACGATCGTCGACCGCACGGTTCGCGCCGACGGGGTCGATCTTGGCGATCTGGGCAGCATCGACGACTCCGTGCTGCGCGAGGTGCGCCGCGTGGTCATCGTCGCCTGCGGCACCTCCTACCACGCCGGGCTGATCGGCCGCTACGCGATCGAGCAGTGGGCGCGGGTGCCGGTGGAGATGGACGTCGCCTCGGAGTACCGCTACCGCGACCCGGTGATCGGCCCCGGTGACCTCGTGGTGGGGATCACGCAGTCGGGCGAGACGGCCGACACGCTTGCCGCGATGCGGATCGCGCGCCAGCGCGGCGCCATGGTCCTCGCCGTGACGAACGTGATGGGCTCGCAGGCCACCCGCGACGCGCACGGCGTCCTCTACACTCGGGCGGGCCTCGAGGTCAGCGTCGCGGCCACGAAGACCTTCGTCGCCCAGGTGGCCGCCATGTACCTGCTCGGGTTGCGACTCGCCGAGCTCCGCGGCGCGCTCGACAGCGCTCGCCGCACCGAGCTCGTGGCCGACCTCAAGCGGCTTCCGCACTCCATCGACGAGGTCATCGCCGGGTGCGAGGAGGAGGTCGAGGCGATCGCGCGCGAGCACCACGAGTCGAAGTTCTTCCTCTACCTCGGCCGCCACGTCGGGCTGCCGGTCGCGCTCGAGGGCGCGCTCAAGCTCAAGGAGATCTCCTACATCGCGACCGACGCCTACGCGGCCGGAGAGATGAAGCACGGGCCGATCGCGCTGCTCGACGAGTCGACCCCGGTGGTCTGCGTGGCCACGGACTCGCCCGTGCTCGAGAAGGTGATCTCCAACGTGCAGGAGGTCCGCGCGCGCGGGGCGCACGTGATCGCGGTGGCCACCGCCGGCGACGAGCGTGTTCCTCCGCACGCCGAGCGCACGCTCTTCGTGCCGCGCACGAACTGGATGCTCCAGCCGCTCGTCGCCGTGGTCCCGCTTCAGCTCCTGGCCTACCACATCGCTCGGGCCAACGGGCTGAACGTCGATCAGCCGCGCAACCTCGCCAAGACGGTCACGGTGGAGTAGTTGGAGGCCGGCGGCGTCGGCATCGACGTGCTCGAGATCGAGCGCCTCGAGCGAGCGCTCTCACGTCGCCCCCGTCTGGCCGAGCGGCTGTTCACGCCGGGGGAGCGCATGTTTGCGGCGGCGCGAGGGCGGCCCGCTCAGCACCTCGCGGCGCGCTTCTGCGCCAAGGAGGCGGTGGCCAAGGCACTCGCCCTCACGGCCTGGAGCCCGCGTGACGTCGAGCTGCTCGGCGGCGGAGACGAGCCGCCGCGGGTGCGCCTGGGCGGCGCGGCGGCGGTCCGCGCCCGCGCCTTGGGCGTGGAGGTGCTCGTCTCGCTCACCCACTCCCGTCGCGACGCGGCGGCGGTGGCGCTGACGCGGAGCGTGGCGGCGTGAGTCCCCTCCCCGACTGGCTCGAGCCGCTCAGCGACGCCTCCGAGCAGGGGAGGATCGATCGGTGGGCGATCGAGCAGGTCGGCGTTCCCTCGCTCGAGCTGATGGACCGCGCCGGGGAGGGCGTGGCGGCGCTCGTCCAGGAGCGCTCGCCGCGCGGGCGGGTCGTCGTGCTGTGCGGCAAGGGCAACAACGGCGGCGACGGACTGGTGGCCGCCCGGGTGCTGCGCGAGGCCGGCCGGGAGGTCGACGTGCTCGTGCTCGGCTCGGTCGGCGAGCTGCAGGGCGACCCCCGGACGAATCTTGACCGGCTGCCGGGCGCTCCGCCCGAGGCCTTCCGCGCCGGCGCGCTCGAGGGCGCCGCCGCGGTCGTCGACGCGATGCTGGGAACGGGCTTCTCGGGGGAGCCGCGCGAGCCGGTGGCAAGCGCGATCGAGGCGGTGAACGCGCTGCGCAAGCGCGAGGACGTCGCGGTCCTCGCCGCCGACATGCCGAGCGGGGTGGACGGCTCCTCGGGGGAGGTGACCGGCGACGCGATCCGCGCCGACGCCACGGCGACCTTCCACCGCGCCAAGCCGGGACTGTGGATCGCGCCGGGCAAGGAGCACGCCGGGACGGTGCGCGTGGTCGACATCGGGATCCCCGACGGGGCTCCCACCGAGCCGCGCGCGGGCCTGATCGACGCGGCGGTGATCGAGCGGGTGCCGCGCCGCGGGGCGGCCTCCACCAAGTTCGCTGCCGGAGCGCTGCTGGTGTGCGGTGGCGCGACGGGGATGACGGGCGCGCCGTGCCTCGCCGCCGAGTCGGCCGCCCGGGCGGGCGCGGGCTACGTGACCGCCGCCGTGCCCGCGTCGCTCAACTCGATCTTCGAGGTCCGCCTGCTCGAGGTCATGACTGCGCCGCTGCCCGACGCCGACGGCGCCCTCCTTCCCGACGGGGTCGACGAGGTCCTCGAGCGCGCCGCGAAGGTGCAGGCACTCATCCTCGGGCCGGGGCTCGGCAAGACCGAGGGCGCGTTCGCCTTCGCGCGGGAGCTCGCCGCGCGGGCGCCGGTGGCGATCCTGCTCGACGCCGACGGGCTGAACGCCCACGCGGGGGATATCGAGGCCTTCGCCGAGCGCGACCTACCCACGGTGCTCACCCCGCACGCGGGCGAGCTCGGTCGGCTCCTCGACCTGGACAGCGCGGAGGTCGAGCGCAGCCGCCTCGCGTGCGCGCGCGACGCGGCGGCCCGCTCGGGCGCCGTGGTGGTACTCAAGGGCGACGACACGCTCGTCGCCGAGCCGGAGGGCCGGGTGGCGGTGAGCCGCGGCGGCTCCTCCGCCCTGGCCACGGCCGGGACGGGCGACGTCCTCTCCGGCGTGATCGGCGCATTCCTCGCCAAGCAGCTCGACCCGTTCACCGCGGCGAGCGCCGGGGTGCTCGTCCACGCGCGGGCCGGCAGGCTCGCGACCGGAAGCCACGGCCCCGACGGGGTGATCGCGAGCGACGTCACGGCGGCGCTGCCGCGGGCACTCGTGAGCTGAGACCCAAACGCACCTGACCAGGACAGTCCTTCGATATGCACCGACGGATGGCGGCTGCCGCCGGAGAGCACTCGTCTCACGGTGCCCGCGAGGGCCGCGGTCCCGTGCCGACGTAGGCCGCGAGGTGCTCGCCGGTGAGGGTGGAGCGGGCGCCGACGAGGTCGGCGGGTGTGCCCTCGAAGACGATCCGGCCGCCGTCGTGGCCCGCGCCTGGACCCAGGTCAATCACCCAATCCGCGTGCGCCATGATCGCTTGGTGGTGCTCGATGACGATGACCGACTTGCCGGAGTCGACGAGCCGGTCGAGGAGGCCGAGCAGCTGCTCGACGTCGGCGAGGTGGAGGCCGCTGGTCGGCTCGTCGAGGACGTAGACGCCGCCCTTCTCGGCCATGTGGGTGGCCAGCTTGAGCCGCTGCCGCTCGCCGCCGGACAGCGTGGTGAGCGGCTGGCCGAGGCTGAGATAGCCGAGCCCGACGTCGGCGAGGCGGGTGAGAATCTTGTGCGCGGCCGGCGTCTTCGCCTCACCGGCGTCGAAGAACTCCTCGGCCTCGCTCACCGGCATCACGAGCACTTCGCTGATGTCCTTCCCCCCGAACTTGTACTCGAGCACCTCGGCCTGGAACCGCTTTCCCTCGCACTCCTGACAGACGGTGGCCACGCCGGCCATCATCGCCAGGTCGGTGTAGATGACGCCGGCGCCGTTGCAGTTGGGGCAGGCGCCCTCGGAGTTGGCGCTGAAGAGCGCCGGCTTCACGCCGTTTGCCTTCGCGAACGCCTTGCGGATCGGGTCGAGCAGTCCGGAGTACGTCGCCGGGTTGCTCCGTCGCGAGCCCTTGATCTGAGCCTGGTCGACCGAGACCACCCCGTCCCGGCCCGACGCCGAGCCATGGATCAGCGAGCTCTTTCCCGACCCGGCCACGCCGGTGACCACCACCAGCACGCCGAGCGGGATGTCGACGTCGACGTCCTGCAGGTTGTGGGTGCTGGCGCCGCGCACCTCCAGCACCCCCGACGGCGTCCGCACCAATCGCTTCAGGGAGGCGCGATCGTCCAAGTGCCGCCCGGTGACCGTGCCGCTGGAGCGCAGCCCCTCGACGGAGCCCTCGAACACCACCTCGCCGCCCTCGGTGCCGGCGCGCGGGCCGAGGTCGACGACGTGGTCGCCGATCGCGATCGTCTCCGGCTCGTGCTCCACGACGAGCACCGTGTTGCCCTTGTCCCGCAGCCGCAGCAGAAGGTCGTTCATCCGCGTGATGTCGTGCGGATGCAGCCCGATCGTCGGCTCGTCGAAGACGTAGGTCACGTCGGTCAGGGACGACCCGAGGTGGCGGATCATCTTGACGCGCTGCGCCTCACCGCCGGACATCGTGCCCGACGGCCGGTCGAGCGAGAGGTAGCCCAGCCCGATCTCCACGAACGAGTCGAGGGTGTGCCGGAGCGCGGCGAGCAGCGGCGCCACCGACGGCTCGTCGACGCCGCGGACCCACGCGGCGAGGTCGCTGATCTGCATCGCGCACGCGTCGGCGATGCTGATGCCCTTGATCTTTGAGGACCGGGCCGCCTCGCTGAGCCGGGTGCCGCCGCACTCGGGGCACGCGGTGAAGGTGACCGCCCGCTCCACGAACGCCCGGACGTGCGGCTGCAGCGAGTCGACGTCCTTGGACAGCATCGACTTCTGGATCCGCGGGAGCAGGCCCTCGTAGGTCAGGTTGACGCCGTCGACCTTGATCTTGGTCGGCTCCTTGTGGAGCAGGTCCTGGAGCTCCTTCTTGGTGAACTTCTCGATCGGCTTGTCCGGGTCGAAGAAGCCACAGCCGCTGAAGATGCGGCCAAACCAGCCGTCGACGCTGTAGCCGGGAATCGTGAGCGCACCCTCGCCCAGCGACAAGCTCTCGTCGTACAGCTGGGTCAGGTCGATGTCGTTGACCGACCCCCGGCCCTCGCATCGAGCGCACATGCCGCCGGTGATGCTGAAGCTGCGACGCTCTTTCACCGTCCTCCCGCCGCGCTCGAGCGTGACCGCGCCCGCTCCGCTGATCGAGGCTACGTTGAAGGAGAACGCCTGGGGCGAGCCGATGTGCGGCTGCCCGAGTCGGCTGAAGAGGATGCGCAGCATCGCGTTGGCATCGGTGGCGGTGCCGACCGTGGAGCGGGCGTCGCCACCCATCCGCTGCTGGTCGACGAGGATCGCGGAGGTCAGCCCTTCGAGCACGTCGACCTCGGGCCGGGCCAGCGTCGGCATGAAGCCCTGCACGAAGGCGCTGTAGGTCTCGTTGATCAGCCGCTGTGACTCCGCGGCGATCGTGTCGAACACCAGCGAGCTCTTGCCCGAGCCGGAGACGCCGGTGAACACCGTCAGCCGGCGCTTCGGGATATCGATGCTGAGATCCTTGAGGTTGTTCTCGCGCGCGCCTCGCACGCGGATCAGACCGTGGCTGTCGGCGACGTGCAGAGCAGGCGACGGCGTGTCCGTCCTCGTGGCCATGCGGCTTCAGCCAAGCTCCTGGATGCGGATCAGGTTGCCCGCGGGATCGCGGAAGGCGCAGTCGCGAACGCCGTACGGCTGCTCGGTCGGCTCCTGGACGACATCGGAGCCGCCGGCCTGCAGCCGCGCGAAGGTGCCGCCGAGGTCGGCGGTGGCCAGGATGATGTGGCCGTAGCTGCCCTTGGCCATCATCTCGGCGATCGTGCGACGCTCGTCGTCGGTGATGCCGGGGTCGGCGGCCGGCGGGTGCAAGACGATGGACGTGCCGGGCTGGTTGGCGGGGCCGACCGTGATCCAGCGCATCCCGCGTATCCGACGTCGTTGCGGACCTCGAAGCCGAGGGTGTCGCGATAGAAGGCCAGGGATGCGTCCGGATCGTCGTGGGCGAGGAAGGTCATGTGAATCGTGAGGTCCATGACGGTCACGCTAGCTGCGGCTCGGGGTCCGCGCTTCTCGATTCATGATCGGTCTGGTCACCTGTTTCGCCACGCACCACGGGATCCCCGCCGTCGCGCGCCTCGCGTGGCGCCGATAGACGCTGGGCGGCACGCCGACCAGCTCGGTGAAGCGAGTGCTGAAGGCCTCGACGTCCAGCGCTGCGCGTACTCCCGGTCCGATCCGGTCGCGGACGCGGCGCAGCCGCGCGAGGTCGCGAAGGTGCTGGGCCGCGGCGGGTCTGCTCATCACCTGCGAGATCGTGCCACGTCGCGCCGTTAGCCTGCGGTCGTGCCGCTTCGCGCCCTCGCCCGCGTCAACCTGGCCGCGATCGAGCGCAACTGCGAGCGGCTGGGCAAGGAGCTGGGCACCGGGACGGCGCTCGGCGCGGTCGTCAAGGCCGATGGCTACGGGCACGGCGCGGCACCGGTCGCGCGGGCGGCGCGGGCCGGCGGCGCCCGCTGGCTGTGCGTGGCCACCGCTGAGGAGGCGGCCGAGCTGCGCGCCGCCGGGCTCGAGGGGCGCATCCTCGTCATGGGCGCCCTCTCGGCCGAGGAGCTGCCGGCTGCGCTCGAGGCGCGCGCCGACATCGTGGCCTGGCGGGAGTCCTTCGTCGCCGAGCTCGAGGCCGCCGCGCGCACTACGCCCGTCCGGGTGCACGTCAAGCTCGACACCGGCATGGGCCGGCTCGGCACCCGCGACGCCGCGGAGGCCGATCGCGTCGCGGCGCAGGTCGCTGCCGCGCCCGGCCTCGAGCTCGCCGGGGCGATGACGCACTTCGCCACCGCCGACGAGGACCCTAGCTTCCTGGCCGAGCAGCTTGCCGCCTTCGGGCCCTGGGTCCGCTCGCTCAGAGCAAGCCACCCGGGCCTCCTCGTGCACGCCGCCAACAGCGCCGCCACGTTCGCCGAGCCGGCCTCCCACTTCGACCTCGTTCGCTGTGGGATCGCGATCTACGGCATGGACCCCTTCCACGAGGACCCGGCCGCGCGTGGCCTCGAGCCCGCGCTCGAGCTCTCCTCCTACGTCGCCGAGATCAAGGAGGCCGCCGTCGGAGAGAGCGCGGGATACGGGCGGCGCTTCGTCGCCGAGCGCCCCACGCGCGTCGCGACCCTGCCGATCGGCTACGGCGACGGCATCCGACGCGCGCTTACGAACGACTGCGACGTGCTCATCCGCGGTCGGCGCCACCCCCTCGTCGGGACGGTGAGCATGGACAACGTCACCGTCGACGTCTCTGAGACCCCGGGAGTCCTGCCCGGAGACCGCGCGGTGCTCCTCGGAGGCGACGGACAGGAGCACCAGAGCGCCGAGGAGCTCGCCCGGCGCATGGGGACGATCAACTACGAGGTGACGTGCGGGATCTCGGCGCGGGTGCCGCGGGAGCATCACCGCGATGGAGGGCCGGCGTGAGCGACGCCGAGCCGCTGGCGGCCGCGCGGCGAGCGCTGGCGGCGAGCGAGGCGTGGGTGGTCGGCGGCGCGGTGCGCGACCGCCTCCTCGGCCGCTCCCCGGCCGGCCCGCTCGACGTCGACCTCGCGGTGGGCGGCGACGTCGGCCGCGCGGCCGCGGCGGTGGCGCGGGAGGCGGACGCGGCCCGCTTTCCGCTCTCGGAGGCCTTCGGCGCCTGGCGCATCGTCGACCGCGCCGGCGCGTGGCGCCTCGACCTCGCGCCCCTTCATCCCGACGGCATCGACTCAGACCTCGGCCGGCGCGACTTCACGATCAACGCGATGGCCGAGCCCCTGGCCGGGGAAGGAGAGCTGCGCGACCCCTTCGGCGGCGAGCAGGACCTGGCGGCGCGCCGGCTGCGGGCCGTCTCGTCCGATGCCTTCGCCGCCGACCCGCTGCGCACGCTGCGACTGCCCCGCTTCGCGTGCGAGCTGGGGTTTGCCGCCGACCTCCCGACGCGCGCCGCGGCCGGCGCGCACGCGCGTGCGCTCGCGGGCGTGGCGCCCGAGCGGGTTCTCGCCGAGCTCAAGGCGATCGTGTGCGCGCCCGCCGCCGTGGCCGGGCTGGCTCTCTGCGACGAGCTCGGGCTGACCGCGCTCGTCCTGCCCGAGCTCGCCGCCCTGCACGGGGTGGCCCAAGGCGTCTACCACCACCTCGACGTCTACGAGCACACGCTCGCCGTCCTCGCCGAGCTCATCGCGCTCGAGCGCGACCCTGAGCCCGCCCTCGGCCGCCACGCCGCGGAGGTCGCGGCGCTCCTCGCCGAGCCGCTCGGCGACGGGCTCACCCGCGGACAGGCGTTGCGCTTCGGCGCCCTCCTGCACGACGCCGCCAAGCCGCAGACCCGGCGGGAGCTCTCCGGTGGGCGGATCGGCTTCCCCGCCCACGACTCCGAGGGGGCGGGGCTCGCGCGCGCCGCTCTGGCCCGGTTGCGCGCCAGCGAGAGGCTCCGCGCCCACGTGGGCGCGCTGGTGCGCAACCACCTGCGGCTCGGGTTCCTCGTGCACGAGCGTCCGCTCTCGCGCCGGGCGATCTACCGCTACCTGCGCGCCTGCGAGCCGGTCGAGGTCGACGTCACCGTGCTGACGGTCGCCGATCGTCTGGCCACCCGCGGGCGCAAGGCCGAGGAGGCGATCGCCAAGCACCTCGAGCTCGCCCGGGAGCTCGTGGGGGAGGGGCTTGAGTGGCGTGCGGGCGGCCGTGGCGCTCCCCTCGTGCGCGGCGACGAGCTCGCCGCCGAGCTCGCCCTCGAGCCCGGGCCGCGCCTCGGTGCGCTGCTCGCCGAGCTCGAGGAGGCCCGCTTCGCCGGCGAGATCGCCACCCGCTCCGATGCGGTCGCCCGCGCGCGTGCGCTCTTGGCGCGGTGAGCGGCGCTCCGCGCGCGTTTGGCGTTCGCGCGCTCCGGAAACGCTCGGGGAGAAGCACGATTTCCGACGAAAGGAGACCGGCATGGGTCTGACCGACAAGATCACCGGCCGCGCCAAGCAGGCTGCGGGCGATTTGACCGGCGACAAGTCGCTGAAGCACGAGGGCGGCAAGGAAGAGAAGAAGGGCGAGGCCAAGGACCAGCTCTCCGAGGCGCAGGAGCGCACCGCCGATAAGGCGGCCGAGGTCTCCGACCTCGAGAAGAAGACCTGAGGCTCGCCCCGAGGGATCGCTCCGGCCGGTCGCAGTAGGCTGCGCCGATGAGCGATCCCGAATGCCTCTTCTGCCGGATCGCCGCCGGCGAGGGGCCGGCCACCATCCTCGCCCAGGATGAGCGGACGGTCTCCTTCATGGACATCCAGCCGGCGACCCGGGGCCACGCGCTGGTGATTCCCCGAGCGCACGCCACCGATCTGTACGAGATCGAGCCAGATGACCTCGGGGCGTGCGCGGGCGCCGCCCAGCGGTTGGCGCTCAAGGCTCGCGATCGCTTGGGCGCTGATGGGGTGAACCTCATCAACGCCTGCCGTCCCGCGGCGTGGCAGACCGTCTTTCACTTCCACATCCACGTCGTCCCCCGCTATGAGGGGGATCCGCTGCGGCTGCCCTGGACCCCCCGTCCCGGCGATGAGGACGAGATCGCCGCCGCCGCCCGGGAGCTGAGCGGATGAGCGCCCCGGCGCCGGCGCCCGTCTCCGTGGTCCGCGCGGATGAGGGCCTCGCGGTGGTCACCTTCGACTCCCCGCCGCTCAACCTCTTCGAGGAGAAGCTGGCCACCGGACTGCGCGACGCGGTCGCCGGTCTCGAGGCCGACCCGCCGCGCGCGGTGCTGTTCCGCGCCGAGGGCCGGGCGGTCAGCGCGGGAGTCGACGTGAACGTCTTCGCCGCCCTCTCCGGCACCGAGGCGGCCGCGGCCATGTTCGACGACCTCGTGGATCTGGCGCGGCGGGTGGACCGGCTGCCGTGCCCCACCGTGTTCGCCGCTCACGCGCTGTGCCTGACGTGGGCCTTCGAGCTCGCGCTGGCCTGCGACATCATCCTCGCCGCCGAGGCGGCGAAGTTCGGGCTGGTGGAGGCGCGGATCGGCCTGACCCCGGCCATGGGCGGCACCCAGCGGCTGGCGGAGCGCGCCGGCACGGGGCGCGCCCGCGAGTTCGTGATGAGCGCCGGGCTCTTCGACGCCGCGACCCTCGAGCGCTGGAACGTCGTCAACCGGGTGTGGCCCGACGAGGGCTTCGACACGGCGGCGCGGGAGTTCGCCGCCGGGCTGGCCGCCGGGCCCACGCGCGCGCACGCGGCCACGAAGGCCGTGCTCCGCGCCTACCTCGACGGCGGGCTCGAGCGCGCCAACGGCGAGGTGGGGAGCATCGCGGGAGCGCTGTGGGAGACCGAGGATCTGCAGGGCGGAATCCGCTCCTTCTTGAGCGACGGGCCCGGCAAGGCGCGTTTCAGCGGGCACTGAGCATCGCTACTCCCGCCGGGGGGTGGTGTTCAATGCCCTCATGAAGCGATTTCTCCTCCTCCTCACCGGGCTGGCCGTCGGCGCGCTGGCCCTCCTCACCACCGGCGCGTTCGCCGAGAAGCCCCGGGCGCGCGCCGCCAGCGTGACCGAGGTCGGGCGTGCGCCCGACAATGCGGCGCCGATGTGCCCGGGTAGCCCGTGCAACGTGGTCACGCGAACGACCGGCTACGGCCGCACCGCCAACGGCGTGGCCCAGCCCAACCTCGTTTCGCGCGACGGTCGCCTCGTATCCCTTACGCTCCGCCTCGGCAAGCCGACGGACAAGCAGATCACCTTCTTCAACAAGAACTACGGCGGCGCCTCGCAGGTCGTGCTCACCGTGCTGCGCGGCAGTCGCAAGCCTAAGCTGACCTTCACCGTGGTCGCCCAGAGCGCGATCACGCGCCCGCAGCGGTACTTCGGGCAAACCGCCCAGTTCCCCCTCCACAACTCGCTTGACGTGCGCAAGGGCGACGTCGTGGCGATCACGGTTCCGACCTGGGCTCCGATCCTCGCCTCGGGGCTCTCCCGGTCGAACTCGTGGCGCGCCTCCCGGGGGAGCGGACGGATGGGCTGCAACGACACCGCGACGTTCGCCACCCAGACCGCCCAGACGAGCCTGGGGGCCAAGACGCAGTACCTCTGCGCCTACGTCGGCGCGCGGCTGACCTACACGGCGACGCTGATCTCGACGCCGTAGGAGCGCGAGCGGATCAGCACGCGCCGGGGTTGGCGCGGCAGTAGCGGCTCTGTCCGGGCGCGCTCGCCCCTCCCGTCGCAGGCGTCGTCCCGCTCGCGGGCGGCGTGGCCGAGGCGCCGCCCGAGCCCGTGCCGCCGCCTGAGGCGCCGGTCGAGCCCGATCCCGTGCCGCTCCCGGCGCCGGGCTGGGCGGTCGCGCCGCCCGAGGACGGGGAGGTCGAAGCCCCTCCCGGGGAGCTCGACGCGCCACCGCCGCTCGCGGCTGGAGTCCCGCCCGTCGACGGCGTCGGCGATCCGCTCGTGCCCGCCTGAGGCGTCGAGCTCGTCGGCGTATCCACGGCGCCTGGCAGCGCCGGCGGCGAGGAGTTGTGCGGCAGGGTGAGCGCGGGAGCCGAGCGTGGCTCGTCCTGGGCGCTGACCCGCGAGCCGCCGCAGGCGGCGAGAGCGACCGAGGAGGCCACGCCCAGCGCCAGCGCCAGGATGATCGCGCCCGCGCGCCTCACCTCGAAACCGCCGCCTCAGGAGGGGAGCGGCGCCATGCGCCGCCCGCACCACGGGCAGTCGTTGAGATCCTTCTCGGAGAGCTGGTCGCACCAGGAGCAGAAGCGGAGGTTCTCCACCGACCAGGGCAGATCCGACGGCGTCGGGGCGAGCGGCAGAAGCTGCCCCACGACTTCGAGCGGCTCCCCCGTTTCGCGGTCGACGTAGGTCTCGCCCGGGACGGCCTCGATCACGACCTCCCGGCCGGTCGAAGGCGCGCGCATCCGGTACTTCTGATGGAGCCTCACGAGGCCGGATCCTACCAGCGGCGCCCGGCGGCTCCGGGTGGCGCCGAGAGGCGCTCTACCCTCGGCGCCCGTGCGCGTGCTGCTCTTCCACGGCTACCTGCTGCGCGGAACGGGCTCCAACGTCTACACCGCGAAGCTCGCCGAGGCGCTCGTGCGCCTCGGCCACGAGGTGCACCTGCTCTGCCAGGACCCGAGCCCCGAGGACCGTGCCTTCGTGGACGCGGAGGGCGCATGGAGCGCGGGCTCGCTGAGCGTGCGCGCGTGGCGCGAGCCCGCGCGCTGCACGGTCTACCGACCCGACATCGGCGGCCTGCTGCCGGTCTACGTCGCGGATCGCTACGAGGGCGTGGAGGCGCGGCCGTTCCCCGAGCTCGACGAGGTCGAGCTCGAGCGCTACGTCGAAGCCAACGTCGACGCGGTGCGCGCGGTGCTCGCGCACGCGCGGCCCGAGCTCGCGCTCGCCAACCACCTCGTGATGGGACCAGTGGTGCTCGCCCGCGCGCTGGCCGGTACGTCCGTCCCCTACGCGGTCAAGATCCACGGCAGCGCGCTCGAGTACACCGTGGCGCCCCATCCGCGCTTCCTCCCCTACGCGCGCGAGGGGCTGGCCGCGGCGAGCACCGTGCTCGTCGGCTCGAAGCACGTCGCGCGACGATTGTGGGCGGCCATGGAGGATCCCGCACTGCCTCGGCGGACCCGGCTCGGCCCGCCCGGCGTGGACGTGGAGGAGTTCAGGCCGCTCGAGCCGCCCGCCGCTCGCGCGGCGCTGGGCAGGTTGGCCGGCGCGCTGGCCGCGGCGGCGGCCGAATCCGAACGAGCGCCCGGAGGGGGGTCGTCCTTCGATCGCGACGAGGCCGCCGGGGCCGTCGTGCTGCGGTCCTTGGCCGACGCGCCGCCGAGCGATCCGCTCGTCGCCTACGTGGGCAAGCTCATCGTCTCCAAGGGCGTCGATCTCCTCATCGCCGCCTGGCCGCTCGTCCTCGACCGCGTGCCCGATGCGCGCTTGGTCCTCGTCGGCTTCGGCGCCTACCGCGACGGGCTCGAGCGGCTCGTCGCCGCCCTGGCCGCCGGAGACCTCGGCGCGGCCCGGGCGCTTGCCGCCGCGGGCCGCGCCGAGGAGGGCGGTCCGCGAGCGCCTCTGCGCCACCTCTTGGCCTTCCTCGACGATCTCGGCGCCGACGAGGCCGCGGCGGAGCGCTACCGCGCGGCGGCCGCGCGACTGCGGGCAAGGACCGGGCTCACCGGCCGCCTCGAGCACGCCGAGCTCGCCGACCTGCTTCCGGCCTGCGCGGCCCAGGTCGTTCCCAGCACCTTCCCCGAGGCCTTCGGGATGGTCGCCGCCGAGGCCGCGGCGTGCGGAGTGCTGCCCGTGAGCGCCGAGCACTCGGGCCTCGCGGAGGTCAGCGAGGTGCTGCGCGCCGCGGTGCCGCCCGATGCCCGCCGGCTGCTCTCCTTCCCGGTGGGACCGGGGGCGGTGCGCGACCTCGCGGCGCGGATCGTCGGGTGGCTCGAGGCGCCGGCGGAGTTGCGGGACCCCACCCGCGCCGCCCTAGTCAGAACGGCGCATGAGCGCTACTCCTGGGAGGGCGTCGCCCGCGGCGTCATCGCCGCCGCGGCCGGTCGGCTCGAGGAGCTCGCGAGGCCCGAGGGGTGACGGTGCGCCGCGTTTGTGGAGTCGCTCCGCGCCGCGCGCTCGGATAGAGTGCCGACGTGCTCGCTCATCGCACCCCAGGGCTGCTGCGCGGGGCTCTCGTCGCGGCCGCGCTGGCCGTCGCGCTCCCCGGTTGTCAGGTGAAGGACAGCGGCGGAGACGCGGCCAACGGCAAGAAGCTCTTCGTCGCCAAGTGCGGCTCCTGCCACGTGATGCAGCGAGCCGGCACGACCGGGGTGATCGGCCCCAACCTCGACGACGCCTTCGCCCAGGATCGCGCCGACGGCTTTCACTCCGACACGCTCCGCGGCGTCGTGCAGCACCAGATCGTCTATCCCAACCGCAATGGCGTCATGCCGGGCAAGCTCTACACGGGCCAGAACGCTCTCGACGTGGCCACCTACGTCGGGCAGGCCGCGGCCAAGCCCGGGCAGGACACGGGCGCGGTGGCCAACGCGGTGCCGACGCTGAACAAGAAGCCCGCGGTGGCCAAGAACGGCCAGCTCGAGATCGACGCCGACCCCACGGGTCAGCTCGCGTTCCTGGCCTCGAAGGCGCAGGCGAGCGCCGGCTCGGTCACCCTGCGCATGCAGAACAAGTCCTCGACGCCGCACAACATCTCGATCAAGGGTCCCGGCGTCAGTCCCATGGTCGGCAAGACCGTGCAGGGCGGAGGCTTCTCGACGGTGACCGTCTCGCTCAAGCCCGGCACCTACACGTTCTACTGCGACGTGCCCGGCCACTTCCAGGGCATGCACGGCCCCGTGGTCGTCAAGTAGTCCGCTTCCTTCGCCGCGGTCAGGCCGCTGGAATAGCCGCCTCGCTCGCATCGGCCCGCGCCCCCTCGAGCGCGGCGTACCAGAAGAAGTAGCAGAGCGCGAGGAACATGATGAGGATGTCGAGGCTCATCATCATGCCGCCGGCCGTCTGCTGGTCGGCGAGCGGCGCGAGCCCGTAGCGCAGCGACCTAGCGCCGTAGAAGCCGCCGTAGAGCGCTCCGTGGGAGAAGACGAACCCCATTCCGAGGAACATCGTCGACATGCGCGCGGCAAAGACGTAGGCGATCTTCCACAGGTGTCCCGGCATGCGCCATCGCTTGGGCTCGAGCACCGCCCACCAGAGCAGCAGGTTGGCCACGAGAAAGGACTGGTGCTCGAGCGCGTGCACCGCGGGGTGGCGCAGCGCGGCCTCGAAGAGAGAGCCCAGGTGCCACCCGTAGATCACCGCGATGTAGATCGGGAGGGCCACGAGCGGCCGGCGCACGAAGCGAAAGGCGCGGCGCAGCCCACGCCGGCGGGCGAGCGTCACGAGCAGAAGACGGGGGAGGAGGAAGACGAGCACCGGCGAGCGCATCCCGGCCAGGAGGAAGGGCGCGGCGATGTCGCCGATCAGCAGGTGCTGGGCCATGTGGGCGCTGAGCACATCGTCCGCGTAGCCGTCGAGGGGCGAGAGGAGCCCAATCGCCTCGAGCGCGATTCCGGACCACCACGCGGTCTGCTGGGTGCGCGAGACGGGTACGCCCCGGCGGCGGAGGATCGACACCGCGCGGAGGTACAGGCCGCTGGCGGCGAGCAGTACCGCGAGCACGACGGGATCGAAGGAAAGCGGCACCCGAGCATGGTGACAGCCGAACAACGGCGGCCAGGATGGTCGCCCCGGGTCAGCTCAGCGCGCGCACGGCGAAGACCACGATCACGATCGCCGCCACCGCGACCGCGACGTAGATGAAGAAGCGAAAAGCCTCCCCCTCGGAGCGCAGCGGATTGAGCATCGCTCCCTGAACCTCGCCTCTAGAGGAGGTAGACGCTCGCGTAGACGATGAGCCACATCGCGTCGACGAAGTGCCAGTAGATCCCGGGCACCTCGATGCCCCGGTGCTGCTCGGGCGTGTAATGCCCCCGAAAAGCACGAACCGTGGCCATCGCGAGCAACGTCAGGCCGATGAAGACGTGGGCGCCGTGCAGGCCCGTCAGGCCGTAAAAGATGGAGGCCTGCGCGGAGTCGTGCGGCGCGAAGCCGATGTGCACGTACTCGTTGATCTGGACGAAGAGGAAGGTGGATCCGAGCAGGAACGTGGAGAGCAGCCCGGCCTTGACTCCTGCCCGGTTGCCGTTCTTGACCGAGACGAGCGCCCAGTGGATCGTCAGCGAGGACGACACCAGGATCGCCGTGTTGAAGCCCGCCACGAGCTTCGGAAGCTCCGTGCCGGCGGCCGGCCAGGGGTTGCTCTGCACGACCCGGATGAAGAAGTAGGCCGTGAAGAAGGCCCCGAAGACCATGACCTCGGAGATGATGAAGAGCAGCATCCCGAGCAGCTGCGGCTCGACGCGCGAGGACCGGTTGGCCTCGGGCGGGCCGTGGTGGTGCTCATGGGCGACGGAGGCGGCTTCCACGAAGAACGAGCTCCTACTCGCGCGAGGCGGTCTGCGCCGTCTGCGCCTCGACGTCGACGACGACGTGCTCGACCGGACAGGCCGTGGAACGGCGCACGCGCTCGATGAGCTCTCCGCGCAGCCATCCCGATCGCGTCTCGGGGTGGGTGGAGATGACGATCTCGTCCACGCGATAGAGCTGCAGCCCATTCATCACCGCGGTGAACGGGTCCGGATCGCCGATGCTCCCGGTCGCCGAGATGCCCTCCACCTGCATCTTTTCGAGCACCTCGGCCAGCCGCTCGCGCGCGTGCAGGGTGTGCTCTCCCCGGCCTCCCTCCTGGGGGACCATCACCGTGAACCGGTGCGGCGACTGCTCGGCCTTGCCCTTCAGGAGCTCGAAGAGCGCATTCCCGCCAGCGGTCTTGTTGGCGACGACGAGCGTGTGCACCACGTTCTCGCGCTCGGCGTCGAGGTCGACGATCACGTGATCCACCGGCAGCCCGGTGGCGTCGCGCACGCGCTCGACCAGGTCTCGTCGCAACCAGCCCGAGCGGGTCTCGGGATGGGTCGAGATGATGATCTCGTCGGGCCGGAACTCCCCGACCGCGTCCATCGTCGCCGTGTAGGGGTCGGGATCCATGACGTCGCCGTGGGCGTCGAGCCCGAGCGTCTCGAGGGCCCTGACCGTCGCGTCGACCCGGGCCAACGCGGCGTCCCGCACCGCGTCGGCGTAGACGACGAGCCCGGACCTGGGCTGCGTCTGGGGCGCGACCACGGTGACGTGCGTCGTCTCGCCCTCCCGCTCGGCGCGCTCGCGGATCGCCTCGACGATGCTCTGCGCTCCGAGCGTTTCGTTGGCCACGACGAGGATGTGAGCCATGCCCGGCCGTCGCTCCTACTCGGCGGTGGCGGTGGCGCGTCGAGCGCCCACCGCGCTCGCCCCGGCCGGCGTGCGCTCGACCTCGGCCGACTCGAAGATGCCGTGCACGGCGCCGGGAACGCCGTACTCGTAGGGGCCGCCCACCACGGTGGGCACGCGGTCGAAGTTGAAGACCGGAGGGGGGGAGGAGACCTGCCACTCCAGCGTGAGCGAACGCCACGGGTTGCCGCTCGCGCGCGGGCCGCCCCGCCAGCTCGCGACGATGTTGTAGAGGAAGACGAGCGTGCTCAGCCCGAGGAAGAAGGAGGCGATCGAGATGAAGGCGTTCCAGCCCGCGAACTGCTGAGCGTAGTCGGCGACCCGCCGCGGCATGCCCTGGATCCCGATCAGGTGCATCGGCGCGAAGGTGAGGTTGAAGAAGATGAACGTGCACCAGAAGTGGAACTTGCCCAGGCGCTCGTCGACCAGCCGACCGGTCATCTTGGGGAACCAGAAGTAGATGCCCGCGAAGATCGTGAACAGCGAGCCGCCGAAGAGCACGTAGTGGATGTGGGCCACGATGAAGTAGGTGTCGCTCACATGGATCGTGAACGGGATCATCGCGAGCATCACGCCGGAGATGCCGCCGAGCGTGAACATGGTCAGGAACCCGAGCGCGAAGAGCATCGCGGTGTCGAGGTGGAGGACTCCTCGCCACAGGGTGGCCAGCCAGGAGAAGATCTTGATGCCGGTCGGGACGGCGATGATCGCGGTGGTGATCATCATCGGGATGCGGATCCACGTCTGCATGCCCGAGACGAACATGTGGTGCGCCCACACGGTGAACCCGAGGACGACGATCGCGAGCAGCGAGAAGCACATCATCCGGTAGCCGAAGATCGGCTTGCGCGACTTGACCGAGAGGATCTCCGAGACGATCCCGAAGCCTGGGAGCATCATGATGTAGACGGCCGGGTGGGAGTAGAACCAGAAGACGTGCTGATACATCAGCACGTTGCCGTCGCGGCCAGCTCCCACCGCCGAGTCGAAGAAGTGGAAGCCGAGTCCGCGGTCGAGCAGGACGAGGAACTGCGAGGCGGCGATGAACGGCGTGGCGATGACCACGAGCAGCGAGGTGGCGAAGTTGGCCCACACGAGGAGCGGCATGCGCCAGAAGCTCATCCCGGGCGCCCGCATGGTGATCACCGTCACCAGGAAGTTCAGCGCGGTGGCGATGGAGGAGGCGCCCGCGAACTGCACCCCGATCGTGAAGAACATCTGCCCCACGGGCTGGGTGGTGGAGAGCGGGGCGTAGGCCGTCCATCCGCTCGTGAAGGGCCCACCCGGCGCGAGGAAGCTCGCGAGCATCATCGTCCCCGCCAACGGCAGGAGCCAGAAGGAGAGCGCGTTCAGCCGCGGGAAGGCCATGTCGGGGGCGCCGATCATGAGCGGGAGCACGTAGTTCGCGATCCCCGCGAAGACCGGGATGATGAAGAGGAAGATCAGCAGCGACGCGTGCACGGAGAACAGCCCGTTGAACGTGTTCGAGTCGACGAACTGGAGTCCGGGCTGGGCCAGCTCCGCGCGCATGAGCATGGCGAGCAGGCCGCCCACGAACAGGAAGAAGAACGACGTGCAGATGTACTGCAGGCCGATCACCTTGTGGTCGGTGTTCACGCGGAAGTAGTCCCGCCACGAGGTCGCCCCGTGAGAGGAGTGGTCCTCCGCCCGCGTCGGCTTGCCCGCCGCCCAGTAGAACCAGTAGTCGAAGCAGCCGAGGCCGACGAGGAAGAAGAGGGGAACCGCGAGCAGGGCGACCATCGTGATCGCGTCGCCGCTCGTCCACGGGTGCTTGTAGCTCATCGCCGTGCGGATCACGCCCACCAAGGCGTAGGCGAAGGCCAGGCCGAGGGCGGAGAAGAGGGCGGCGCGGTACCAGCCGGGTGCGCGCAGCCGCGTGCGGAAAGGCGCTCGGGGCGGCGGCGGCGCGGCGGGGTTCCGAGCCGGGCTCGAGCTGGGGTTCAGGGTGGCGGACATCGCGCGGGCAGCCTACCGGTTGCCCGGGGCGTGGGAGGAGGCGGTCGGAGAGCTCATGATGCCGGAGCGCACGGGAGCGATCAACCCCCGCCCTGCGAGCCGCCGCTCGACCCGGTCGGGGGCGCGGTGCCGCCGGGAGGCGCTCCTCCTCCGCCCTTCTTGGCCAGCCACTGCTCGAAGGCCGGCTGCTCAACCACGTGCACCGTCGAGCGCATGGTCGAGTGGCCGAGTCCGCAGAGCTCGGCGCACACGATTGCGAAGTTGCCGGTCTGGGTCGGGGTGACCCGGTAGCTCGTGGTGACGCCGGGAACGGTGTCGCTCTTCATGCGGAAAGAGGGCACCCAGAAGGAGTGGATGACGTCCTTGGCGTGGAGCTTGAACTCGATCGGCTGACCCTTGGGCAGGTAGAGCTGATCGGAGAGCACCGTCTTGCCGCCCCCGCTGCTTGGCGGATAGGAGAACTGCCAGGCGAACTGCTGCCCGGTGACGTCGACGACCATCTCGCCCTTCTGGGGCTTCTCGATCTGGTACAGGACGGCGTAGGCGTAGACGCACAGAGCGAGGAGCATGACGGCGGGCACGGCGGTCCAGATGACCTCGACCCGCGTGTTCCCGTGGATCGGCGGCCCGTCTGTCAGCTCCTGCCCGGGGCGGCGGCGGAACTTCCACACGGAGAAGAGCACCACCGTGACGACGAGCACGAACACCGGCACGGAGACGATGAGCAGGACGTCGTAGAGCGTGTCGATCGGCCCGGCCTGCGTGGAGGCCTGCGTGGGGAACCAGTGGATGGAGAGCGCGAGCGCGATCAGGATCGCCGAGACGATCGTGCCCACCGCGAGCATCTGGGTCAGGTTCTTCTTGGAGCTCCGCTCGGAGCGCTCCTCGGTGCCCGTGTCCGCCATCGGGCGCGGATGCTACGCCACCGGGGCGACGAGAGGCGCCGAGGCAAAGGGGGCGGTGCCCCGGTCGCGCAAGGCGCTACGCCGCCCGCGCCAGGCCGCCCGACGCGGCGGCGTGGGAGCTTTGGAGGCGGTAGGCGGAGGGCGCCGCGCCGAGCGCGCGGCGGAAGGCCTTCGCGAACTGGGCGGGCTGCCGGTAGCCCACCCGCGAGGCGACCTCCCGGACGCTCAACTCCCGCCGACCCAACATCTCCGCCGCCCGCTGCATCCGCACGCCCGTGAGGTGGTCGCGAAAGGTCGTGCGCCCGATCTCGGTGTAGGCGCGCTGGAGCTGGCGCCGCGAGGTGGCCAGCCGGCGGGCGAGGTCGTCGAGCGAGAGCTCGGAGTCGTACTCCTGCTCGACGATCGACACCGCCTCCTCGAAGAGCGTGGTGCGGTGACGGATGGTCGTAGGCCGCTGCATCGGCATGCTCGGGTTACGGGCGAAGGGGAAGCAAGGATGAGCGCGACTGTTGACGCGCTGCCAAGCTGGCGCGTCGGCACTCTGGTTCGCGCCCGTGGGAGCGGAGCGCATCGGTCCCCGGTCGGTATGCTCGCGCCATCCGTTGCAAGCGAAGCCGGAGGTGCCGATGAAGGTCCGCGAGGGGATGTCGAGCGTAGTGCTCACCGTCGGACCGGGGCACACCCTGCGCGAGGCGGCGGCCCTCATGCGCGAGCGACGGGTCGGCTCGGCCATCGTCGTCGATCCCGAGCAGCCCGGGCCCGGCATCCTGACCGAGCGAGACGTCTTGAACGCCGTGGGAGCGGGGGAGGACGTCGACGGGGTGCGCGTCGGCGAGCACCAGGCCAGCAACCTCGTCTTCGCCGAGCCCGACTGGTCGCTGGAGGAGGCCGCCGCGGCGATGGTCCGGGGCGGCTTCCGTCACCTCATCGTGGTCGACGACGGAGACATCGCGGGCGTCCTCTCCGTGCGCGACATCGTGCGCTGCTGGACCGACGCGGGGGCGACGAGCGACATGCCCTCCGGCGGCGCGCCCGCCCGCTGAGTCGCGCCTAGAACCGGTTCTCAGTGGTCGTGGTCGAGCGGGAGCGCGTCCATGTCCCGCCGGGTGTCGGCGATCCAGCGAATCGTTGTCCCGAGGAAGAGGAGCGCACCGACGACGATGAGCAGCGGGGTGATCGTCGTCCCGATCACCATGAAGGTGATGCCGAGCGCGTTGACGACGGGGAGGAGGCTAGGGCCGGGGAGGTGAATGTCCTCGCCGGGAGGCGGAACCGGCGTCTCGGCGGGGCTCACGGATGGATGTAGACCGCAGCGGCCAGGAAGGCGACGCCGAACATGAACACGCACACCGCGCCCGCGATGAGCCCGGAGCGGAGGTTTCTGCGTGCCAGACGACGATCCATGCCAGGCGAGATCCTACAGCTTGACGTCGGCGACCATGGCGGCGAACAGGGCGGCCAGGTAGGCGAGGGAGAACAGGTAGAGGCGTAGCGCGCTGCGGCGGTCGGCGCGGCGGTAGAGGGTCACGGCGCCGGCGATGAAGAGCGCGCCGAGCCCGACCGAGGCCGCGAGGTAGATCCCACCGAACCCGCCCGCGCAGAACGGAAGCTGCGTGACGGCGTAGAGCAGCAGGGTGTAGAGGAGGATCTGGCGGCGCGTCTCGCGCTCGCCGCGCACCACCGGCATCATCGGCACGCCGACCTTGGCGTACTCCTCCTTCATGAGCAGCGAGAGGGCCCAGAAGTGGGGAGGGGTCCAGTAGAAGACGATCGCGAACAGGTAGATCGCGGTCCACGACAGCGAGCCGCGGGTGGCGGCCCAGCCCACAAGCGGCGGCACGGCCCCGGCGGCGCCGCCGATCACGATGTTCTGCGGCGTCGAGCGCTTGAGCCACATCGTGTAGACGACGACGTAGCCGAGGAAGCCCGAGAGCGCCAGGCACGCCGCCAGGAGGTTGACGGCCAGGGAGAGGAGAAGGAAGGAGAGGCCGGCGAGCGCCACCCCGAAGGCGAGCGCGGCGCGAGCCGGGATGCGCCCCGAGGGGACGGGACGATCGGCCGTGCGCGTCATGCGCGCGTCTATGTCGCGGTCCCAGTAGTGGTTCACGGCGCCCGCGCCGCCCGCGGAGAGGTAGCCGCCCAGGCACGTGAGCCCGATCCGTCCCACCGAGGGGCTGCCGGCGACCTCCATGGTCGTGACCGTCGTCAGCAGCAGCAGCGACTGGACCTTGGGCTTGGTCAGCGCCACGAGGTCGCGGACGAGCTGCCCCACTCCCTGGGCCCCGAGCCGCGCGGGCACGGGTGGGACTGCGCCCGGTGCCGGCGCCGCGGTGACCCTGGACGCCGCCATCGCTTCCTAGGCCTTGGCGAACTGGTCAGAGGCCGCGGTCTCCTGTTCCTTGCCCGTGGCCCGCTCGACCTGGCGGCGGATGTCGCGCATAGGCTCGACGGAGCGCACGCGAGGGATCACGTCGAAGTTGTTCACGGGCGGGGGAGAGGCGGTGAACCACTCGAGCGTGTTGCCCTTCCATGGATCGGGTCCGGCGATCGCTCCGTTCTTGAGCGAGCGCACCACGTTGATCACCGTCAGCAGGATCCCGACCCCGAGCACGAACGAGCCGACGGTCGAGATGAGGTTGTAGGCGCTCCAGCCCACTCCGCCGGGGTACTCATAGACGCGCCGCGGCATCCCCGAGAGCCCGAGCGCGTGCTGCACGAGGAAGGTGAGGTGGAAGCCCACGAGCATGAGCCAGAAGGAGGCCTTGCCCAGCCCCTCGGAGAGCATCCGCCCCGTGATCTTGGGGAACCAGTAGTAGATGCCGGCGAAGATCGTGAACACCGAGCCGCCCATGAGCACGTAGTGGAGGTGGGCGACGACGAAGTAGGTGTCGGTGAGCTGCCAGTCGATCGGGAAGATCGCCAGGAAGATGCCGGTGATCCCCCCGATGAGGAACGTGCCGATGAAGCCCACGGCGAAGAGCAAGGGTGTCTTGAACTCCACCGTCCCCTGCCACAGGGTGGCGATCCAGTTGAAGATCTTCACCCCCGTCGGCACGGCGATGAGGAACGAGGAGAGCATGAAGAAGCCCAGCACGACGAACGGCGTGGGGGTGGCGAACATGTGGTGCGCCCACACGAGCATGGCCAGGAAGGCGATGACCGCGGTGGACGCGGCGATCGCCTTGTAGCCGAAGACCGGCTTGCGGGAGAACACCGGCAGCACCTCGGAGATGATCCCGAAGCCGGGCAGGATCATGATGTAGACCTCGGGGTGACCGAAGAACCAGAACAGGTGCTGCCACAGGATCGGCGACCCGTGCTGGCTCGGGTCAAAGAACGTCGTCCCGAAGTGGCGGTCGGTGAGCAGCATCGTCACAGCGGCCGCGATCACCGGCAGCGCGAGGATGAGCAGGATCGCGTAGATGAGGATGCCCCAGATGAAGAGCGGCAGGCGACCCCACCCCATGCCGGGGGCCCGCATGTTCACGATCGTCGCGTAGAAGTTGACCGCGCCGAGCAGCGAGGAGATGCCGGTGATGTGGATCAGGAAGATCCACGCGTCCTGACCGCCGCTCGGCGTGTAGAGCGCGGTGGAGAGCGGGGCGTAGGAGAACCAGCCGGCTTCGGGCGGCTGGAAGAAGATCGAGCAGTAGAAGACGATGCCGCCGAAGAGCAGCAGCCAGTAGGAGAGCGCGTTCAGCCGCGGGAACGCCATGTCGCGCGCGCCGATCATGAGCGGCACGAAGTAGTTCGCGAACCCCGCCATCATGGGCACGACGAACAGGAAGATCATCGTCGTCCCGTGCATCGTGAACAGCTCGTTGTAGTGCTCGGGGGTGAGGAAGGTGTTGTTCGGCACCCCGAGCTGGATGCGCATGAGCAGCGCCTCCACCCCTCCGAGGAGGAAGAAGGCGAACGTCGTGACCATGTAGAGGATCCCGATCTTCTTGTGATCGGTGGTGCTCAGCCAGTCGAGCCACTTGCCACGCGTGCGAGGCGTAGTCACCTCGTGGGCGATCACCTGGGGCGTGGGGCGCAGGAAGGAGGTGGTGGCAGCCATGTCTCGAGTCGCTGGAGAGGTGGTTAGAGGTCGCCGGACTTGCGCAGCCGGTCGCGCAGCTGCTGGGACTGCTTGTTGGCCTGCGAGATGCTGCCCTTGAGGTTGGCGATGAACGCCTGGTACTCGGCGGGGCTGACCACGCGCACCTGAGCAACCATGTTCGCGTGCAGGCGGCCGCAGAACTCCGCGCACTGACCGGAGTAGAGCTTGCCTCCCGGCGGGGGGGCGGGAGCCTTGAACCACGTGTAGTTGTGAGAGCCCGGGATCGCGTCGAACTTGCCGCCGAGCTTGGGGATCCACCACGAGTGGGCGACGTCGGTGGACTCGATGTCGAGCACCACGGTCGTGTTCGAGGGGACGGTCATCCGCGTGTAGGTGTAGGGCTGGCCGTAGGCGTTCTTGCAGTCCACGGCGTAGGTGAAGCGCCAGATGTACTGGCGACCGGTCACGCAGACGGTGAGCTTCTGGCCGTTGGGCGGGGTGATGTCGTTCGTCGACGCGGTGAGGACGCCGCTCTCGCCGCGGATTCCGTTGGCGTCGGAGTTCGGCGGGTCGACGATCGGCCCGAGCTTGAGGAAGGTGACGATCGTGAGGCCGACGAGGATGAGCGCGGCGCCCACCGTCCAGCCGATCTCCAGGCGCGTGTTGCCGTGGATCTGCGCCGCGGTGGCGCCCTTGCGAGCCCGGAACTTGAAGAGGGCGTAGAAGAGGGCGCCCTCCACTCCGACGAAGACGAGGACCGCGATGACCAGGGTGATCACGTAGAGCGAGTGGATCGCGTCGGCGTTGGGCGAGCCGCCCGACTCGGGGGTGAGGGCACCGGCGAACGCCGCCGGGGCGAGAAGGAGAGAGGCGGTCAGGGCGACCGCGAGGACCAGCGGGAAGGCGCGGCGCACGCGCGCGGAAGGACGAAGGGGCGGCACGGCGGCGCGCAGTCTACTCATGCGCTTCCCGCGGCTCCACAACGTGACGGGGGCCGCAAGCACGGCCGAGCGTCCTCGGGCGCCTCACGCCCCGGAGAAGCGCGGCGGGCGCTTGGCGAGGAACGCCGAGACGCCCTCGACGAAGTCGGCGGAGGCGGCCTGCTCCTGCTGGATCTCCGCCTCGAGCTCGAGCTGATCCTCCATTCCGGAGTAGATCCAGGCGTTCAGCTGGCGCTTGGTCCCCGCGTAGGAGCGCGTCGGCCCCGCGGCCAGGCGGCCCACGAGCGCCTCCCCCTCCGAGCGGAGCTCGTCGTCGCCCACCACGCGGTTGACGAGGCCCCACTCGAGCGCGCGCGGCGCGGGAAGGCGCTCGCCGAGCATGGCCATCTCGGCCGCCCGGGTGTGCCCCACCCGGGCGGGCACGAACACCGAGGAGCCGCCGTCGGGCACCAGGCCGATGTTTACGAACGCGAGCAGGAAGTACGCCGACTCCGCGGCCAGGATCAGGTCGCAGCACAGCGCCAGCGAGCAGCCGATCCCCACCGCGCCGCCGTGAACCGCGGCCACCACGGGCTTGGGCATCCGCCTGATCCCGGTGATGATCGGGTGGTAGACGTCGCGCAGGACGGTGAGCACGTCGGGATGGCCCTCCGGCGTGGGTTGAAAACCGGCCTTGAGGTCGGCTCCCGAGGAGAAGCCGGCGCCGGCGCCCGTGATGAGCAGCGCGCGGACGGCGTCGTCGCCGGCGACGCTCTGCACGGCGTGGAGCAACTCGACGCCGAGTTGGCGGTTCCACGCGTTGCGCGTCTCGGGGCGGTTCAACTCGATGATCGCCGCGCCGCCGTCGCGCAGCAGGTTGATCGTCTCGTAGGGCGACTCGGGCGATGATGAGCTCACGCGCGCCATCCTACGCGCCGGGCGGGTCGCGCCCTGTGCCCGACTCGGGCGCGGCGAGCGGGTCGGTGGAGCCCGAGGATGCCGCCCCTTCGTCGGGCGGCGCGCGCACCCCGGTCGATCGCTCGAGGGCCTCGGCGAGCCGGGCGATCGCCTGGGCGAGGTCGTCGCGGTCGACCTTGCGCTCGAGGCTCACGCGGATGGCGGCCATCTCCCGCGCGAGGAACTCCGTGTCGGCCAGCGAGCGAGCGTTGACCTCTCGGTCGCGCTCGATCTCCGCCTTGTCGCGCTCGGTCTGGCGGTTCTGGGCGAGGAGGATGAGCGGTGCCGCGTAGGCGGCCTGGAGGGAGAGCAGTAGCGTCATGAAGATGAACGGGTAGAGGTCGATCTTGATGATCCGGAACCCGTTGAGCAGGAACCACAGCGCGATGAACACGGTCTGGAACGCGAGATAGCGAGCAGTGCCCAGGAAGCGCGCGATGGCCTCGGAGAAGCGCCCGAAGGCCTCGGGGTCGTACTGCCGCGTGCCCGCGGCGCCGCGGGGCTGGGAGAGGTCGTCGCTGCGGGCCATGGCGTCCCTCCTACCGACCGCGCCAGTCGCCGGGAAGCACGTGGTCGAGCACGTCGTCGACCGTGACCGCGCCCACGAGCCGCCCGGCGTCGTCCACGACGGGCACGGCGACGATGTCGTAGGCCGCGACGCGGGCGGCGACCTCGCGGTCGGAGGCCTGCGCCGAGATCGGCGCGGGTTCCTCCTCCAGGCAACGACCCACCGGCTTGGACGGTGCCTCGCGCAAGAGGCGCTGGTAGCCGGCCAGGCCGATGTAGCGCCCGGTCGGGGTCTCGTTGGGCGCCTGGGTGACGAAGACCTGGGCCGCGAGCGCGGCGGGGAGGTCGGGATCGCGGATACGCGCTAGCGCCTCGGCCACGGTCGCTCCGGGGGGAAGGATCACCGGCTCGGGGGTCATCAGCCCCCCGGCCGTGTCGGCCTCGTAGCGCAGAAGCCTCCGCACGGGCGCCGCCTCGTCGGGGGTCATGGCGGCGAGCAGCTCGTGGCGGCGCCCGTGGGGGAGCTCGCCCAGGAGGTCGGCGGCGTCGTCGGCCTCCATCTCGTCGAGCACGCGGGCCGTGCGCTCGAGGTCCAGTCCCTCCACGATGCGGACCTGGTCCTCCTCGGAGAGCTCCTCGAGCAGATCGGCTAGCCGCTCGTCCTCGAGCGCTTCGGCCAGGACCCGGCGGCGCGCCGGCGGCAGCTCGCGGATCGTCTCGGCCATCTCGGCGGGATGCAGCCGGCCGAGCGCCGCCGCCTGCCGGGCCATGGGGCGGTCGACCGCGAAGAGCTCGGCGGCCTCCTTCCAGTCGACCACGCTGCTCAGCCGCCGGCGCCCGAGCCGGCTGCCACCGCTCAGCGCGACGGTCGTGACCTCCCATGCGTACGGGGTGCCCGGAGTGGTGCGCAGCCCGATGTCGATCACCGTCGGGCCCCGTAGCGGTCGGCCGAAGAGCTCGCCGACCACCAGCGTCTCGCCCGAGCGGAGCTCGAACTGGCGGAGGTTGATGGCGCCGCGGCGCAACCGCGCGCCGTCCGCGCTCAGCTCGGCGACCCGGCCCGCGCCGATGAACACGCGGCGCCGTTGCACCTCGACCACGAAGCCGTTGACGTGCGGCGCGTCCTGGCTCGTCACCGCCGCCAGCACGACGTCGACCACGCGCCCGATGTCGGCGCCGTCGGCCCCGAGCACGGGAAGGCGCACCAGCCGAGAGGTGTAGACGAGGCGCTCGGACACGGACCCAAGCCTACGATCCTCCCGGGCGGCCCGCCGGGCGGCGTCGTCGCGGAGCCGCCGGGACGGGTGGACGAGCATCGCGAGCGGGGCGTCGCGGCGCGCCGGCGGTGTCGTGACTCGACCGTATACTGGCCGCTCGTTGAGCGCGCCCCGGGCCATCAGAGCGACCGCTTGGGCGGTGCTGGCCGTGGGCACCGCGGCGCCGCTTCTGCGCCGGCGCGCGCGGCTACCCCCTCCCGTGGTCACGCTCGCCGCGGCTAGCGCACCGTTCGCCCTGTGCGTGGCGCGCCCGCGCACACGCGCGCGAGACGTCGGGACCTGCCTGCTGCAGATGTGGGCCTACCTGGCCACCTACGAGATGCCGCACGACGACCCCGAGCGGCTCGCGCGGCGCGTGCGCATCGATTACCCGATCCGGGTCGACCGGGTGCTTGGGCTCGGGACGCCCCCCGGGCTCCGGCTGCAACGCCTGTTCGGTCGGCCCGGGCGCATCGAGCCCTTCGAGAAGGTGCTCGTCTGGTCGCACTGGCTGTGGTTCCTCGTGCCTCACAGCACCGCCGCCTACGTGCTCGTGCGTCACCACGAGCGCTTCGAGCGCACAGCGCTCTTGATGTACGGGGTCTTCGACGTGGGGGTGATCTTCTACTGGGCTCTCCCCACCGCGCCTCCCTGGTACGCGGCCGCGCACGGCCACATGGAGGAGTTCGCGACGCCGGCGGTGCGGCGGATGATGCTCGAGTACGGGGAGCAGTTCTGGCGTGAGCGCTGGGCTTCGCTCTACGATCTCTTCGGGGGCAACCCCCTGGCCGCGATGCCGTCGCTGCACTTCGCCACCTCGCTCATGGCTGCCCACCTCCTCGGTGAGGTCGGGGCGTTTCCCGGTGCCGTGGGATGGAGCTACGCCCTCACGCTCGGGCTGGCGCTCGTCTACCTCGGCGAGCACTACGTCGTTGACCTGCTCGCGGGGCTGGCGCTGACGGAATCGATCCGCATCCAGGGACCGCGCGCGGTCCCGCTGTTGCGCGCGGTCTCGAACCGGGTCCAGGCGCTCGAGGCGCGGGCGCGATCTTGAGCCCGGCGGCCGATCGCACGAGCGTTCGCGGCGGCGCGGACGCCCTCTCACCGGCTGAGGGAGAGCTGCTGAGCGGCTCGGACGCCCGGGTGGCGTCGCCGGCGCCCCCGGAGGAGATGCCGCGTCTGCGGCTCACCCGGGGCCGGATGATCGCCTTCGCGGTCTTCGTGGTCTCGGCCGTCGCCTTCCTCTACTTCGTCCTGCCCCGGATCGCAGGGTCGCATGGGCTGAAGGACTCCTGGAGCACTATCGATCGCGGAGACCCCTGGTGGCTTGCCCTCGCCGCGCTCTTCGAGGTTCTCTCCTTCCTGGGTTACGTGGCGCTGTTCCGCGCCGTCTTCGTCCGCGGAAGCGGTCGGGTCGACTGGCGCGAGAGCTACCAGATCACGATGGCGGGGCTCGCCGCCACGCGCCTGTTCGCGGCCGCGGGCGCCGGTGGGGTCGCGCTCACGGCGTGGGCCCTGCGCCGCTCGGGGCTCGAGGCGCGCATCGTCGCCTGCCGGATGATCGCCTTCATGGGCCTGCTCTACGGCGTCTACATGGCGGTGCTCGTTCTCGACGGCCTCGGGCTCGCGCTCGATCTGCTTCCCGGTCCGGCTCCGTTCGCGATAACCGTTGTTCCGGCGATCTTCGGGGCGGCCACCTTGGTCGTGATGCTCTCGGTCTCGCTGCTGCCGGGCGACTTCGAGCGCCGGCTCGGCCGCTGGGCCCAGGGCCGGGGACGCTTTGCCCAGCTCGCCCGCCGCGTGGCCACGGGCCCCGCTTCCACGGCCACCGGAGTACGTACGGCCCTGCATCTGATCCGTTCGGGCAACCCGCAGGTGCTGGGGGCGATCGGCTGGTGGGGGTTCGACATCGCGGTGCTCTGGGCGTGCTTTCACGCCTTCGGATCTGGGCCCGAGATCCCCGTCGTGATCATGGCCTACTTCGTCGGGATGCTCGCCAACGTGCTCCCGCTGCCCGGAGGCATCGGAGGCGTCGATGGCGGGATGATCGGCGCCTTTGCCGCGTTCGGCGTCGACATCGACGTGGCCGTGGTGGCGGTGCTCTCCTACCGGGTGTTCTCGTTCTGGCTGCCGACCGTCCCCGGCGTGGTCGCCTACCTGCAGCTCCGGCGCACGGTGCATCGCTGGGACGAGGAGCCGGCGCGAGCGACGGCGTAACGCCTGCGCCGCTCGGCTCACTATACTTTGTAAAGTAAAGGTCCGACCGTAGAGGGAAGTCGATGCCCGACGTCGAGAACGTGATCATCGTGGGAAGCGGCCCGGCGGGCTACACCGCCGCGCTCTACACCTCCCGCGCCAACCTCAGCCCCCTCGTCATCGAGGGCTTCGCGTGGGGTGGGCTGCTCCAGCAAACCACCGACGTGGAGAACTATCCCGGCTACCCCCAGGGCGTCATGGGCCCCGCGATGATGCAGGATCTGCGCGACCAGGCCGAGCGCTTCGGCACGCGCTTCATCACCGACGATGCCACCCGGGTGGAGCTCGCGCGCGAACCGGGAGGGATGCACCGCGTATGGGTCGGCGAGGAGGAGCACCGCGCGCGCGCGATCGTGCTCGCGATGGGCGCCCAGCACAAGAAGCTCGGGGTGCCCGGAGAGGAGGAGCTCTCGGGCCGCGGCGTCTCCTACTGCGCCACCTGCGACGCCGCGTTCTTCCGCGACCACGACACGCTCATCGTGGGCGGAGGCGACTCGGCGATGGAGGAGGCGATCTTCCTGGCGAAGTTCGCGCGCAAGGTGACCGTCGTGCACCGACGCCCCGAGTTCCGCGCCTCGAAGATCATGCTCGACCGGGCGCGGGCGACCGAGAACATCGAGCTGCTCACCCCCTTCGTCCCCGAGGCGTTCGTCGCAGGCGAGAAGGGCGGCCTCGGTCACGCGTCGCTGCGCCACGCCGAGACCGGCGAGACCCGCGAGCTTCCCCTCACGGGCGCGTTCATCGCGATCGGGCACGAGCCCCAGTCCGGGATCGTCGCCGGCCAGCTCGGCACGGACGAGAACGGCTACGTGGTCACGGAGGGTCGCTCCACCCGCACCGGGCTTCCCGGGGTGTTCGCCGCCGGAGACCTCGTGGACCACACCTACCGGCAGGCGATCACGGCCGCCGCGAGCGGCTGCCAGGCGGCGCTCGACGCCGAGTGGTACCTGCGCGACACGCCCGAGGTGGAGACCCCCCAAGCGCTCGAGGAGGTCGGCGACCTGGTCGAAGCCCAGTGGGCGCCGACCGTCGCCGGTTCCTGAAGGCCGTCAGCCCCGGGGGACCGGATGGCCCGCGAGGGCGGGCACCGGCGCCGGCTCGGGGGAAGCGGGCTCCGGGCACCCCGCCGCGTCGGGGCTCGCGCCGGCGAGCTGGCCGCCGGGACAACGCTCGGCCGCCACGCGCCGCTGCGGGTTGCGAATGCCGAAGGCGCCGAGCAGGCCTCCGAGCGCCAGGAGGAACGCGGCCACGCCGAGCCCCAGGCGAAAGCTCGAGACCGAGGCGGCGCCCGCCGCGGCGGTGATCGCGCGCGCCTCGGGAGCCGGCAGGCCCGTCACCGGGGGGCGCCCGAGCGGCTGGCGCTTGACCAGAGCCACCGCCGCCCGCGCCCGGGCGTCGAGTCGCCGCCCGGAGAGCCTGCCGTCGAGCGCGCTCGCGAACTGAGCGGCCACCACCGCGCCGATCGCGGCGATCGCGACCAGCCCCGCCACGCGCGCGACCGCGTTGTTCACCGCCGAGGCGATGCCGGCCTGGTGATCCTCCACACCGGCGAGCACGGCGGCGGTGAGCGGCGCGACAGTCATCGAGAGCCCGAGCGCGAAGACGAGCAGCGCCGGCAGCACCTCGCTGACGTAGTCCACGCGGAGCCCGAGCCGCAGGAAGAGTAGAAGGCCGGTGGCGGCCAGCAGCGGCCCCAGGCCCATGAAGAGACGGGGCCCCAACCGGTCGGCCAGCGCGCCGAAGCGGCGGGAGAGCGCGAACATCACCACGCTCGTGGGCAGGGTGGCCAGGCCACTCTGGAGTGGCGTGTAGCCCACCACCTGCTGGAGGAAGAGCACGAGAAAGAAGAGGAGGATCGAGAGCCCGCCGTACATGGCGAGCGTCTCGAGGTTGCCCACGGAGAAGTTGCGGCGGCGAAAGAGTCCGAGCGGGAGCATCGGCGCGGGCGTGCGCGCCTCCACGCGCAAAAAGGCGAGGAGGAGGATCACGCCGACGGCCAGCGGGGCGTAGACCGCCGGGCTCGCCCATCCGAGCCGCGGCTGCTCGATCAGCGCGAAGACCGGCCCTCCGAGCCCCAGTGCGCAGAGCCCTGCACCCGGTACGTCGACCCGCCGCCGCGGGCCTCGATCGGGTTGAGCGGGGAGTACGGCGAGGATCAGCGCCAGACACGCGAGGGCGAAGGGCAGGTTGATCAGGAAGATCCACCGCCACGAGGCCACGGAGACCAGCTCGCCGCCCACGAGCGGGCCGATCACGGTGGCGATGCCGACCCACGCCGTCCAGGACCCGATCGCCCGACCGCGCTCCTCGGGCGGGAAGGTGGCGATGATCACCGCCAGCGCGCTCGGGGTGAGAAGCGCCCCGGCCGCCCCCTGCAGCGCGCGGCCGAGCACGAGGAGCTCGATCGTGGGAGCCAGCGCGCAGAGGAGCGAGGTGGCGCCGAAGAGCGCCACGCCGAGCGCGAAGATCCTCCGCTCGCCGAAGACGTCGCCGAGCGATCCCCCGACGAGGATCAGCGAGCCGAGCATGAGCAGGTAGGCGCCCGTGACCCACTGCTGGCCGGCGAGGCCGCCGCCGAGTTCGCGGGCGATCGAGGGCAGGGCGACGTTCACCACGGTCGAGTCGAGCAGCGCGACGCCCGAGCCGAGGATGCAGGCCACGAGGGTGAGGCGCTTGACGCGTTCGGTGGGGCTCGAGCTCATCGCTCCGACTCCTCGCGGTCGAGGAAGCCGACCCCCGTGGAGGCCCCGAGCCGCCCTTCGAGGACGAGCCGGCGCAGCAGCGGCGCAGCGCGGTAGCGCTCCTCGCGGTACTCCTCGACGAGCGCGTCGAGGATGGCGAGAACGTGGTCGAGCCCGATCTCGTCCGCCCAGGCGAGGGGACCGCGCGGGTAGTTGAGCCCGAGGCGCATCCCCGTGTCGACGTCCTCGGCCGAGCCGATGCGCTCGCCGACCGCGAAGGCAGCCTCGTTGACGACCTGCGCGACGATGCGCCCGAGGACGAGCCCGGGGGCGTCCCCCACCCACTCGACGTGCTTGCCCAGGGTGGCGAAGAGCTCCTCGACGCCCGCCACGGCGGCGCGCGAGCTGTCGGGACCGCGCGTGAGCTCAACGAGGCCGGAGTCCTTGAGCGGCGCCAGCGCGTGGAAGCCGACCGCAGCTCCGCCGGCGTCGAGCGCGGCGAGCGAGCCCTCGGCGCACAGCACCGCGCGCGGGCCGCCCTGAAGGGGCACGCCGTCGAGCTCGGCCCCGCAATCGAGGACGAAGGCCGGCACCTCGCCCTCCGCCTCGGCGGGCGCCCGAGCGCACCATCCGGCCTCTTCGGCGAGGTCGCGCAGATCGTCGGCCACGGCGTTCTCCCCGGCCACGACCAGCAGGCGCCCGTCGCCTCCGCCCGCCGGCGGGGGCGAGGGATCCTCCTCACGGTGCGGACCGTCCGCGTAGGAGTAGTACCCGCGGCCGCTCTTGCGACCCCGGCGGCCGGCGGCGACCATCCGCGCGGCGATGGGCGAGGGGCGCCAGCGCGGCTCGCCGAAGGACTGCTCCCAGAAGGAGCGGGCGATCTCGAGCCCGACGTCGACTCCCACGAGATCCATGAGCTCGAACGGACCCATCCGGAAGCCGCCGCCCATGCGCACGATCCGGTCCACGCGCTCGGGCGGGGCGATCCCCTCCTGCACGAGTCGGAGCGCCTCGAGCCCGAAGGGGCGGTTGCAGCGGTTCACGAGAAACCCCGGGCCGTCGGCGGCGAGGATGACCTCCTTGCCCATCGCCTCGCCGCTCGAGCGCGCCACCGAGAGGGCCCGCTCGCCGGACTCCTCTCCGGCGACCACTTCGACCAGGCGCATGAGCGGAGCGGGGTTGAAGAAGTGCATGCCGACCACGCGCTCGGGCCGCGTCGCGGCGGCGGCGATCGCGGTGACCATGAGCGAGGAGGTGTTCGTGGCCAGCACGCAGTCGGCGGAGACGATCTCGCTCAAGCGGCGGTAGATGTCGGCTTTGAGCTCGAGCGACTCGGGCACGGCCTCGATCACGAGCTCGCACTCGGCCAGCTCGTCGAGCGTCGCCGCGGGCTCGAGCAGGGCCGCCCCGCGCTCGGCCTCGGCGGCGCTCCAGCGCCCGCGCTCGGCTCCGCGCGCGAGATGAGCCCGCGCCACTTCCAGCCCGCGCCCGAGTGCGCCGGCGTCGGGATCGTGCACGAGCGTCCGCATGCCCGCCAGCGCGCCGAGCTGGGCGATCCCCGAGCCCATCGTTCCCGCCCCGAGCACGCCGATGACCTTGGCGGCGGACATGCCCGTCGGCTCCTACTCCGGCACGATCGCGTTGATGCCCGTCGCGGCGCGGCCGATGATGAGCTTCTGGATCTGCGAGGTGCCCTCGTAGAGCGTGGTCACCCGCACGTCGCGGAAGTAGCGCTCGACCGGGTGGTCATCGACGTAGCCCGCGCCGCCGTGCACCTGGATCGCGGTGTTCGAGCACGCCACCGCGGCCTCGGTCGCATAGAGCTTGGCGATCGAGGTCTCGGTCGTGCTCGGCCGGCCCGTGTCCTTGAGATGCGCCGCACGCCAGGTGAGCATCCGCGCCGCGTCCGTCTGCACCACCATGTCGGCGATCATCGCCTGCACGAGCTGGAAGGAGGCGATCGGGCGACCGAACTGCTCGCGCTCCTTGGCGTAGCTCACCGACTCCTCCACGCACCCCTGGCATACCCCTACGCAGCCCGCGGCGACGCTGTAGCGCCCCGAGTCGAGCGATGACATCGCCACCTTGAAGCCGTCGCCCACCTCGCCGAGCAGCGCGTCCTCGCCCACCTGAACCTCGTCGAGGGACAGAGAGGCGGTGTCGGAGCCGTGCAGGCCCATCTTGTGGCGGATCTCCTGGGAGGAGAACCCCTCGCTCTCCGTCTCCACCAGGAACGCCGCGAGTCCGCGCGGGCCCTTCTCCGGATCGGTCTGCGCGACGATCAGCGCGACCTTGGCGTGGTTGCCCATGGAGATCCACATCTTGGCGCCGGAGATCGACCATCCGCCGTCGAGCTTCTTCGCGCGGGTCCGCTGGTTGGCGGCGTCCGAGCCCGTGTCGGGCTCGGTGAGCCCGAAGCAGCCGAGCCATTCTCCGGAGCAGAGGCGGGGCAGGTAGCGCTGCTTCTGCCCCTCGCTGCCCCAGCGTAGGATCGCCGAGCACACGAGCGAGGTCTGCACGGAGATCACCGTGCGCATCGAGGAGCAGCCGCGCCCCACCTCCTCCACCACGAGCCCGTAGGTGAGGTAGTCGAGCCCGGCGCCGCCGTACTCGCGCGGCACGATCGCGCCGAGGTACCCCTGCTCGGCGATCTTGCGGACCAGCTCGAGATCGAAGTGCTCGTTGCGGTCGTTCTCTCGGGCGCGCGGGACGATCTCCTTGTCGGTGAACGCGCGGGCGGTCTCGCGAATGAGCTTCTGCTCGTCGCTGAGTTCGAAGTCCATGGGCCATCCTCGGCAGGAAGCGGGGGCGGCCAACGCTAGCGCCCCGCCTCGGCCTGGGCGACTCGGCGAGGTGGTGGTTGCGGCGAGCCGGCCGGCCGACTACGGTGCCGCCTTCGTCGTGCCGCCGTTTCGTCCTTCCCGCCCCAAGCGACGCACCGGCCTATGGGCAGCGCTCGCTTGCGCCCTGGGAGCAGCGCTCGCCGCCGTCGTGCTCATCGGTGCCTCGGCCGAGGCCGCCGGCCCCGCGCTCGCCCCGCCCGGGCTGACGCTCACCCTTCCGGGTCCGCTGGGGGGCTTGATAGGACGCGATCACGCCGCTCCACCGCGGCCGTCGCGGTCGCCGCCCTCGCGCTGCCGGGGCGTCACCAGCTCGGGCCGGGTGCCCTACGCCGGAGCCGTCTTCCCGTGCGACTTCCCCGATCCCATGGTGCTCAAGGTCGGCCGCGTCTGGTACGCGTACTCCACCGGCACGGGCTGGCAACCCCGCCGGCATGTCTTCCCGGTCCTGCGCTCGCGCGACATGCGCCACTGGACTCATGTGAGCGATGGGATGCTCGACATCCCGGGCTGGGCCTACCGCGACGTGTGGGCGCCGAGCGTCGTGCGCGCCCACGGGCGCTACTTCATGTACTACAGCGGGCTACGTCGCAGGGACAGCGTGCACTGCATCGCGGTGGCGAGCTCGAGGAGCCCCGTCGGGCCGTTTCACACCGAGAACGTCATCGGTTGTCACGACCGCCAGGGGGAGGGCTACATCGACGCGGCCCCGCTGATCGATCGCGGTCGCGCCTACCTCTACTTCTCGGTCGACGGGCCGCACACCATCTCGGTGCTCCGACTGAGGCGCGATCTGGTGCACGCGGCGGGACCGCGCAAGGCGCTCCTCGGACCCACCCGTCGCTGGCAGAAGGGTTTGGACGACCCGACGGTGGAGGCACCCGCCCCCGTGCTACACGGCCGCCTCTACTACCTCTTCTACTCGGCGGGCTCCTGGCTCACCGACTACCGCATGGGCTACGCCGTTGCGCGCTCTCCGACGGGCCCCTTCCGCGATTACGGCCGCAACCCCTTCCTGTCCCGGCGGCCGCTCGTGGGTCCGGGGGGAGGTGCGGTCCTCGACGGACCCGGCCATACGCAGTGGCTGGCGTTCCACGCTTGGACCGGCGGACCGGGCTACGGCTCACGTCACGGTGAGCGGACGCTGCGGATGGCGCCCTTGCGGTGGGGGAGGCACGGGGTCAGCGTGGACGTGCGTGGCGGCCCTCGGTGAGGCCGGGCGCTTGCTTTCGCGGTTGACCCCAGCTCTCACGCGCGTACGATCACCCTGAATCGGTGGACGCGTTCGCTCTCATCATCTTCGGCGGCATCGCCGCGCTCATCCTCGCGCTGCTGGCGATCGGAAGGTTCTACCCCGGCTCAGGCGCCGAGGTGCTCGACTGGAAGACTCCCCAGAGCCACATGGAGACCCAGGTCGGCCTCGAGCTCGAGGACATGGACCAGATGCTCGAGGCCCAGAACGCCCGCCGCCGTCGCCGGGGGCTCCCCGAGCTGACCGAAGACGGGATGCGCGAGAAGGTCGCCAAGGATCTGCGCGACGCCGAAGCGAGGCGCGACGCCTACCGCCGCGAGCACGGGCAGGACGATCTGCAGGAGATGCTCGCCGCGACCAACGCCCGTCGGCGCCGCCACGGCAAGCGCGAGCTCACCGTGGAGGAGCTCGACGCGCACGCCGGGCCGGCACAGGCTCCCGCGCCGGGCGCGGACGAGGCGCCGCCGCGTCCCGACGACGCCTGACGCCGTGGCGCGCGTGCTCATCGTGGGCTGCGGTTGCCGCGGCCAGGCACTGGCGCGGGAGCTTTGCTCAGAGGGGCACGCCGTTCGCGGCACCACGCGCACCGAGGCGCGCCGCGCCGACATCGAGGCCGCCGGCGCCGAGTGCCACGTCGGCGATCCCGACCGGATCGGCACCCTGACCTATGCGCTCGACGGGGCGACGATCCTGTGCTGGCTGCTCGGCTCGGCCGCGGGTCCGGCCGAGCAGCTCGCCGCGCTGCACGGCACGCGCCTGCAGATGCTCCTCGAGCGCAGCGTCGACACGACGGTGCGCGGCGTCGTCTACGAGTCGGCGGGAACGGCTGCGCCCGAGCTGCTGGCGGGCGGGGAGGAGGCCGTGCGCCGCGCGCACGAGACCTCCGAGATCCCCTATGCGATCGTGCGCGAAGAGCCGGTCGACTTCCCGGCCTGGTTGCGGGCGGCGCGGGCCGCGGTGGACGAGCTGCTGCTCGTCTAGGGATCGGTGTCGGGTCGTGGGCCGTCCGTAGCGCTCATGAGCTCGATCATCATCCGCTGATAGGCCGTGCCGACCACGAGGGAGCGCTCGACGCCGGGCGCGGCGCTCGCTTCCCTGATGCGCTCGAGGTAACCCGAGAGCTCGGCGAGCTTGGCCCGATGCCATTCGAGTCGCTCCGCGAGAAGGGGAGCGGGATCGGCGCCGAAGAAGATCATCAGCATGGCCTCGTCGCGCAGCTGAGGCGGCGCCGCGCGGCCGGTCGCCACCCAGGCGCGGAGCGCGTCTCGCCCGCGCTCGGTGAGCGAGTAGAGCTTGCGACGGCGTCCCCCGGACTCCTGCTCCTCAGACAGGTAACCGGCGGCGGCCAGGCGCGTGGGCTCGGCATAGAACGTCGTGTGGGGGACGGGCCAGAAGTTCTCCACGGACTGCTCGATCGCGCCCTTGAGGTCGTACGGCGTCGAGGGACCGAGGTACTCGATCAGTCCGAGGACCACGTAGGAGGTGCTCGTGAGCCTGATGTCCTCAGCCATTGTCAAGACGCGCATCGCACAGTACGCTCCGTACCGTTCGACCCATACTACGGGTATGAGAAAGGGCGGCGAGATGTCGAAAGAACCGGGGCATGCGCGCGCGAGCATCATCACCGGAGCATCGGACTTCGACGCAGTCGTCGTCGGCGCGAGCCTGGCCGGCTGCACCTCAGCGATGCTGCTGGCGCGCGAAGGCGCGCGTGTCGCGCTGGTCGAGAAGAGCCCGGACCCGGCCGCGTTCAAGCGCATGTGCAGCCACTACATCCAGGCCGGGGCCATCCCCACGCTGGAGCGGAGCGGCCTCCTGCCCCGGATCGAGGCCGCCGGCGGGGTCCGCACGCGCGGGCGCATCTGGAGCCGGTCCGGCTGGATCCTGCCGCCGCCGCAGTCGAAGGTGCCGCCGGGCGTCAACCTGCGCCGTGAGCGCCTCGATCCGCTCGTGCGAGCGGTGGCCGCCGAGGAGGAGGGCGTCGAGCTGATGCTCGGCCTGACCGTTCGGCGGGTCCTCCGGCGCGACGGAGCGGTCTGCGGGGTGGAGGCCGTCGGCCGACGCGGCGAGACGCTCTGCCTGCGCACGCCGCTCGTGGTCGGCGCCGACGGGCGCGACTCGCCCGTGTCCAAGCTCGCCGGCGTCGGGGCGCGCACCCAGCCACACGGACGCTTCGCCTACGCCGCCTACTACGAGGGGCCGGCGCCCGAGGGGGCGCCCGACGCCTCGATCTGGCTGCTCGACCCGCACTTCGCCGCCGCGTTTCCGACCGACGAAGGCCAGATCCTCTACGCGGCCATGCCGACCCGCGACCGACTACCCGAGTTCAAACGCGATCCGGCTGCGGCGCTCGAGCGCTTCATCGCGGCGGTGCCCTCCGGTCCGCCCATCCGCGACTCGCGCCGTCTCTCGCCCGTCCTCGGGAAGGTCCACATGCCGAACGTGATGCGCGGCCCGGTGGCGCCGGGCCTCGCGCTGGTCGGCGACGCCGCGCTCGCGACCGACCCGCTGTGGGGAGTGGGCTGCGGATGGGCGTTCGAGAGCGCCGAGTGGCTCGCTCGCGCGGTGGCGCCGGCGCTGCACGGAGAGGAGCCGCTGAGCCGGGGGCTGAGCCGTTACCGCCGCCGCTGGCGCCGTCATCTCCTCGGCCACGCCTTGCTGATCCACGAGTACGCCACCGGGCGCCCGTTGACCGGGTCCGAGCGCGCGCTCTACGCTGCAGGGGCGCGCGATCCGTGGGTGGCCGAACGGCTCGAGCGCTTCGGCACGCGGACGACGGGCCCGGAGATCCTGCTCGACCCGCGGCTCGCGATCCGCGCGGTCGCCGCCTCGGCGCGTCAGCGGCGCTCGCTCACGACCGCGCCGCCGGAGCGAGACGCGTCTCTCGCGCTCGCCTCGTGATGGGCGGCTGACCGGACGGAAGCCCTGCGCTACACTCGCGGCCAGAAATAGGCAAAAGACGATAGGGATTACCAGGGAGGTCGTCCGTGGCTGAGTACGCAAAGGACGTGCTCGTCGAGCCGGAATGGCTCGAGGAGCACCTGAACGATGACTCCATTCGCATCGTCGAGGTGGACGAGAACCCCGCGCTCTACGCGGACAGCCACATCCCCGGGGCGATCGGCTTCGACTGGAAGAAGGACCTTCAGGATCAGGTCAAGCGCGACTTCCTTGGCCCGGAGGCCTTCGGCGAGCTCTTCGGCTCGCGCGGGATCTCCAACGACCATACGGTCGTCCTCTACGGCGACCGCAACAACTGGTTCGCCGCCTACACGTACTGGTATCTGAAGTACTACGGGCACGACAACGTCAAGCTGCTCAACGGTCCGCGCGAGCGCTGGATCTCCGAGGGACGCGCGACCTCGACCGAGGCCCCGAGGCATCCGGCGGCCACCTTCTCCGCCCAGGGCGGCAAGGACGAGATCCGCGCCAAGCGCGAGGAGGTCGCCCAGGCCCTCGAGAACGGTCGCAAGCTCGTCGACGTGCGCGCGCCGCAGGAGTACTCGGGTGAGCTGATCGCGATGCCCGGCTACGAGCAGGAGGGGGCGCAGCGCTCGGGTCACATCCCCGGCGCGGCGTCGATCCCGTGGGCCCAGGCGGTCAAGGAGGACGGCACGTTCAAGTCCGCCGACGAGCTCGAGCAGCTCTACGGCGGCAAGGGCGTGCTCTCGGGCGAGCCGATCATCGCCTACTGCCGCATCGGCGAGCGCTCGGCGCACACGTGGTTCGTGCTCCACGAGCTGCTCGGCCGCGACGACGTCAAGAACTACGACGGCTCGTGGACGGAGTGGGGCAACCTCGTCAACGTGCCGATCGAGAAGGACGTGTAGCGGAGCGCGTTTCAGGGGCGGGGAGGGGGTGGCCGACGGCCGCCCCCTCGCTGTCACGCCAGCGCCTCGGTCCGCTCGAGCAGGTCGGCGAGTATCCGCGCCGTGGCGCCCCAGATGAGGTTCTCGCCCACCGTGTAGGTGTCGGTGCGGATCGGCACCCCGCGGCGCACGAGGCGCTTGCGCGCGTAGCCCGCGCGCAGGTCGGCGAGCGAGAACTCGAGCACCTCGGCAACCTCGAGCGGGCTGAGCTCCCACGCGCGGCCCGGCTCGATAACGCCCACGTAGGGGTAGATCGCGTAGCTCGTGACGAAGGTCGGCGTGGGCTGCAGGGCGCCGATGATCTCGACCGCGTCCGGCGGCAGCCCGATCTCCTCGCTCGCCTCGCGCAGCGCCGTCTGGCGCAGATCCTCGTCGGGGGAGTCCTGGCGGCCACCGGGGAAGGAGATCTCGCCGGGATGACGGCGCAGGTCGTCGCGGCGCTTGGTGAAGACGGCGTGGAGCCCGCCATCGCGCACGAAGAGGGGCACCAGCACGGCGGCGTCCGTGCGCCCGTGCACGTCAAGCGACGCCGCCGCGGGCGCCGGAATCAAACGCGGAGCGAGCTCCGCGGCAAAGGAGCCGGTGGTGCTCAGCCGACGAGCTCGACCGACTCGTCGAACATGACCTCGCCGTCGAGCGTCCGATGCACCGGGCACTTGGCGGCGATGACCTTGAGGCGCTCGATCTGGTCCTCGGGGAGACCCTCGGGCAGCCGCAGGGTGAGGTTGAAGCGGGTGGGGGAGCCGCGCTCGGCCGGCGCGTAGTCGGCGACCACCTCGATCTTCCCGATGTCCCACCCCTTGCGCTTGGCGTACATCTCCATCGTGATCGCCGTGCACGAGGCGAGGCTGGCGGCGAGGAGCTCCTGCGGGTTGGGTCCGGAGTCGTCGCCGCCGCCGTCGCGCGGCTCGTCGGCGTGGAGGTGGTGCGAGCGCACCTCGATGTCGTGCTGGAAGGTCCGGGTGCGTCGTGCGGTCGCCTTCATCGTCGTCCTTGTTCGGCGGGGCAGGAGAGAGAAGGCGCCATGCTAGCCGGGGGTCTGGCGGGCAAGCTCAGTGGGCGTAGAGCTCCACGCGGTAGCCGTCGGGGTCCATCACCTGAACCCGGACGAACCCGTCGCTGTCCTGCCACTCCGTCTCGGGCACGCCCGAGTTGCGCAGCCGCTCGCGGGCCGCACGCACATCATTGCCGCTCGCGGCGCGGAAACCGAAGTGGTTCGTCCGGGGAAGGCGGCTGGCCGCGGGTGGGCCCTCCGAGAGGGCGAGGAGAGAGCCGTCGTAGCCCGAGCCGAGGATCAGTAGGTGATCGTCTTCATGAACACGGCTGGTCAGGCCGAAGTGTGCGGCGTAGAAGGCGGCAGAGCGCTCACGGTCGGCGACGGTGAGGGCGACGTGGTCGAGGCGCATCTTCGTATCGCTCACGCGAGCGGCCGCGTCAGTCGAGCGGGTTGAAGACGAGGCCTGTGAGCACCTTGGGGAAGAAGTACGTCGACTTCGGCGGCATGCTCTCTCCGGCGGCCGCGACGTCCTGCACCTGGCGCACCGGCGTCGGGCCCATGAAGAAGGCGGCGTCGTAGGTGCCGTCGTGGAGGTAGGAGCGCGCTTGCGCGGCGTCGCGCGCGTAGCTGAAGCCATCGAGGTGGTCGATGTGCTCGTCGGTGAGGCCGAGCGCACCCTTGAGGAGAAGCGCCTCGGTGACCGCGGTGTCGAGGTGGCGGTAGGGCTCGGCGCGGTCGGGCAGCGCGGCGTTGGCCGTGGCCTGGTCCTTGAGCGTGAGCCGGAACGGCTTCTTGAAGTGGGAGTCCATGTAGCCGATGCGCACGCGGGCGTCGTCGGCGTGATCGGGAACGAGGCTGGCCTCGTCATCGAGCTCTTCGACCTCCCAGTCGCGGCGGATCGCTTCGGCGAGTTGTTCCTGCTGCTCCGAGGTGAGGTTCCTGACCAGGCGGTGGGTGGGGAAGACGGTGAGGCCCGGATCCTCGAGCGCGACGAGGCACATGAGCACGTAGCGATGGCCGCCCTCCTGTTCACCGATCTCCTCGGCGTAGACGCGCGCGGTCTCGTAGCGGTGGTGACCGTCGGCGATCAGGAGCTCGGCCGGCGCGGCGGCGGCGCAGACCGCCTCGACGGCTTGCGGGTCGGCGACGCGCCAGAGCCGGTGAACGGTGCCGTCCTCGTCGGTGACCTCGCCGAAGGGGGCGTTGTTATCGGTGTGCGGCCGGAGCGCGCTCCAGGCCGCGTCGGCGGGATCGGAGAAGAGCGAGAAGATGGGGGAGAGGTTCGCCTTTGTGGCCCGCGTGAGGCGCAGGCGATCCTCCTTGGGGCCGGGATGCGTACGCTCGTGCGGACGGATGCGCCCAGGGCCGTAGTCCTCGACGCGCACGCGGCAGAGGAAGCCGCGGCGGGTGAACGAGCGCCCATCCGGCCCGGTGTAGTCCTGAGACAGCGCCCAGATGGCCGGCTCGTCGTCGCGGACGACGATGCCCTGGTCGCGCCACTGCCGCAGCACGCCGGCGGCGTGCTCGTAGGGATCGGCGCCGTCGCCGGCCTGGGGGAGGTCGATCTCGACGACGTTGTGCGCCGAGCGCGCGAGGAGGCGAGCGCGGTGTTCGGCGTCGATGACGTCGTAGGGAGGGGAGACGAGGTCTTGGAGGGAGCTCGCGCGGGCGAGGTCGTAGTGCAGGGCGTGAAGGGGCTCGATGCGGGCCACGGCGGCGCCGGACGCTAGCGCAGAGCGCCGGGCGCAGGCCGTAGAGTGCGCCCCTCGGGACGTGGCGCAGCCTGGTAGCGCACCTGCTTTGGGAGCAGGGGGTCGCCGGTTCGAATCCGGCCGTCCCGACTGTGACCGAAGTTCAGCAAGAGTCACCGCGTCCCGCGTGGCTTGATCCCCGGTACGCCCCAGCGCTCGAACTCGCTGATACAACCGAGCATGTATCTGACTCCGAACGCTCTGCGCTCCATTCCATCACCGAGCCTTACCGCGCTACGGCTCGATCCACACACCTTTGAGGTAGCGGTGCCCAGGGATCCTTCCGCGCCCGACTGGACGTCAGTGCTGATCCGAGGGGAGATCATCCCCCGACTGGTGCGCGCCGGCCTCTGAAGATCATCGGCCGTTCTCGCTTGGATAGCTCCACCGGGCAAGACACATAGCGGGCGGCAACCGCTCAGCGGAGCTGAGGCGCTGGCTTCGTCGAAGCACCACGCCGAGACGGCGGTTACCACGTGTCCACAAAGCGATGTCCGGGCACCGTCGGCTCGCGGCCGGCGGCCGCCTCCAGGGTCGACGCGATCACCCCGCGCGTTTCCGCCGGATCGATCACGTCGTCGAGCTCGAACAGCATCGCTGAGTTGATCGCCTTGGCGTTCTCCTGGGCGATCGCGGTGACCTCGCGGACACGCTGCTCGCGCGCTTCGTGGTCTTCGATCGCTTCGAGCTCCTTGCGCAGGCCGAGGCGAACGGCGCCCTCGAGCCCCATCGGGCCGACGTGGGCGCTTGGCCACGCCACCGTCAGCAGTGGCTCATGCAGGCTTCCGGCGACCATCGCCTGGGCTCCGAGGCCGTAGCCGCGGCGCAGGATGACCGCGACGAACGGCACTCGGATCGCGGCGCCGGCGACGAGCAACCGCGACGCGCGGCGGACCAAAGCCTCCGCCTCGGCGGCTGGCCCGACCATGTAGCCGGGCGTGTCGACCAAAGACACGATCGGTATGCCGAACGCGTCGCAGAGCTGGAAAAAGCGCGCCGCCTTGTCGGCCGCCCGCGCCGTCACCGCGCCCGCCATGACCATCGTGTTGTTGGCGATGACTCCGACCGGCCGACCGTCGATCCGTGCAAAGGCCGTGACCATCTCGGGCGCGAAGCGCTCGCGCAGGAACGTGACCGAGTCTTCGTCGGCCAGCGTCTCGATGATCGGCGCGACCTTGTAGGCGCGCCGTTCGCGCTCGGGTACGAGTGAGCGCAGCCGCGTCTGGTCGGGCTCCACGGCCGCCTCAACTGAGCCCTGGAAGTACCCCAGCAGCCGGCGAGCCACCGCCACCGCCTCCTCCTCATCCGCCACGACCACATCGACGACGCCGTTCGGCGCCTGCATCTCGATCGGCCCGACCTCGTCGGCCGGCACGTCGCCGAGGCCGCCGCCGGCGATCATCGCCGGACCTCCCATGCCGATCGACGCGTCCTCCGTCGCGACGATCAGGTCAGAGCAGCCGGCGATCACCGCGTTGCCGGCGAAGCAGCGGCCCTTGACCACGGCGATGCGCGGGACGAGCCCCGACAAGCCCGCCCACAGCGCGAACGCCCGCACGTGCAGCGCCGACACGGCGGGGTAGTCAGTGTCACCGGGCCGTCCGCCGCCCCCCTCGGCGAAGAACACCGTCGGCAGCCGCATCCGCTCGATGAGCTCGAAGAGCCGGTCCTTCTTGAGATGGCCGAGCGCGCCCTGCGTCCCTGCCAGCACGGTGTAGTCGTAGGAGAGGACCGCGCACGCTTGGCCGTTCACCCGCGCCGTCCCCGCCACGAGCCCGTCGGCCGGAGTGCGCTCGATCAAGTCCTGCAACTCGCGCCGCGCCCGCTGCGGCGCGATCGCGAAGCGTCCGTACTCGACGAAGGAATCTTCATCGACCAGATCGGCGATGTTCTCGCGCGCCGTCCTTCCGCCCGCGGCATGACGACGCTCGACCGCATCCGCTCGCGCCTCGTCCAGAGTCAGCGCGCGCCGAGCGAGCAGCTCACCGAGGTCGGCGCGTTCGGCTGGCGGTTCGTCGGACACGGCGCGGAGAGAGTATGTCGGCGCCGCTGCGCCCGTTCCGGCGGCCTGCGCGAGGCATCGACCGAGTGAGCACCGACTGGCTGCAGGAGCTGCGGGCGCTCGGCGAACGGCCGCTCCTGAGCGACATGTTCCTCGGCTCGGAGGCCTACCTCGAGACCTGGGAGCGCGCCAACGGGTCCCGGCAGACGCTGCCGGCCGGCCGGGGAGCGCTTGACCTCCGCCGGGCTCGGGCACTCGGTGCTCCTGGGCACGACCTCCCCTCGGGTGCTCCTCCGCGCGGGTGCTCCTGCGCGGGACAGCCGAGCGCGCGACCTGGACGATCCTGCCGCTACTGCACGAGCGACGGGGGAGGAACCGCGCGCGGGGGTGCGCGGTTCCTCTACGGCGTCCGCGCCGGCCAGGTGCGCTGGGTGGCCGCGGCGAGCGGCTCCGAAGCGGCCAATCCGCGCCGGCTGCGCGCCGACCTCCGTGCCGCCGGGCTCTCCTGAGCAGCGACGACCGTGCGCGCTCATCTCGTTTGCGCGCCACACTGTCGGTGAGCCCCCGTAGCTCAGCTGGATAGAGCGGCTGCCTTCTAAGCAGCGGGCCGCAGGTTCGAGTCCTGCCGGGGGCACTTCAGTGTCCCGGCCGAGCGCCGCGCACTCGCTCGAGCACCGCGTGCGCCACCGCGTCGGGCGCCTCGGCGGGCAGCACGTGGCCGGCGCCGCGCACGAGCGTGCACTCCGCGCTCGGGATACGCCGGGCGAGCTCCCTTCCAACGCGCGGCGGAACCATGAAGTCCTTCTCGCCCATCACGATCGACGCGGGAGCCTCGATGCGCTCGAGATTCGCGTCGAGCGCCGGGGTCTCGCGCACGAGAGCCCGCTGCTCGACGAGGAAGGAACGCCAGTCGTCCGCGCTCTGAAGGAGCTCGTCCATCGCCGCCGCGTCGAGCCCTTGCAGCCCGGGGACGCGGCCCCGGGCGGCGGCGAGCGGGAGGACACGCGCGAGCGTGCGAAAGGTCGCGTAGGTGAGCGCCGGACCGATGAGAGGGCGGGCCAGCAGTCGATCGGCGGCGTGGACGGACGAGCACGGGCCCACCGAGCCGAGGAGCACGAGTCCGGTCACGCGCTCGGGCCGCGCGGCGGCCAGGGCGATCGCCACGCCGCCGCCCCACGAGTGACCCACGACGGTGGCCTCAGAAACGTCGAGCGCGTCGAGAAGCTCGGCCGCAACGTGGGCGTTTGCGGCGAAGCCGAGCGCGGGGCCACCCGTCGCGCCGTAGCCAGGCCGATCAGGGGCGATAAGGCGAGCGTGCTCGCGCAGGCGTCCGCACAACGGAGCCCAGGCGCCGGCAGTGCCGGGCTGGCCATGGAGAAGGAGCACCGGCGGCCCGACGCCTTCGTCCCGGACGCGGACGGGCACGGGCGCTGAGGGCAGCGCGAGCGTGTGGCGAGTCACCGCCGCATTGCAGCAGAGGGCGATCGCCGGTCCCCGGCCCGCTGCTAGATTCAGCCGCTCACGGTGGGCGTAGCTCAGTTGGTAGAGCTCCTGGTTGTGGTCCAGGCGGTCGGGGGTTCGAGTCCCCTCGCTCACCCTCCGGCTATAGCTAGGTTTGGCGCGGATCCTTTGCCGGCCGAGGCAGAGCAAGGCATCAATGAGGCATCAATTGGTCGTTCCGAGCGTCCCTATTCCGGCGTTCGCGACTTGCGCGACGCCATCGTCGGACTGGGGCCGGCGGTTGCAGGTTCAAATCCTGTCTCCCCAATCAAGACCCGCCGGACGAATGCTTGCGGGGCGTAAGGTCGCTCGGGAGACTAGGGAAGTTCGCCGATCTGGTTCGGCCGGCTCGCGCTCCCGAGCGGGTCTCCGCGCGGCGGCTCCGGCGTCGAGGCGCTCCCAGCAGAGCGGGTCCGAGCCGCCCCCGGGCGTCCCGCGCGGAGCGCGAGTTGAGCTGTCTGCGTTGGCCCGCGCTCGCACCGGCTAGATTGCGGCGCATGCGTCCCCGCGTGTGGATCGTGCTGCTGGTCGTCGCCTTGGTCGGCCTGGTGTCGGTGCCGTTGGCGCACGCGTTCGACCCGGCGGTCGAGGCGCAGAACTACTCGAAGGGTCAGGAGCGCCAGACGATTTACGACACGCCGCAATATCAGGCGCTCCTGGCGCAGGTCGGTCAGCAGAACGAGCAGGCGGCGCTTGCGCTGCAGGCCGCCGATCCCGAGCGTGAGTTCATGACCGACCTGTGTGCGCGTCAGGAGAACGGCTGCGCCGGTGACATCCGGCTCAACAACTGGGGCCCGAACGGCTATGGCGCCGTACAGCACGTGCTGTGGACCGACCGCAACGGCGCGACGATCTCGGGGCACGTGTGGGCGACCAGGGCGGGTCCCGCGAAGCGCCCCGGAATCGTCATTACGAACGGCTCTGTGCAGGCCGACGAGCAGCTCTACTGGTTCGTCGCGCAGACGCTCGCCAAGGACGGCTACGTCGTGCTCACGTGGGACCCGCAGGGTCAGGGACAGTCCGACACCTTCGGCGCCGCGCCCGACCAGTCGGAGGGCTTTCCGGCGCAGTCGGACGGGCGGCCATTCTACGACGGCACCGAGGACGCGATCAACTTCTTCCTCTCGAATCCGCAGCACCCTTACGAGCCGGTCCCGAGCTGTAGCACCGGCACGAGTCACGCGCCGAAGCAGCAGCGGCGCGTCAAGGAGGGGTTCAACGCGCCCGGCTACAACCCGTTCTGGGCGCGGCTGGACACGAAGCGGGTCGGGATCGCCGGCCACTCGTTCGGAGCGGCCGGCGTCTCCTACATCGGCCAGTCGGACCCGCGCGTGAAGGCGATCGTGGCCTTCGACAACCTCTCCGCGCCGGTGACGAGCGGCGGTGTCGTGGGTGAGCAGCCGTGTCCGGCGAACCCGGCCGCGCGCGCCCCGGCGACGATCAGAAAGCCGGCACTCGGCATGTCGGCGGACTACTTCATTCCGCCGGTTCCGAACGCCTCGGACCCCGATCCGCTCGCCAAGAGCCGGGAGTCGCTCGCCTACACTAAGGCCGGCGTCGATACCGGCGAGCTGATCATCCGCGGCGGCACCCACTTCGACTTCGATTGGATCCCGAACGCCGGCTTCCCGGCCACGCTGCGGGGCGCGGACATGATCGACTGGTACACGACCGCATGGTTCGACAAGTACCTCAAGCCCGCAGACTGCACCGCCGACCGGCGGCTGCTGACGACCCGCTGGCGAGGGGACCCGGCGGAGGCGGCGATCGACCCGCACCACGACGGCAACATGTTCAGCTTCTACTACCGCAACCGGCTCGACTTCCGGCTCGCCAGCGGCAAGCGCTACGACAACGAGCAGTTGCGCAACGAGGTGCGCGGCCTGAGCTCGAAGGACGGCTTCCGCGGCCAGTACTCCTACGTCGCACTCGACACGTCGCCCGACAAGGCGAACACGAACTTCGGCGCCTGCGCAGCGTCGCGCCGCCCGAGCCATCACCGCCGCGCGCGCCACCACCACGCGCGCCGGCGCGCCGCGCCGCGGTTCACGGGGTGACAGAACGCGCTCGGCCATCGCGACCGAGCGCCGCCTATCCCGCTACACCGGGTTCGGCCACGGGCACCGCGCCGTCGAGCCCCGCCTCGGGGGAGATGAGGATGGCTCCCTCTCCGGTCGCGTAGGCCTCCTCGCCGTGCTGGATGATGTCCATGCCGAGCGCCTCCTGGCGTTCGGTCGCGCGCAGTGGCGTGACGAGGAGGATGAAGGGGAGCGGCCCAGTAGACGCCAGGGCCCGATTTCAGGTTGTCATGCATAGTGAGGCGGGACGAGTTGGTGATGTGAGTAGTGGGCCTGGGCTTCGATGCCGATGCGCAGAAGCCGGGCGTCGCTTCCGGGCGGCCCTGCGAGTTGCACGCCGATTGGAAGGTAGGTGGCGCTGCTGAGGCCGGCCGGTAGGCAGAGCACTGGGAAGCCGATGTAGTCCCAGACGACCATGGGATCTCCGATCGCTTGTGTTCTGGCGCTCGCCTCTTGACGGCTCGGAGTTTCGATGAGGGCTGCTGGCTGAAGAAC
>JAABUK010000192.1_pt1 | contig 147746 bp, 140 predicted proteins | sample 5559141 | NCBI WGS metagenome assembly JAABUK01 (sample SAMN10711869, study PRJNA513367) | rock metagenome | isolation source: Antarctica rocks | place: Antarctica: Victoria Land, Pudding Butte nord | collected 2016-01-03
TTTTTGAATCGGATTGGGGGATGGGGATCTTAATAGGAATGTTTTGTGATATGAGGTAGATAAGTGGTGGTTGGATATATGCATATGGAGGATAGAGGAAGGAGGCAGGTATTATGGAGATGGATGATAGAGGAAGGAGGTAGGTAGGTATGATGCAGATGGATGATGCAGATGGAGGGTGCAGATGGATGGGATAATAGAGATGATGATTTCAAAACAGCCAAAGGTTGAGTGGTTTATCGTTAAATGGCGCGGTTTTAATGTATATCGTTGTATATGGGGTAGATTGGTATTCGACGTAGATAAATAGTCTGTGATAGCTTTCAAGAAGAGATGTTATCATGAGGTAGTTAGAAGTTGGTTGGGGAATGGTTGGGGAATGGTCGATAGGTAGGTATTAGTCTGATATGAAGGCTAGATGGAAGTTCTATTTATTTGGTATTTTGGTTGATGACGAGGAATTGAAATTAAACTGCCACAGTGGGCAGTGGAAAATTGGAGAATAAGTGGAAAAAGCAGCACGAAAGCCTCACTTGTGGGGAGGCTCTCGGTATAACTTGATCCATGGATCTGATAGGGGGAAGAGTCATGTGGAGGTGGAAAAGGCCTCGCTATAGCTTCTTAGAACAGCAATGGAATGGAATAACCGCGTCGTGCTTCGCTTGGGTACTGGATAACTAGTGGTCTGCTGCCAGTTGATATTGCGTTTTGGGCATCATGGGTGTGTACATGCTTTTATGCTCTATACGATATCGACATAAGAGGGAACTCTTCAATGAGCTCTTCGGAGCCTTTGTTTTTGGCTCTGGAAACTTGAGATAGTATTTTAGCGAAAGGAGAAGTGGTGGCCGAGGAAAGCGCAGCGATGGTCCTGGGGACTCTCGGTGGTGAGGGCTTTCATGTTCGTAGGATATTGTAATAAGGTGTATCATAAGAGCAATAGATTGTCATCAACATGGGTTGAGCAAGTGTGTAGTCACCTTGTGAGGCTGGAATTTTGGCAATCTCATACCATCAAAAGAGGGTTTGATACCGCGCCGTCTAAACACCCATCATAAGCAACAATACCACAGACATACTCCAAAGATGCCAGAGGTCGAACTGGGAGTTGACGTGCGACATGCGTACCTGGCGACAAAGGGAGCAAGCGATCCTACGTGTGCACAGAGCTCCCTTCTACTCCTTCCAGGCTCTGTACTGGCTCCTCGCCCCCCACACCTCACCCTGCTTCAGAAGACATTGGCCCCTCCATTCCTCCCGAGGTGCATCAACATAGCGCGACGGCTCGATTGCGATACCGGCCCTTGGCCCCTTGGCAGGAATCTTTTCACCCTTGTCCGTCCGAAGCTCGGGCACATCGATATGCTCGCCCGTATAGAACTGAAACGCTGGCTCCGTGCTCAAGACTTCGAGATGCAGCTGCGTGGCCGGGTGAGAGAGCGTGACTAGATGACGCAAAGGCTGGGCACGGGTGTCGAGCGGTGTCTTTTCGTGGGGATCCAGGACGAAACAGTCGTCGAAAGAGGGAGATGTCGCTCCTAGTTTGAAGGTGGCGTTGGCGGACGGGACAGAAGGATGGGAAGTTATTTGGCCTGTAGGGATTGAGGTCGAGTCGAGGGCTAGGTATTGGTCTGTCTTAAGCGTGACAGCGGTGCCTTCGATTGTTGAGGAGGCGGGGTTGAGGGTGAAATAACTGGCGAGGACAAGGTTATATTAGACTTTTTCATGCAGTGCAGACTGCAGAGACCAGGGGATTGACAGGGTAGGCGTGCATGCAGCGAAAGGGAATGCGGATGGATTGCAGTCAGAGGGTAAACGGTGAGCAGAGGACGTTTGAGAGGTTACGATTGCTGTACCTATGATTCGTTACCCCCACTACCGTCTCGGCACATTCATCTCCCACGAATTCGACTTGATACTCGACATCTAGCACCGTCTTGCCATCCTCCATGCCAGCCACATACCAGACCGTACAGAGCACAGTACCGGGATAGCCTTCATCGCCGTCTTTACTCAGATAGGTAAACTTGACCCCTTCTTTGCCATGCCGATTCACTGGCGTGGGTCCTTCAAAGTCGTGCTTGCCCCAACCCAGAGCGCCCCCGTGCAAGCAATTGGGACCGTCGTTGGCGGCCAAGGGGTAGATTTTGCCATTGAGGCTCAATCGAGCGTTCTTGATGCGGTTGGTAGTGCGACCAATGGTCTCGCCAAAGTATGGTGCGTTCTCGGTCTTGTAGAAGTCGGCGGATGGAAAGCCGAGGACGATGTTCCGATCAGCGACGAGGAACTCTTGGATTGCGGCACCTTGCGAGAGAAAGGTGAAGGCTGATTCGGGCGATTGGCCAGTCATGATTGTGAGGACGTTGAGATGTGGAGAAGGCGGGGGCTCTCCCGCAGTGAGATAACGCGAGTGCTGCGATGGCGTAAAGTATCTACTACGGCAGAACTAGCCAGCATATAAACTGCTAGTACTAGCACGCAATCGGGACGCTGGTTGAAAGCTACCAGGGTATGCCCCTGGCAAGAGAGAGGAGGCAGACGGGAAGCCAAGAGAATGACACAATCACAGCAAGGTTTCAAACCCCTGTACTGCTGTATACTTGGCATACTAACACTCAAGATGCTGTACCACGGTATCTCGCTACGCTTGCAAGGTTTCTGCTCTAGCTCATGAGGTCCGTGTGTACCTTAGCCGTCAGACGGACCACGGATGTTGATCGACCCCGCAGCTCCTATCAACAATGGCGAACTCCGTCCGTCTTCCAATTCGGAGCAGCCAGTCATTGCCAGACTATCGGAAATGCTTTGTACCTATCTTCGTAACAACAACTGTTGCGCAAGGGTCCGTGCGTGTCATATCATCGGGTTCTATGGATACAGGGCTTGAGCAGCCAGAAAAGTGGAGTCGGTCAAGCTTCTGTATCTATCAAAAATTGATGTTCAAGCGTCGCGGCTCTCCTAACAGTAACTCCATTGTAGCTTATTAGTGGCGTACTATTCCTGAGTCAAAAGCTGTCAAGCCTTGCCTACCGGCAATTATCATGCACCTTACGCCATAGCTGCATCTGCCGGTCATTTAAGCATCCAACCAAATGGCCCCTTTTCCCTGCTTGGGCCCTTGACGGTCACGACACCTGCTGCCCTGCTTCGGCGTAATGTCTCCGCGGAGCCTTCGAGCCTTTCTGGTCCCTTCTCGTCAGCAGAGTCCTAAGTAGTTGTGATGGGAGATGACTGACGATCTTGCGTTCACCTTTTTGCGGAGGTTTCCCCATGTGCAATGATCTTGCAATGCTGTGGATAAAAATGGCAGATCTTTTTGGCGCGTGTCAAATCACTTCCGAGGGCGGTCGTTCGTTCCGCTGAATGAATACATCCCCTTTAAATACCGTCGCAAGCTTTGTGCCAGGTGCAAATCGTTCCCAAGGACGACGAAGAGCGGCTGCGGCCATTGTTTAGAGGCATTGCGTGTCCTAGGTCGAAGGGTCACCAAAGTCGTCGTTGTAGGTCGGCAAATAAGGGCTGCCGCTCGGCTGCATTAAGCCCAATCCGTATGGTGATGTAACGTTGTAGTTATGAGGGTTCATTACAGCGTAATTCGGCGTTTGGTACAAAGGGTATGATACTCCATCCCCAAGTTGTGATGTGACGCCCATGCTCTGAGAATCATGCATGTAAGGTATCTGCTCATTGGTGGGTATTGTCGATAGAGTATGCTGGTATGGATCGGTTGACAGTGTTCCATCGCTTCTGAGAGTATGTGAGGAATAGAGCTCCATATAGTCGCTCTCTGGGATGAAATCGCTCTCTGGAGGGCTAAAATCTGATTGTGTCGTTGCTGGTGTCGGATACGGAATCTCCTCTTCCGTGGGTACCTGCGTGGACATCATCTGCTTCCGTAACGCTTCGGTGCTCTCCTCAAAGATTTCTTCGTAGTCCCCAGTCCCAAGATGCAAGAGACCGAGTCGTTCAAGAATGTCATGAACGAGGGGAAATCCATTGGGTCTGTGTAGTGGCGGTCCTGGCCACGGTTCGTTTGCTTCAAGGCGATTATACATTTCCCGCGTGGCATTGACCAGCTTTTCCCGATCCTGCTCAAGCATCTCCACATAACTTAGGTACGCATGTCAGCTTCGCTAGGACAGAAAGCTGGAGAGGACACCTACCCCTTGGGGTAGACCTTGTCGTGTGATTTCTTGCGCTCCCCGAAGACACAGATCGCATTATCTGACTGGCATCGATTGCATGGACTTGACCCATCGCACTGTCGTCTGTAAGTAAGCGCTTTGATTAAGCGCGAGCATCCCTGGAGAGGAACCTTTGACTTCTTCAATCTGCAACGATCACAGGCTTTGCAGACTCGCTTGCGAGCATTGCCCTCAGGATCCATCTCGGGCGGAAGATTCTCCTTCTTGAAAGAAGAGGTCATGGTGGGGGATCGAAGGGTTGTATACATATGACAGACTCATATGTTCGAGGTAAAGCAGGGTATGGAGTCTTCAGAGAGCTCGAAGCAGAGGCATAGGTGGACCTGACGGCGGAGAGACAGTTTGAGTGTATATAATGAAGTTCTTTTGATTGCAATTTGCATATATATGCAACCTAGCGAGGCATGAGGAAGTAACGACCAATGAGAGGGTTGACACTAATGCAATGCAGACAGATGTACTTTAATTTGAGCAATATCCTGGTATGGGAGTGTTGAGATGGAGAGTCAAGGGAGAAGACGAAGCTATATGGCACAGCAGCACGAGCGGTCTTGAGCTTTTGGTCCACAAGTCAGCAAGCTGCATCAGCCAACGTAATAAGGTTGGCTGAGTTAAGAAACTGAATTTCCCCCATCCTTGAAAGGCGCATTACTGTACGGTGGTACCTTGGTGTCTTGAGTGCAAAGCTCGGATTTGGGAACGAAGCCACTTACTGCTCACTACTTGGTACTTGCCGCAGCTAAGAGAAGGTAGAGATTGACGAGTACAATCGCTGCGCAAACCAATGAGATAGAATGGGAAACGATTCAGATGCCACCGTGGAGATAGGGAATCAGCGACGATATGCTGTCGACTCAGCCCTGCTAGTACATTTTAGCATGTGTGCGGCTTCATTTCCCCCCGATGATGGACTATGATTGGAGTGGCTCGATGGGCTGAAAAGGGTTTGAATAATTCGTATGCTAGTCCGAAGTGGGAATGGGTAGTTGAAACGAGCCTCAGCCTGTGACTGACTCAAAAAGCTTGTTCTGCTCAATGGCGCGTTTATAGGTTACCTGAGGTAGTTCTTTGCAATAGAAAATCGAACGTTGTTATTCGATCGAGATCTTTTCCAATTTCAAAGGCTGCGAGGAGGGGTCAACAAGGAGTGGCACCGATAGCTTCATCGTGTCCCGAGGCATTGTTTCACAAGCGTCAGTGGATCACCTTTGAAGCTTTTGTGACATTTAGGCACCAATTTGGTTGCCTCGGTTACCTTTTTGGCCCGAGCAGGAATCATATGAGATTATGCATTGGATAAAGTACAACATTACTTCGGTAGATTCACAGAACGCCGAGACCGAAGCTAAGATTGCCACTTTCTTTGCACAACAGGAATATACCCATGTTCGATTGAAAATCACTCATATTCAACATTCGTGGCCTCCATCTACGACCTATTTTTATCGAATGCCTCAGCCTCCTCCTCAAGATGACATTCATGACCTCCGATGTCTCCTCACCTGGATCGGGCATGACCACTGACAGCACATTCCGCTGGGCTAAAGCACAGACGCGGTTCCTCCCGTGCAGGCTTTCACCATACTTTACTGATCAACTCGTAGCGCTTACGTTATCATTCCCATTGCCCTGCATATGCCTTACCAGGGTTCACTCTCAGTGATCGTCTTTGATGGCGTTAGACGCTCGATGGATCATTCGTAACTGACCATGGCCCCGCTGGCGGAGAACACCGCCAAGCATTGCTCGCTTTCTAACCGACACACAACCCTGCTCACCAGAGCTCATGCTTTCGGGCGGTAGCACTCAACGCGGGGTTGACCGGTCAACATTTGGTCTTGCATCTGCATCGCTCTCCGTGTCTTTAGCCCTTAGCCTTGGTGATGATGCAGAGGGTCACCGTCTCCATGGCTTAAGGCTTGTGTACTGAGTACGAATGCAGTCAGAGTTGCGGTAGGTCTTATTGTCCCTGCCACTGCAGTCGTGAGCTTTATATTCGGTTTGCGGCCTCTCCGATTGGTGAGACGCTCCTCTAGCTCAATCGTTGCTAAGCCATTGTCAAGCTTATGGGGATCCGGATTGGATCCAACCATTCAATCACGTGATATCAAGCGTGTCTATCACAAACACAATGCTTTTCTGTTGAATGTTGAGTAAGTAACGGTAAGTGGACTGATTCGCGGTAATCGGAAAAAATCGGAATCACAGCCGTACCACGATATGTCCTTCGCAAGGGACTGTCTTTCCTACAACTTCGCTGGGATAGTCGTGCTACCCTAATTGATTTTAGGACAGCGGCGCAGATTGAAAGGCGTGACTTGACTTTTGGCAGGCCATCAATGGGGGTGGAAATTCGCTAAGCATGCTGGCCGATCTGGTCCCCCTGATCACCGCGAGACTGGTCATCAGTACTTGACATGTGAGATGCACAGAGACAATGAATTGTCACGCCGCACTTTCATGGGCTTTTTCTTCCGTGCATCTACGTCTCCCCGCAGATTGCTCCTCTCCAGCCGGTTTGTGGGTTCGAGGACAAGGGGCCGCCTACAGTACTTGGCCGAGCCCGAGTCTCCCGAACGCATTGAACTGATGGCTCGAAGCGCCAGCACTACTCCCGGCGCAGTCATACCTGGTTTCATAATCCAAATATGCATTTTTGCAGCCAGTAACAAATGTTATCCCACAACAAGTTGCAACACTTTCCCAGCTCACCCACTCTGACCGATTCCCTCGGAGCGTGTTTGTACAAGGTTTCTGATCCGAGAAGACCAGTCGAACACGAGGTAAGCACCGGCAAGGAGCCGACAACGACATTGACGCCAATCACGAATGGGAAACACACAGCGCGCAACAATTCGTGTTGAAGTCGTTGGACGAGCATCAGGGTCAGTATCGTTAACATTCTTATCGAGTCTCAACTGTGCTTCACTTTGCACCTTGTACCAGATACGAAATGCAAAAGACGCTTTCTGTACTACTAAAGGAATTTAGCTCTTCCTATGGAGCCCATGGTATTAGGCAACCTGAGATATGGCAGACCGCCATTTGACAGTTTACAGTGACCGTTTTCGCCAAGAAAGTGGCGGTATGGATATGGCGATTGGCACCGCACTAGGTCGGAGACTTTGACGCAACGTGGTAAAATGTTCGAGAAGAACGCCCCAATGATTAGAGCCATGGGTCGAAAAGAGATTTCAACGTCCATGCCAAGGAACCTTCTGCCACGTACCTTCAAGGATATAGCCTTAATCGCTTGGAGCTTGCGCCATTCGCTCTGGCGCTAAGATGCGAACTATCCCAATGTGGGGAAGATTAGACAGACGTTGTGAAAACGTTGGGATGAGCCTTTCTGAGATCGGACCTGGTGGAGATAGTAGATGTCAATAAGCCTGTAGGGTTATACGACACATACTTATTGACACAGTTCCAGACATCAATACTCCCTGAAGTGAGAATCACGGATTTCGCAGAGTATCGCCTGAAGAGTCTCAAGCGGTAGCGGCTGGGAGGGTCGTCAGGGTCAATGTTTCAGACTGAGACAGCAGGCATCATTGCTCGGCTCTCATGTGACAGCGCTTATTGGGGCTGCATGACCAATAAGGCTGTGAATCCGGAAGCTCACAGCTAAGTTGCTATGGCTTCGTTTTTAAAGGTTGAATTGTTGAGTGGTGGGAGAGAGGTCTGAGTGGTCTGATATTTGACGAGCTTACCGTATGGAGACTAGGTCCACACTCGCGTAAAGAGGCAGTCACACGAAACGGCTCAACGGCGCAACCGAGCCTTCGCATCGCAGAGTCAGGAATATATTGATGTTTTGGGGCCCTTGTGTCGCAGCTATAGTAATCGATCTTCCCATTTCGCTGGCGTTCCCTCGATTCATAGTGTGCTCCGTAGGGGACAGTCCCACGTCGACCGAATACCTGTTTTCGGATATAAAGTCCAACTCCAATCTCATGCTTGTAAAGGATCTTTGGAGGTGTCATTACGCTCATGGACTTCCAACACTTACTCCACACAAAACCAAACCGCGTCAGCGGCTCTTTCAATATTCATCGCTTACTCTGTCTAATCCCTACATACCCATTGATTACTTGCATTGCGTCTTGTCTTTCTTCCATAGCATAATTTGTTTGATTCCATCACGATGAAGGCCTTTCCAGATGTCGAGAAGAGTCTTTTCTCTTTCCCTAGGATGACTATATTGGACAGCCGGCCTGTACAAGGTGCGATTCTCGTTATGCCCCTAGTCTTTCTAATTCATAAACTTACGTCCCCCCAACCACGCGCGACAGGTGGGGGATAGCATTCGAGAACGCTACCACGACACTCCTTCGAAAGTAACGGGGATCAAGTCGACGAGACTAGAAATGTCGAGGCGACTGTATCCAGAGGAGCTAATGCAGCGCCCACTAGCCACCGACCTGACTTCGATACCGAAATACTTTCATCAGTCCTGGATGAATAAGACTCTGCCAACCAAATTCGAGGAATGGAGTATATCGTGCCGGATGGTCCATCCAGATTGGGAGTGGATCCTGTGGACCGACGCAGACAATCTCAATATGGTACAGAATTACGCACCGTGATTCATGGACAGGTAAGAGTTCCTCAGCTGGGAGATATACCGTGCTGACGCTGCACGCACTATCTATATGCATGTTTTCGGGGGTGTGTATGCCGATTTTGATACTGCATGCGTGCTTCCATATGTTTCGATGTTCAAAAAATACAATGTTCCATGTTAGGTTTTAGGAAAGGTGACAAGGGAAAATCGAGACCCTCCAAAAACGAGAAGGCTTCCTAGACTAGCCAAAATCCATCGCCACACTTGAGTGCAGAATCAAAAAGGGAGCGTAAATTCTTCCTTGGCCGCATGGGGACGGACGACAATTTTGGAGGTTCAATACCAAATGCCTGGATGGCTTCCACGCCCGGTCTTCCCTTTTGGTTACTACCTTCGGAAGCAGCAGAAGATTTGTCCAGCCAATCAGGCATCGGCCCAGAGAGTACGACGGGCCCTAACGCATGGAACGACCAAGTCAATGTTTACGATCGTGGGTTCAGAGGTGGCAAGGGCGCTGGAGGCAAGAAGCTGGACCAACGTTACGCAAGAAGTGGTTGGCGACACTTGTACAAAGCGAGTATCACCATTGTAAGAGTGCTGTATGCAGCACCGCAGTGCTTGGTAGTCCTGCCCACTTACGAGATATATCCTTACTCATGGTGGCGCGACGGCGACATGTTCAGAGATCTATGCGCTCTGCCGGCCGAGACATTCAATGCCAAGAAGTGCAAACTTTTGTTGGATTTGGAACACTGGGGCAGTCACAGTATCACCTATTGGGGCCACTCAGGTAAGCGCTATATCAGAGTCATCCTTGCACAATACCAATTGCCATCAAGAGTTATCTATCAATTCACACGTCGTTCTCCACTTACGAAACATCTCTCACGATTAATGCTCGCATGTTTGTTACTTGATTGAGAGGTTTACCCTCCAAGATATGCTGACTCCAAATCTCGCAGGGAGCCCGAATAGGCATTGGGATGACCACATAGACGGTCTCAGCAGGCCGAACGGGAACAGGGAACGGATAGAGAGCGCTGAGGAGGAAGGCGATGAGCAGAAGAAAGGGGACGCCATGGAGGGAAACCGACAAGCCGAAGAGAAAAAGAAACAGCAGGAAGAGAAAGCACCTAAACTTGAGGAGAGATCGACCGGCTCCGTGTCGCAAAGACGAAGGAGAAGATGAAAGAGCAGAACAGGTGGCATTACGTGAAAACCAAAAGCGTCTAGCTACAACCGACAGCGCAGCGGTCGAGGAGTGCTATCGGTGCATCCTTCGCTCCAAGGATCAGCGCATCGGAGAACGAAGAACGCCACGTCGCCTCCTCAAGGCCATACCGGCGATTCCAGCATATAGTTCCTGCCCAATGCGAGGCGCCAACCAGATAGCGTAGACAATGAGGCTAGAAAATGGGGATGGAATTCTAATTTAAAGCGTTGTGGTGACAGAGGAGGCCACAGCCAAGAGGCGCACCGCATGTTAGATCTAGTTTCAGGCGACAGATGGTTAAGACCGTATGAAAGGTTTCATCTACGAAAATCTACTGATATGTAAATGTTCGATGAGGATTAGCTTATGAATTTAGCGCATTCAATACTCCTTAGCGCACAGCAGTCAACTTTTCAACTGGATCGTTTTGTGTAACTCATGTATGTCTTGAGCATAAAAGCATAGGAGTTACGCGGTACCTGGAACCAGCAAATCAAGGTGCTGTGGACTTATATGACAAGCATAGCTGACTGCTGTGCAGATTTGAGTAAAGAGTTCTGGAGGGGGTTTGCGTGTTCAGTGCCAAAGAGTCTTGAATACGCTAAATGAGCTAACTTGCTACCCCACCAGCAGGCTCGCAGGCTGCAACGACCGATAACTTGCTCACTACCCTCGTACCATGTACAAGCAAGTCATAAACCACAACTTTCATCTTTCAACCCTATGGTCTTAGAACTGGTAGTCTACCCAGCCTACGTTGCGATTCCCAAAGGGCCACGCGTGGAGCTTACGCTAACATATGGTGCCACGCAGGGGCTTGCTTGATTCAGGTCACAGCCTACATCTTGTATACGCTTTCGACCATAAATCCCGACACTTTTGCACAGCAGTCTTGGAGTTTCGGACATGTCAGCCAGTATGCTGCCAAAGTTTCACATCCGCAACTTGCGGTCCTCGAATCAACCGGCCGAGAGTCAGAATACCCTCGTTCGAATCAGTGCTTTAGCATACGACACGACCATTTCCGATCATCCAGCAGCAACCCTGAGGTATCGAGATGAAGAAGGCGACAAAATTATAGTACTTACATGACTCACATCTCCCTCCATCTAGTATTGACACAATTTAGCTTGGATCCTCCCATGAATTGATTGACAAACTTGAAGAGCCTATAACGCAGCCTTCAGCAAGCTCATCGAGGCGGAAGAAGGACCGGATGTCGATAGCCATGCTCCTATCCGAAGTGCAGCAGAACCCGGATGCGGTATATAACCACACCTTCAACATCGAAGAGCGTGAAGAGATCCAGAAGCTTTGGCAGGAGATACAGCAGAGAAATAAAACACCACCACCACCACCACCTTCGACTTCACCTGGAGTTGAGCAACCATCAAGTGAACATCTCGCGAGGGTTGCCCTACCCTCAATCATTTCCAACAACGATCCATCAATGAGGAAAAGTGCCAAGGGATTAGGCACTCGCAACGTTAATCTTGGTGGATTACAAACTCAGACTTGTGTTGGGAGCAATATGCAAAATAATGAAGATAGGTGGAATAAGCTATCAGTGGTTTACAACAGGTGAGCGATTGGATATATCCCGATAAGTGCTTATACAGTAAATTGCTAAAACGCTAATACTATCCCCTCTACACAGGTTCAAACCCGATATCTGGACCCCAATCGCCGCTGAACTTGGGATTTCCTGGGAGCAAGCTGAAGCCCTGCATTGGGTTCTGGGCAAAGATGAGATGATTCGCAGAGCCGAGGAGCTGAATCCTTCACAGACCGACTCGTTGGAGGACCCAGTATCAGTGAAGAGTACGGATTGGATTTGGCACGAGGACGGCAATAAGAAGATTCGGCCCTCCACCAATAGCTCTTCAGTCCAAAAGTTTGAAGATTATCGGAGACATCACTTTGACGCTACCATGCCACCTGAATTACAAATTGCAATACCTGCAAGCCAGGTGGTACCCAAGTCCGCGGTAGGAAAGGCAGCATACGCCGGGGTAGCGAAATCCACGCTCACCAAAGGATCCTTTCCGTCTTTGGCTGCAGCTCCAGTAGCGAATCTCACTACGGAGGGGAAGAGACAGGTATTTATGACTCTATGCTTCGCCATTCTATACTCTCTAAGAAATCCTGCTAAAGACCAGATATAGGCACAAGCCGCAGGTGACATACTGCGATCCAGGACGACGCCATCGCGCCATCGAAAAGTTGTGACGACCACAACGGATCACACGAACCATCAAAACCGATGGGCAAGTTACAAATCGCCAAACACAGCATTCTCTCCCAAGACGTCTACGCCCCCATTTCAAGGCTTCAGTGTACCCACTTTGACGCCCGAAGGTAGACGACAGGTATGTGTACCGTTTTAATCTCTCATTCCCCTATATACAGCTTCTTTTCAAGTATCATTATGCTAAGACACTGCACAGGCCCAGGCTGCTGGAGACAAGCTTCGTTCAAGAACCAATCCTATTCGCCATTCTAGACCCTCACGGTCCGGATCACTGGAACATGGTATCAGCAAAAATCGGTGGGCTTCATATGTCGCGCCCCGCGTAGCCCGCTTTGAAGAACGGCATCATGCTACGACAGATCTGAAGGATAATCTGCAATTTGAAGAGTCGGGAACCGTAGAGCAAGAGAAGCAACCTTCGCTTCTGGAGGTTTTTGAAGCGGAATTAGCCAAAAGCTTTTTGAACTCGGATGACGTGACGGGTGAGGGAAAAGCTCCAGATCCCGAAGTCATTGACATAACGTCCCCAAACCACGAGTCGAGCTCTTTATCCCCTGATTCGAACCAGTCGAGTACGGCAATCCAGACAGCATCGCCACCTCGACAGTCCAGAGCTATTCCCCATGGCATCGATCTCATCAACGACTATGTTCAACGATTCACCTCAGCAGGTGGTGCTCAAGAATTTTCCAATGTTGTTGACCAAGGCGTTCGTGCCGCTACAGGAGCCATTGAAGCTCTCGCGCGACGTGTTCCTGGACGTCTACACGATGCCGTAGGCCAGATAGAGCAACTAGGAGCAGTGCAGCATGAGGCAGACATCATGAGTGTCAATGACGCTGTTGATGGTTTCCGAGACTTCGTAAGCAATATTGCTACTGGCCTGAGTTGGCCCGGTGGGTCAGTACAATCACACAGTCCGGGGACGAATGAAAAGAAGGACAAGGACGATGAATCACCCACTACTGCTGTGGGCGCTGTGCCGACCAAAGATTCCAGCGAAAATGCAATTGAAGCTCTGGATTACATCAGCTCTGCATTCTCCCTCAATAGTCGCCAAGCGCCGAGTCCCCAATTTATCTCAGAATTCAATTCTGCACATCAGACGCAAAGTAACGATAGTCCTTCGACCCGCCGGAAGTGTACGATCCATGCCCCGCGATATCATAAGCCTGGACCAATCCACCTCCCACAAGCTACAACATCACAACCAGATATCGGCACTCCATTTGATAGCTTTAAAAACAGTGATCATCTCCGTCAATCCCGATCTGTGGTCAGTGTAGACAAGCCTGCAACAAGCCCGCCTCCAGCAGCTACCCGTTTTCCTACACTCGCACAATTTGAAGTGCAAAACTTTGCAGCGGCCCCACCTTTTCCAGCATTGCCCAGTATGGAGCCAATGATACCACAGCAAATGGCATCTCAAAATGTTATCAACATGTTTAACACGCAGACCTGGGAACAACAATATGCAACAGATATGTTGCCAGAGGCTTCCCAGCAACAGGATTCTAATACTATTCTGGATACAAAGCGACGTCTGGTAGACAAGGGCACTAATCCGGCCGGCTTTACTAACTCTCAGCTGTCAGCCTTTGCAATGCAGAACCCCACCAGTCCAATCAAGACAATCCAGGTTCACGCACAAGATGTAGTGAAGAATCAACGTCAGCGAAAACATGCACAAGATTCCCAGATGGAGCCGATGCTCAGCAAGGAACAGATTAGAGGTTGTTTGCTCCAGGCCAGACAAGAGTCAATGGCGAGTGACACTACCAGCCCTAATCACCAAGATGGCAGCAGACCGAGTGTGCAGGTACCAACAACAAACCAGTCAAACACGCCGAAAAATCACGCACTACAAGACTATCAAATGCAATTGATGCTCCTTGAGCAACAAAACAAAAACCGTTTGGAAATGGCCCGGGAAGAGAGCAACGAGTATCCGAGTGACGCTGCCAGCCCTAGTCAACACGATGGCAGCAGACCGACCGGACAGATACCAATAGTAACCCAGCCAAATACACCGAAAAATCACGCACTACAAGACTATCAAATGCAATTGATGCTCCTTGAGCAACAGAACAGAAAAAGTCTGCTAATGGCTCGGAAAGCGAGCAATGAGTATCTGAAAGATCAAGACAACACGAACACTATCGCGAAGCAACAGCTAGAGGTTGAACAACGAAATGAGGAACGTCCGGCCTTGGCACTACGAGATTACGGGACTTCTAATAACAGTTCTCCGCTACCTCGAAGTATTCCCCACAGCCAGGCACTTGAAGATCGATGCAATAAAGGTGCAGCTTCTGAGACGTTTGGAAGATCCCAGGAACACGAAGATCAAGCCTCCTTCAACTTTCCTGCCCTAACTTCTGCAGCGAGACTTGCCGAGCCTTTTGATCCTCTAGATGTCGAAGCTTCAGCTCAACCTCAACTAACCCAGGCAATAAGTCGTAATGCCACTGTCGCCGGCACAGATAGCAGACATAACGCTCGACGCCGAAGACCATACTCTGAGGCATTCGATGGGTTCGGAAGAGTAGCGTGGGAGTCATTCGAAGGTGTCACTGAACACAAAGACCATGACTCTCGCTTCGTTCCAGGCATATATCTGACTAGGCAACGCGAACAAGCAATAAAACACCGCGAGAGGCATCAGAGGAGGGACGAATGGCTACATGGGGGTCCTACCTTACACGAGTCGAGGCCGATCTCACCCGTTAGAGGATACGATGATGAGCATCAGGACGACACTACTATGGAGAAGATCGAGTCCTGTGTGAGTCAGTTGAGGGATCTCGGTTTTGGCAGTGAGGAAGATGGGTTGGGAGATAGACTTCTCGTATATGCCCAGGCCGCGGGGGGGGATCTGGAGGACGCGATGGACATGATTGATGAGGAGCAGGAAGCCTACAGGGAACTTTGAGGGCGGAGCGATGATATTGCTAAGAGCTTTCAGAAGACATGGCCACCTGCCTGTGGTGGTTTCGGTCAATTATTCTCCAGCTGGTAAGGTAGATATGGCAAAGCAAATATGCATGCAGATCTATGATTGCCGCAAAAAGTTGACCGCGTACGGGAGTATGTAAGTACATAAAGCTGCCCAAGTAACATTTGGCGCGAGTGGGGGATTTGGACCCTGTAGATCATCGCGTCTGAGGGGTAGTCACTCCTGTGTAAAAGACTATTCTACACACATATATGTTGTATCAGTACAACGAGTCCTAAAACCGGACAAATCATTGTCCAACAGAGTTTGGTACCTTACACTACATCGCTGTCGAGAGTACTTGTAACGCCAACGACCGACGATTGACGATTTTTTCATTCTTCGGAAGCTCCACGTCCCATGAACCACACTACAGCGTATCAAATTACCCACGTTGCATGCGCAGAAGACATATCCTCACGAGCTAGTACTCCCCCTAAAGGACCCAATCCATTCCTCTTCAACGGACTCTCAAGATACACGATTTCTCTATCATGTCTTCCAGACCTACGGGTCCCACTCTCATCAACCTTCCCCCGCCCCCAAGCGATTCAGGAAGAGGGACTCCTTCCGACTTTGGCCCGTATGTATCACTGAAACCAGTATTCTGCGCCCTCACCAAGGTGAAGCAATCTCTGACAGCTGCAGCGGTACCCCTAACTCCGCCATATCAACCACGGCAATCAAAGACGGCCATCAAGGTCAGGCGCATCCTCACCACGGCAGCCATACACACAACACTTCCTCCGCCTCAGACAGCTCAACAAACACCCTCGATGCCGAGCGCGCCGATCGTATCTCCCGCCTCGCCGGCCTCGAACGCGTAGCTACCCTTCGAGGCGCTAGCCAGCACCTTCCTCATATCACAGGCGCACAAGGCCAACAACAGCCACCGGGCTATTTCGACAACGCAGTCAGCACAGGTTTTCACAAGAGCACAGTCGGTTCTGCATCTGCAACAGGCAGTGCGGGAGGGCGAAATACTTGGGCGTCTGGAAGCGATCCAGGCGATCGCATGAGCGAGGATCAGGACGATGTGGGTGATGGGATCAGCAGTGCTGGCATGAGCGACGAGGGTAATGCCAGTTTGGTCGGGTTTGGAGAGGGAGCTGGGAGCACGGTGAGTGGACCTGTTAGTTCAAAGGGGTGGAGGGGGGAGAAGGAGCCGAGTGGGGTTATGAGTCCTGCGACGGCAATGAGGATGCACGAGGATGTGAAAGAGGGCAGTCCGATGGAGGGAGTGGAGCATTAGATACCCAACTGCTGCAGTGACTGCACGGCAGAGCATGCAGGACATGGGGGGACGAGGAATGACTTTGGCTGGATCTAGCTTGCTTGAGAGCTTTCCAATAGCGGATACCCACACCAGCGACCCCCAGGCGGGGCGTGCTGCATGAAAGAATCTTTCTGACAGTCGGAAGGAAACCTGTTTCTTACTCGTAAGATAGGTTGACAGAACAATAAGTCTTCTACCCAACCCTCATACATTCCCCTATGCTTCTCCTCGCCCCCTGTCATCAAACATGCTACTATCTCCATACCGATCACGACTGTCCTTTCTAGAAACATAACTAGCTTCATGAAGCACACAACTCAACACAAAAGAGGACAACCACACCCAGTCCGAGCAAACATGAGTCGATGTTAGGAGTAAGTAAGTAACCATTGAATCTAATTACCATCACTAGAAAAATACATCACGCAAAACAGTAGCGAAAAATCTCCAGTCTATCAACCCATTACGCTCGATTGGATGGTATGTGAAATACCCAAAAACCTGTACAGACATGTTGAAATCGCAGTGTACATAATAAGAATCACATCACAAATTCAAGGAAACACAGACATCTTGATCGTATCACCGTTTGCGGGTGCGTGCGGATATAAAATACCCCTTTTCGAATTGGAGTGGCAGGATAGGCTTTCTAACTGTACGTGGGTACTGGTATCGATGAATAGCGCCCTCGAATGTGGCATCTAGCCCTCGACATAGTTAGTGTTCATATCTCTCATCCATGATTGAAATGATAGCAGGCTGGCTATGAAAGCAGGGGTGGAGTTGTAGGATAGATTGGAGTGAGTTTAGGGAGCGATAGGATTTGAAAATTATACCTTAGGGATGGTTTGGAATGCTAAGTAGTGTTTGGTGTCGGCTTTGCATATATTCTATTGGTGTGTTTACTGCATACCCTGTTGTAGCATGGTGGTTTGTTTATGTTGGATATGTGAAGCGGTATATATTCGCTCTTTAGTAGGTTGGGAGGGGAGATGGAGGGTTGGGGATGCGAAGTTGGATATGAGTTTTGATATGGTTTTAGGTGGTTGAGAGCGCGATAGTGCAGTGATGAGATTGAGAGGATGGTTATTGAGTTTGTGCTTTGGGGGTGTGTAGCGGTACGATAGTTTTTGTCTGCGGTAGTGCTAGGATTACGATATGATTTCGTCAATGCTGATTATCTGATGTATTAGAGAGATGAGAGTGAGACCTGGTATAGCGAAGAAGGTAGTTGTTGATTAGGCCGAAAATTGCATCTTTGTTACACACAATATTTATCTGGTATAAGGAGAGATTGCTGGATGAATAAGGCTCCATCCTCGTAATCATTAGGTATCTTCCACATGGAGAGATAGCACAACGAAAATTAGCGACGTGACTCGCTACCAAAGTACTAAAGTTCCATTACCATTCTCAAGCCCTTGACTCCCGCTTATGGATGAGGATAGATTGAAACAACATGTGCAAAAAGCGCGACAGCTTGAAACACTATACGGTGGAATTACAAAACACCGACAACGACACGTTTTTAACTGGTCTATCCGAATCCGTATTTGAAGTAGAAGCTAAACAAACCCACAGCGAAGCATATGATCGTTTCTGAGTCAACTTACAGAGCGGCCGTAATGGCAACTGAGCAATGGAAGCGTTGCAGAGTGCTCAATTTCCACAAGAGTTAATGAGATCTGGGCCCAGTGCGTTCCGACGCAATTAGGAGAGACGCATGATGGACTTAATGTTGATGAACGGGTAGAGGTAAGTAAGATTCAGCGCTACATGATACGGGTTCTCTGAACAACCTGTGAATCGTGCGGGAGACATGTGCGGATGAGTACAGGACGGACTAATAGCCGGCTATCGAAGCGGTTGATAGAAATCTTCATAAGCAAGGATTTGCTCAACACCGCGTGTTCTGACCAAGGAATTTTGATGCAGGCACTTCCGATTTTGCTCAGCTTATAACCAAAAATGACAAGCCCAAGTGCCAATGGGTAGGAATGAGAACGATCACGGTGATTGCTGCCGGCCACGGCGTGGCCTACGTTATGAGACAGGGTTGCACAGGTCGTCCAGTTCCGAAGAGAGTTGCGGGTCTTATGTTTGATCGATGATTATGATTATCAAATGCCACGATCCTTGATCAATGTCTGATCATAGTCCTTGACGAAGTTTCGTTAAGACATTGGGCCAACTGTTGGCGCCTTCAAGGTCGAATGCAGAGCAATCGAGACTGTATGCGGACCCATCCGATAGACATAGACCATTTGTACTAATGCCGTGGAAAGAGCCTGATGAGAGCGGCCTTGTAGTCAGCTCATGTCCTAATATGTCTTGCGAGGCGGTGCGAAGGACAGCGATGCAATAGATTAGGGTTAGGGTTCTAAGCGGCTCGAACGGTCCTTTCCGTATGGAACCCGTTTTCGGTACCATTCATTGACTCTTTTCCCTTGTGTCTTCTCTCGCGCGCCCACAATTTCTACCTTCTCCTTCCTCGGGACCCACCTCCGCCCTAGGTCATTCCTCTTGAGCTCTCACTATCATCGACCACCAATCGACCTTACTTCCGCCCTTTGGTTGATCTTGGCGTATGTGAAGTGACCGGAAGAACAATTCTGCAGGCTTCCTTTGCAGAGATCCACCGAGACCGATTCTTAGAGCAAAAGACCTTCTGTGACTTTGACTAGTCATGGCAGTCACAACTCAATTTGCTTGTGAGTCTCAGCTCTACTAGCATCCGTTTTACCCCTAGCCCAGTATTCACAATGGCTGATGAAATCAACTCGTTCAGATCGGACGCTGAAAGGGGTGGGTATCGTCGAGGCTTCTCCGAAATATGACTCTCTTCCCGGGTTTCAAAGGTATGTGCTTAGCCGTACGCTGTAACGTCAATTGGCGGCATGGAGGTTATGCAATGCAGAGACTGACACTACAATACATAGACCTGAAGGCAACCTGAGGTGCTGTGTCTACTCGCCTTGTGGACGCTATTTCGCCTGGGCGTCGCCTGAGAAGTAAGCAGCCCGCATCTTGCATTACGTATTCAACTAAAAGCAATCAGAGTGACTGTCGTTGATGCCTCTATCGGCCACGTTATTTCGTCTCTTCACGAACAGAACGTCTACGAGCTCGGATTTTCCCCTCTAGGCACCTTCATTATTACTTGGCAACGGCCTTCGAAGGACGAAAATGGCGACGCGGTCAAGAATTTGAAGGTGTGGAAGGTAGCAGAGGGCGGCCCAGATGTTGACGACGAAGAGCAACGTGTCGTAGGTCGCTTTGTGCAGAAATCACAGACTGGGTGGAACCTGCAGTACACCTATGATGAGCAATACTGTGCAAGAGTGGTCACGAACGAGGTGCAATTCTACCAAAGTGAGGATCTCGGGATTGTCTGGAACAAGCTTAGGGTGGAGGGGGTGACAGACTTTGCTGTCTCTCCGGGAGAAAATCATACAATCGCTGTCTTTATACCGGAGCGAAAGGTCGGAAAATATTCTCCTTGATAAGGCGAACGCGACTGATATGCAGAATAGGGTCAACCTGCAGCAGTCAAGGTCTTCAATGTCCCCAATTTTGATGCTGCCGTGTCTCAAAAGAGCTTCTTCAAGGGCGACAAAGTACAGCTAAAGTGGAACGAGAAAGGCACAAGTCTCATTGTCCTGGCTCAAACCGAAGTTGACAAGTCCGGCAAGAGCTACTACGGAGAGACAACCTTATACCTCATGAGTGGCAATGGAGGCTTTGACTCGAGAATAGATCTGGGTAAGCACTCGCCGAAGCCCCACAAGGGTTTGTGGCTGATATTGCTGTAGACAAAGATGGGCCTATACACGACGTTACGTGGTCGCCGAATTCGAAGGAATTTGGTGTCGTATATGGCTACATGCCAGCAAAGACGACGATATTCAATACTAAGGCTAACGCTACCCACAACTTCGCACTCTCTCCACGGAATACTATTCTCTTCTCGCCTCATGGCCGATTCGTTCTTGTTGCTGGCTTCGGTAATCTAGCAGGGCAAATGGACATTTACGACATGGAAAAGAACTACACCAAGATCTGCACAATTGAAGCAAGCAACGCCAGTGTATGCGAGTGGAGTCCTGATGGCAAGCACATTCTCACAGCAACCACGAGCCCAAGACTACGGGTGGATAACGGTGTGCGGATATGGCATGTTGGGGGAGGGTTGATGTACAATGAAGAACTGCAAGAGCTTTATCATGTTACTTGGCGGCCACAACCTACGACTAGCCATCCTCTGGACAATCAATTACATCCCATGCCTTCTCCTCATGCTTCTGCTTTAGCGTACCTTTGTACCGTGAAGACACCCTCAAAACCTGCTGGGGCATACCGACCACCTGGAGCAAGAGGCTCAGTGACACCTTTAGCCTTCAAGCGAGAAGACGAAGGTGGTGCAGCATATGTTAGCAACGGTAGCCTTTCATTAGGAACTTTGGGAGTCAATGGTTTTGGCAAACCGAAGAGAAGGGAAGTGCCAGGGGCAGAAACAGTGGTCGACAGAACTCCCGGAGGAACATCCGCGGCACCCACAGCATCAGCGGAAGGTGACGACAATGTATCGAAGGCGGCAGCAAAGAACAAGAAGAAGCGGGAGGCGAGGAAGGCCAAAGATGCTGTTGAGAAGAGCGCTGGACTAGCGCCAATAGCGGATGGAGCACCGGCAGGTACAGCGCCCAGTCCAAGTCGAAGCCCAGAGCGAAAGGGGGATCGAAAGGGCCATGAGAGGAATCGATCCAAAGGACGAGTAGATGCGCAGCCACACTTACAACAAGAGAGAAGAGAACCAAGACAGGCCGAACGACAGCATGCACAACAAACGCCAAAGGCTAACGGAACAAGCGCAAAAGCACCTCCTCCGCCTCCCGAAGCTCCCGAAGTCTCTGTAACATCTCCTATAGGCGACAATAGTCCGCAAGACAAGAAGATACGGGCTTTGTTGAAGAAGCTGAGAGCAATTGATGACCTGAAGATGAGGAGGGCAGGAGGTGAGAAGCTGGAGGGAACGCAGATCAAGAAGATGGATACGGAGGATGAGATCAGAAGGGAACTGGAGGGACTGGGGTGGAACGACTAAAATGTCGACTCATGGTTCTCATGAAACAACATGGCATGATGCACAATCGTAGGATATGATGAGGCTACGATGTTCGAATGATCTAAGGTAGTCGTCGACCCTACCACGGACGCATAACCGTTGTACCCTCACCTTGAGACTCACGACGTAGCATTAGAAAATAGAAATAGATCAAACCCTTCCAACTCCAGAAAATTATCGATACTCATTTACTTAGCTAACGAGCCTCATGCATCGGAATAATAAGATAAATGTAGCACCCACAACCCAATCCAGCAAGACGTTACCTCGATCACTCTCGTCTCACCGAATCAAAAGCCTTCCTCACAAAAACAGCGCTCAAGCATTTCCTGCCTTCCTCACGCGAATTTTGCTCAGGCGAGTGAACAGGTGCAGCAACCCACCGCGGCCAGGACGTTCCGATACGGTCAGAGCCGTTGCGAACGGCTGGCTGCGGCGAATGCCTTGATGTGTGCGGTGATATACTGAGCAAAAGGGATGGAACTCCCCAAGCGCTCAACCTTGTACCCGCGTGTGCCGAGGGGAAGGATGGTTGGAGAGGGGACGATGATGGAGTGGGGGAGATATTGGGAATTTGTTGTGCTAGTGGCAAAGAGAGAGAGAGAGTTTTGAATAGAAATGGTAAGGACGGAATTCGATTGGGTATCTAAACGCTATGCCAAAGATAGCACGTTCTTAAAAACATTATGAGTCTTTACGGCAGCAGGAGGTCGCTACCGCTTACTAAGGTAGGGGCCTGAGGAGGTCCGTCGATGTGTATGGCCGTTAGACATACCGGAGAGTAGACGGTCCATGCCATTCACATCGAGCTCTCCTCGAGCGAGAAGCTGCTGGTCTGCTGTCCTCATGCGAGGCGAAGGGATGGCAGCCGGGGTTGGTTCCGGCTCTGGGAGAGGTGGAGCGATGATGACCAGTCGCTTCTCTCCAGTGACTAAGATCTCGGGCTGTGTTGGGTTATTCTTTGAGGATCCTGTGTGCTGGTGGCCGGGTATCAGGCCGATCTCGTTGCATAATTCTCCGCCTAGCTGGATGTTGTTGATGGTCTTGGGCTCACCCTTTGCTCCACTGCCGAAAAGATTCCCTGAGCCTCGAACCTTGTTCTGCCAGTGCGTGAAGAGGCTAGGAATGACGATAACATTGCTCCTATGCCATATGAGTACAGTGTCGTCGTCTGCTCTGCTATTAGAGGCATCATGAGTCGGCAAGACGCATAGACCACCTCGAGCGGAGCCATCTGGTACAGCAGTCGGGCCTGTGAACAGTGCATCCTGCTTCAATCTCCGGGTACCAGGGGTCATAGGAGCTAATTTTGATCGGTTTTCGTTGCTAGTGCTGGAATTAGGACGAAGCGCCTTCGACTTCGTCGTGTCGCCAACCCATCCATGGAGAGCAAATGCTGCCAGTCCTCCGCCCACCTTATCTCGAGGATCGCTGGCTCCGTCAGTGGGATTGGGTCCAAAGCCTTCATGGTCCCAGACACCCCATTTCCCATCCAGCAACAGAGTCAAAATAGCTTTGCCTCCTAATACCCATTTCGCGTCCAAAATAGGCTTCCGCCTTGGTATTGAGTCCTGCGGCGTCTCGATTTCGGTGTAGAGGGACACCAGCCAAGAGCCCTGCGTAGCTTTCGACGAAGGGAGGCAATCCAAGATGCGGACCACACCTTTTCCATCAGCGACTAGCAGCTGGGAGTGGCGAGGCGCAGGGTATAATGCAGGACTGAATTCTACTGACACAGCTGGGGATGCGAGATACTGCGTTCGCCAAGGAACATGTAGTTCGGTAGATATATTAGTGCCGTCAGCCGTTAGGGGGATCCTGTGAATCAGGAGCAAACCGGAGAGGTCTGCAGAGTAAGATGCGACAAGGAGATCCCAGGTCTGATTTTTCCGAGAGCGACTGCGACTTCGAGAAGTGTGTCGTGATGCTGGTTGTGAGCCGTTGTCGTCTCCCATGTCTACATCCTCCAAATACTCCGGGCGACGCGCAGTCATTGATACCGAGATACCATCCGGAATGCTTTGATGATTGCTACCACTCGAAAGTACAACCACCCGTTCCCCAAAAAGGCTTTTCCCGGCACTTGGATTAGTGAAATTTTCTCTCAGCTGTGGTCTTGCCTTGCTTTGAGGAGAGGGCGGTGTAATAGGGATGCTTATGACTCTGATATTGAAATCGGAGCAGGCCACGGCAATCACCATTTGATGAGTCAAGAGCGCTGGTAACGATATTAGAGCAGACGGGTGTAGATCTGTCGGTAGATACGGGAACGCCAAGTGCAGGACTTCTACGCCTAGAGGCAGATCCAAGGTCTGAATGATGGGCTCATAGGGATGAGAGGGATCATGCTCGTCCTCCTCATCTTGGAAAGCTGGGTCGACTTGATACGACTCATCTTCTGCAGGCTCCTCGTCGGAAGATTCAAGCATGATGGCGTCGCTGATGGAGCCATTGGCCTTTGGCTTTTCCTGCGTAGGTTTCGACTCGTCCTTGAATGTGCGTCCGCCCCTCCACACACAGCGGAGGCCCTGTTCGTGTCCGTAGACTAGGATTTTCGAGCCATTTGGTGCACTCAAAGGATAAGCCTTCGATGTGTGGACGCGGAAGGGTGTGTTGTAGCTATGAGGAGATGATCAGCACGCCAATTAACAAGTAGCAGAAAGCTAGATCAACCATATCTGAAGTAGGCCATCGAGAGACCGAACGTTGGCCTCCATCATGTCTTCGGATCTCCGCCCCCCCACGTTTTCGTAATTTCTTGATGCAGCCCTTCACCTTAGCATTTGGCCAACAAAGCATGTACTATGTTGATTGCTAAGACAAATCATGTGCAGAGTCTAGAGTATGTACGAGCTGACTGTCACACTGTATGACTGTGTAGTTCTAGGAAGTCAAAGGAGTGTTGTGACTGCGGAGCGGGAAGGTCTCCGCCGCCCAATTCTACTATATCCTCAACATCAAATGTGACGCGTCGAATGCGGCTATTTGGCTTACGCCCAACGGTGCCATGTCAAAACAAAGTGCCTGGAGAAGACTTCTGATGCCAGATGGTAGAGGAAAGGGTCAGGACGCGTGGTCATGGCTTCAGTGACCTCGTTAGGCGTCCACAAGCCTTCAGCACTTCCGTTCTTGGTTTCAGACGGTATCCTCTCGCCAGACCCGTCTAAGGACGCTTTTACATGGCAGACTATCGACGGGCAGGATTCGAATGATGCTTGTGAAGAGGAGGAGCTTGTTTCAACAGAACACTGCGTTGTCTGGTCAATTGCAGGTGTAATCCAACGAGTCTTTCGGTTTGATGTCGAAGGAGAGTCAATAACTCAGGCTGTGTTTACGCACTTCCAACCGCAGATTCTGAGGAACAGCAGACTGTCCCATGATCCATCGATATCTTCTGTTCATGGCCCAGAACAAGCAACGCCAGATGGAGGACTCAATGTCCCCAAGCAGAGGGCTCCTAGTTCAATACCAACAAGTATCGGGCACAACGAAGCTGGGTCAAATGTTGAAGGAGGAGATTGGAAACGTATATCCGCAAAGAATCAGCGGAACACATCTCTTTCAGATGGGAAAGCTCTTGTTGTTGTCTTAAAAACCCAAGCTCATGTATTCTTGCTTCCAGGAACCAGCCACATCGTGCATCTACCTTTCGAGGTTGATGCCGTCTTTCCTTGCATCCATGGTATTTTACTACAGAGGAAGCTTCCCGAAAATTCCACTGTACCGCCGACTCCTCAAATGCCATCTGTCCCAAACAATTCATTTGCATTCTCCCATCCTGTTTCGTCAGATTCGCCACCCAGCTCTCAACCTCTGTCCAATCTCCCGTCTACCAGAGACTCTGATTCACCGTTGCTGCCCTTGTTAAGAAATCTGCTAGAACGTTCAACCAAAGCTCCTGAGAGTGGATTACCAAGACTGTTCTGTCTCACCGATCCCCTCGCAGAGATGGGCACTGTAGCGACGAGAGGCGGGCCAGCCATCAACGATCTGCGGAAAGCCAATGGTTACGAGGCTGCTGCGTTTGGCAACCTGGATGTTAAAGAAAGCCTTCTGTATGTTTCTCCTCGAGACGAATTATTTCAGCATTCTTCAGACGTGGCTGAAAGGGGACCGCTTATACTGGCAGTCACCGAGAACGAAGACACTGGGATAACCAACATCTGGACTGTGAATTATGTGGATCATGCAGCTTCCGAAGCTTTGCAACGCAAATCGACTCCAGTCGCCAGTGGCCCAATGTCTCGTCGCCGAAGCTCGTTTGCACCAGGCATGGGGACTGGGACTACTACGCCTACCCTTAGAGGTGCTGTTAGCGGGCATGAGAGTTTCGGCGGTGCGAGATCTCGCCGACAGGTGAGTAATGATCCAACAGTTGACGAGACTTCTACACATGATCAAGATGACCTCTTGGATTCCGCTTTTGGAAACCCAACAATCCCTGCCAAGTCTTCCAGAAGGGTCAGTGGGTTGCTTGCACGAGCGGATCTGTCTACGAATTATGACAGGACTACATTCTCCGACCTTGCAGGTACTCATGCTGGGGGCAAGGGAGCAAAAAAGGGTGCTTCATTTGGTGGCCATGGCACACGACTGAGCGTTGGTCCCGACACTACGAGTAGCATCACGAAGCCTCATACTCTTCATGGACTCAGGACCAGTCTCGACTCCGTCAGTCTTCATGCGCCTCAGCTTGACGATTTTGCAGACGAACCTGGTGGTATTCACGATTTGCAGAACTTGGGTGACCGAGGCTTACACGCTGCTGTGAGAGGCTTGCGTAAAGAAATCATTTTGACCAAGGTCTACACCATGCCTAGCGAGGATCATAAACTTCACCTATTCTCAGGCGGTAAGAGAAATCCCACGCGCCAGATAATCACCATGAAGACCCCTGAGTTGAGTCTTGGAGACGCTTCCGAGGATTCCTCCATTGTCATGTGCCTCATAGACCGAACAGCTGGAGAATCGCTAGTCTTACAAATTAGGGCACAAGTTCTCAAAGGCTCGGATCAAGCAGGGTATAACGTGCCTGGGATGATGTCTGAACGCTACAAGGCCCGTGTGACGGGCATGACAAGACGCTCTGGCGTAATTGATGTCTGTAAGATTGGCGATGGCGTCTGCTCGCGATTCCTAGTGCTCGAGAAAAGCAAAGGTGGCAAAGGCGAGTTGTCGTTGCAAGCTCCGTGGAGTCTCTCTAAGAAAATCGAACTCCCTTCGAGCCTTCGTGTTCATGATCCTTATCAGATCACGAACAATAGCGTGTTGAAGCAACAGCGCGAAGGTAGCTTCAAGAGAGTCCTCAGTCACGGTCCACAAGATCTTATCGCACTCCAACATGGTGGCTGTCAAGGGCGTGTCGATGTACTGGACTCAGCAGGTACCGGCCACCGTCTTCAGCTGGTATTCTGGCCGCGTAACCCACTTGTACGGAAGATAGTCAAGGTGTCAGAGTCGGTCTTGATGTCATTAGCGGGAGACGCAGAGACAATGCTCCGTGGCTGGTGGGATACAATGTCTTGGCTACAGGCTCGTTCCGAAACGGAGACGGATGTAGAGTGGACTGCCATCGTCATACTTCTCTTCTCAATGGGAGTTGCTTTCGTTGGTGATAGGCAGTCAGAGACTGCGTCAGGACAGAAGAAGAAGAAAGGCGGTCTTCTTAGATCTAGCAGTGGAGCGAACACTGATCTGGACAGCTGGGATGCTATGATGGCTCAAGAAGCGAGCACGTCTGGTGCTTTACCCACCTGGATGAAGAATGGTGCCTGGGAATGGACAGCGGACGAGAAGACTTCATCTTCTTCTAAGAGATCAAATCCTTTAAGCTCATTTTCCCAATCCACCGTTGATGCAGTTCCTATTTCGAAATATTCTTCATCCTTGCTGCACTGTATTTCCTTCGCCCGAGAATTTATTACCTCTACAGTTGGGCAAATTGCAAATGGAACACATGGCTATCTTCCTACAGCCTCCTCACGAGACCCGGAAATTCGTCGCACAGCCTTAGCTTCTGTTCTGCTAGGTCTTCACCTCCTACGTGAAGAGCTCAAACTGGACATTCTGGCAGCAGTACCACTTCATCAACTTACTCCAGTCCTTACCCAGATGGGTACCTGGCTCCGTTGGGAAGCCTGGGGAAAGAGCGGCTGCTACATGCTCGAGAATGGAGACATGGGAGCGTGGCTGCTAGAAGACTCTCATATTACCGCTTTGAAGGTGCCAACTGAACCCTTTTCACCGCCTTCCATATTGCAATTCATCGAGTCGACAAATCTCAAAGCAAACTCGACGCCCATAATCTCACTTCTGGACGTAGCAAACTCGCCGAAAGTTCGTAGAGGCCCGGCAGATGCGTCCGCAAAGCTGCTGCTGCAGTTGACACCGAGAACGGTGGCCGTTACAAGTCTTCTCACAACCCAGATAGAAGGGAAACTAGAAGCTCGAGTCACCAAGATGGCCTCTTGGGGTCTAGGATTGTCACTGTTGGAAACATTGCCAGAAAGCGTAGCTGCTCCTTTCCGAGCAGCTATAGCGTCTTGTCGTGCGCAGCCATCGACTTCTTGGAAGACTGTCAACCTTAAGATAATCGGCAGAGAAGATATAGCCATGTTGGAGCGGGATAGGGGTAGTCTCGGGCTTCACGGAAGACCCCAAAATCCTTCTTCGAACGACGCCGTCCGGGACGTTCACAGTATCTGTCATTCAGTCCTAGAGGTCGAGACAGTGGCGCCTTATGACGGCTCGGCCGAACTCGATAGACAGTCTGTCACTCGCTTGCTGTTCAAGGAGGACCAGAGGTTTGCTGAAGCTGCAAAGCTTGTTCACCCACTACACTATCCTGTAGCTCGATGTACGCCGGAACCTGAATGGTCTGACACCGATCTCTTGGAAGCTCAACAAGAACTGGCAAAGGTCATCGCGGTGCGGACGTTATCCGTATCGCCTGGACGAGGTCTGCTATTCTACAGCGCCCGCTTGCCCCTTCTCACCGAGAAATTTCCTATTCATGGCTTCACCATGAGCTGTGTTATGAAGCCCGCTGACACTACCGTCACTGCTGATCGTAATCAATTTACAGAAGACAAAATTTCATGGGCATTCTTTCATGCTGGTGTGGCAGCTGGCCTGAGTATCTCGAAAGACGCAAAAGGAATTGACACTTCATGGATACTCTTCAACAAGCCGAGAGAGCTGAACAATAGACATGCGGGATTTTTATTAGCTCTAGGCATGAACGGTCATTTAAAGTCAATCGCAAAATGGGTTGCTTTCAAATACCTGACACCGAAGCACACGATGACATCTATTGGACTCCTACTTGGACTCTCCGCTTCATATATGGGCACGATGGATACTCTTATCACCCGCCTACTTTCCGTACACGTGACTCGAATGTTACCACAGGGTGCTGCTGAGCTAAATCTGTCTCCATTGACTCAGACCAGTGGGATCATGGGTATTGGTCTTCTGTACTGCAACACCCAGCACCGTCGGATGAGCGAAATTATGCTTTCCGAAATGGAGAACACTGATCAAGACGACGCATCGAATCCACTGGACGATCTCAGAGACGAAGGCTATAGACTAGCTGCCGGATTTGCTCTAGGCTACATCAACCTAGGCCATGGCAAAGACATGAAGGGCTTACATGATATGCATATTACGGAAAGGTTGCTTACACTCGCTGTTAGTACCAGGAGAGTCAGTATCGTCCACATACTCGACAAAGCAGCAGCTGCCGCGACTATCGCTACTGCACTGATATTCATGAAAACGCAAGACGAGGCTTTAGCTCGTAAGATTGACATACCAGACACAATTCTTCAATTTGATTACGTGCGACCTGATATTTTCCTGCTCCGCACAGTGGCTCGGCACCTGATTATGTGGGAAAACATCCAAGCGAACGCCAGATGGATGAGTGTGCAGTTGCCACTTGCGCACCAACAGAAGTCGAAATTGACCACTGTCCGTGTTCTTACCAGCGAAGACCTGCCATTTTTCAACATCATCGCCGGCCTCTGTCTTAGCATCGGGCTTCGGTTTGCGGGGTCTGGGTCTTTAGATGTTCGCAACCTACTCTGTCACTATATCGACCAATTCATTCGCATCTGCAGATTGTCAACGTTGAGCTATGATGGCAAACTTGCCCGCCAGACAGTCCGCAACTGTCAAGACGTTGTGGCTCTTGCTGCATCATGCGTCATGGCTGGAAGCGGCGATCTACACATCTTCCGTCGTCTACGATCCCTGCATGGCAGGACGGATGCAGATACTCCATATGGGAGTCACCTAGCTACCCACTTCGCTATCGGTGTCCTTTTCATGGGAGGTGGTACTCATACTCTTGGCACCTCCAACATCGCGGTTGCATCCCTACTGTGTGCCATCTATCCTCTCTTCCCGAATACCGTTCTAGATAACAAGTCCCACCTTCAAGCTTTTCGCCATTTTTGGGTCCTGGCTACAGAAAGACGCTGTCTGGTTACAAGAGACGTCGATACCCACCGCCCCATCTCACTTCCAATTCTCGTCACACTTCGCACAGGCGCCGAGTTGGCCATGACAGCACCCTGTCTACTTCCCGAGCTCCAAACCGTTGCCAGAATCAGAACCAACGACGCCGAGTACTGGAGCGTGACTCTCGACATTGCCCAAAACCCTTCGCACCTGGAAGCATTTACCCGCCACCAAAGCATCTACGTACGCCGTCGGGCCGCCTACGATGCTCACGCCTCTGTCTTTAGCTCCACCATGCAGGCACTCAACGACACACAATCCGCACATCAAGTTAATGGGCAGGCGTTCCGCTGGATCTTCTCATTAGCTACGTTCGCCGGTTTCGACCGAGCGGAACAAGCGCTGGTCCTGCCGGCTGAAGCGGGAGCTCTATTGTATAAAGGAACAAGGGGCACAGTTGTGGACGACCGGTTGGTGTTGGAGAAAGCGTGTTTGGAGAGCGGAATGAGTGAGAGATTGTGGAATTTGAGACTTTTATTTGCATGGGCAGATGGGCTGAACAGACGTGGTGAGGAATGGGGCTGGTTTGGAAAGGAAGTCGTGGAGGGTCTGAAAGCTAGACTTGCTTTGAAACGAAGGCAAGCTAAGGAGAGGTGGTGAAGATATCCGCTGTGGCTTTTTGCTTCTGCGTCGTATTCCTGTTCTATGTGCAGATTGCAAAGCTCCAAGATTTACGTAAAATAAAGGCCTTGAATGTCATGCGTGCAACAATGGACCCGTATGATATAGGTTCCTGACGCACTCGACTGATCAATGCCTCATCAAGCCTCTCCGCATCGTCATGTCTCTTTCATAATTGACCCCAAACTGCGTCATTGTATCGCTCATGCTCGGCTTGAATAACCATTCATCCCACGCCTTTGCCAGCTGCCACAGCATCTCAGGCGTTAAATTCCTTACTCGCACGCTCTCCACATCCCTTCTCCCTCCCTTCATCGGATCAGTAACCGCGGGTGCATGAGGAACGAGAGCCTCATAGGCGCCCGGGGCGGAATGATTAAGGTGTTTGAGCGTTGTCGCACCACGAGGCCCAAAGAGGTTGGTACTGATCATGTCGAAGTAGATGGATTGGTCGGGTGTCAATGGAAACTGCTTTTCTAGGGGCAGAGGCTGGAAATCCAAGAGAGCAAGCTCTTTGGCGCTGTAGAACTCGTTGGGGTGGACGATCAGAGGCTCTGTGCGCCGACGGTCCCACATGAGGAGAGGCGGGTCTAGGGAGGAGGCTCTTCGGTCGTCGTCTAGGAAGAGCAAGCGGTCTTGGGTTTTTTTGGACAGCTCGCTCAATTCAACTTTGAAAGCTTCGATTTTGGCATCTATCACGCTGAATTCGTGCTCTTGTTCTGCAACATCGATATCTGCTCGGTGTGCAACGAGATCGAGTCGATCTATTTCTTCCTGCTTCTGCAATTTCGTATTGACTTTGTCGATAGTTTTATTCTGCAACAAGAGGGTTCTCTGAAGTATTCTCAGCCTGTCATATTCTGGTGTCACACGGATAGGATTTTTAGCTTTCAAGTGGACCAACGTGGCGGGCGGTTTTCCGATGAATTGTGAGTACTCGAGGCTTTCAAAGCCTTTCTCGAGTGTTTCCATTTCTACATGCCATGCGCGACTTGTCGAGGATTTGGAGGCGGTGTCTGTAGGTTTTAATTGCCTGTGTGGAGGTATCTGTACCTTGTCTTCTTCCATGCGCTTGGCTACTAGCTTGCTGCTTTCCATATCCAAGGAGTCCTCGCGGCGAGCTTTGGTCAGCAAGGGCGCACCACCTGCAACTTCTCCTACATGGAAAGCCGATTCCAGATACACGGCAACTTTGCCTCGATAGGCCACAGTCCTTGGTACAAGGGCCCGCTTCTCTGCATCTGGCACCCACAAAAGTATTCGCGTTGGACCGTAGGCTTGAAACGCAGACTGCATTCTCACAGCATGCGCCAAATCAATCGACTTAATGTGTGAGTTGGTAAAGCGAGATATCGAATCATTAGCTGCTGACGCTTTGATTACTTGATTCGCAAGGTTGGCGATTATGAGAATCGGGCTTCGCTTGTTATCCCAGCGCTCCGACTCTTCTGGCGGGGGCAACAGGTCTTCATCGATGTATTTTTGAGGTTGCCACTGTTCTTTGTCTTGCCAGTCTCGCAGGACATATCGTGAATCAGGGGCGTCAAGTAGCGGTTTGAGGTATGGGAGGAATATTTCCTGCTTCGGCTCCATGAGGACATGCTTCCGAGGCTTCAGAAAGTCATGGAGTTTAGAAGACCACAGACCTATGCCAGGATTGATATCTATGACGGTGCACCCAACATGCTGTGCCAACGATGGAGCGAGGCGTCGGAGGACATCGTCTGGACAGCGTCAACAGTCTTGGTCTCTATAAGCAAGATACCAACAAATGTACCACAGAGGCCAGGGCTGACAATGTTCGAGCGTGTTTTCCAAAAACCAGGGAGTTTGGCAAGCTGTCGAGATAGCGGGTACTTGGTGTGTTGTGGTGAGAGTCTTGCCGGAGGCATGGAGTAAACTATAGACCTGCTAAGGTTGATGAAAGCGACAAATGATTGTGCACATGCTGCAGACAAAAGTGCTATGTATGCTACCCAACAGGAGGCGTAAGGTGGAAGTTCAAGGTTGTGTGATGGAATGGGATATCGTGCAGCGATCCGCAATGATCTGCGCCAGGATTGAGTTGCCCGGTATATTCTAGAATACAACATAGAATAGAGAATTCATCGAAGCTCCACGCATCTCGGATCATAACGAGGCCATCAGTTTGGTTGAGGGCCGGGGGAGCCGCTGATCAATCATCATGCCGAATCTAGGCACCTGTCCTTGCGGTCTGCACCGCACATGGAGATTCTTTGCATATTTCCAACCTAGTCAGTAGCCTACGATGGCACCGCATAGCATCGACGGCACACCGCTTCTGCGGCCTATGAATGTTAAGCAGGTCGTCAAGAAGGCACAAAACTTCGAGTACAACCCATTGATTCCGCTCAAGTATTGGCTGAGGACTGCAGGCACTCTGCTGAAAGAGGTGACCGACCCTCTGCTGCCTAAGATCTTCAACAACTAACAAGCATTCTCTCAGGCAGAAATCTACGAGCATGAGGGCAACGACCCACAGACATATCTTCTACTGTTCCGACATGCCGAGCTCGTACTTGGGAATCTAACCACTCACCCCGAGCGAAATCAACCTGAGAACCATCATGCGTTGAAGCAGGCAGAAAAAGATGTCAACAAGAATTTGGTCAAGCTTGAAGTACTGAAGCCGCGGATCAATGCGAAGTATGAGAGGTTTGAACAGCTCTTGCGAGATCGCGACACAAGAAGAGCTTCTGCGAACACCATAGAAAGCTCTCGACCACGGGAGAAGAAAACGCCAGTCCTGCAAATAAACCATAGACGCCTCTCGTCCGACCCAGCAGTCGCTCACAATACAGAAACGCTAGCAGCTGAAGATCATCGGGACCTAGCCGTCGATTTAGCCCACAAGGAAATCAGACGGCGGGCTACAGCCAGGAAAGCTACGCGCCAGGCCGGGATCTCGGAAGAGGTGGAACACGAGAGGCGAACAGCAGGAGTCTGGGGAAACTGGGAGGAGGCTTTGACCAAGGACGACACAGCCATCGATCAGGACACTCTGAGCCAACAGATGCAGAATGTCCGCTCGCAAGTGAATGGCTCGACAAGGGAAGGGATCAGGAACACCAAGACCCTTAGCTCTCGACCTTCATTCGAGAGCCAAAGATCGAATTACCTTTACCCCACAATACCTGGACAGGGGGGTCATGATGAGCTCTCCAGAGCTTCTCCTAGCCCATCCAGCTTTTTGTACGACTGTTCCCCTCAGAGCACGCCATTGTTGTCGCTACCACCAGAGCTCCCGCCAAAAGACTACGGGCAAGAACCTCCGAGATACGAAGGCGATCCACCTCCTCGACCGGAGAAGGAGGAACTTCCGCCATATCACCATGCCTTGACTGACGCTAAGCCAGCCTCCGTGGAAGATCCTAAAAAGAACGCCTATGTTTTCCAGCCGTCCGCGTATCTAGAGAATGGCACTCCGCTCCGCTCCATCTTCCTACCACAGAATCTCCGTCACAGGTTCCTCTCGGTCGCCCAGGAAAATACTCGTGCTAATCTCGAGACATGCGGCATCTTATGTGGTACTCTTGTCAGCAACGCTCTGTTTATCTCCAAACTTGTCATACCTGACCAGGAAAGCACGTCAGACACTTGCGAAACAATCAACGAAAGCGAACTGTTTGACTACGTTGATGGAGAAGACCTTATGGTCCTTGGCTGGATACACACGCATCCAACGCAGACTTGTTTCATGAGCTCTAGGGATCTCCATACTCATGGTGGATATCAGGTAATGATGCCTGAGAGTATCGCCATTGTGTGTGCGCCCAGCAAAGCAGACTGGGGTGTATTCCGCTTGACGGACCCGCCCGGTATGAAGACTGTCCTGAATTGCACACAGACGGGGCTCTTCCATCCACACGCTGAAAGTCACATTTACACAGAGGCTCTCCGCCCTGGGCATGTCGTTGAAGTAAATGGTTTGGAATTTGAAGTGGTGGACTTACGGCCAAATTGAAGTATCTCGCTCGACGGCTCTCCAGATATAATGTGTGATAATAGCATATTAAATTGGAGCCGATTTAGAGAGATTATGGCTTGATGTGTGAGAACGAATTGCGAAAGCCGCCGCTTGCTTATTGAGGACTCTCTTCCCGCCAGCTGTCACATGCTTCACTGCTCAGAAACAGAAGTCTGGAACCCCCTATTACAAACGCAGACTATGAGAACGGCGGCGCTGGTGGAGAGGTAGAAGAGCGACATTTAGAGCCAAGCCGCAGGATCGGATCCCAATTATCGGTAAACCCACATTTAGTCTTATGCGGCCACAGACTCTTCACCACCCAAGCCTCTGGTTTCCTATGGAAGTTCGATCAAGACCGGGCATCCGCCTCTTCCTTTGCCTTTCGTCTTGCAGCTCTAGTCTCTTCTGCTCTCTCCTGCTTCTCCGCCTGCTTTCGATCAATAACTTCCACAGCCCTCTTCATCCCTTGCATCTCCAATGTCCTTTTCCTCTGACAAAACTCATACATGAGGAACGAGCCGAAGACAAACGAGCCAACAGCCCAATTGCAGCTCGACCACACCGTTGCTGAGTGTGTCAGCCAAGCATACCAAGCTGTAGAGCGACCAATAGCAGAGCGTACCTCCCCAGATAGCCCTCACACCACCAATCCCAAACCCACCACCAATGCCGGTCAAGAGCGCATCACGAGCGCAGGGTTTCTTGTGCATTTCCTTGAATTCATTGGGCTTAATGCTTTTCAAGGCATCAATCACGCCGGCTTCTGGCACTTTCCCACCAGCAGTGTTTTGCCCGGCACCGGCAGGTAGAGCATTTGCGTTTGGTGGAGCTACCGGGAGGGCAGAGGCGTCAGATCCCTTACTCTGGGCGGATGTTGTGGTAGCAGGTGTACCACCCCTTGAGGATGGACTCTCTCGAGTATCAGCGGCCATTAATCCGGAAGTCTGGTAAATGCAGTAGTTAAGGTTGTATATAACAGTATTGAGGGAGCGGCGGAATTAGCGGGACCGTTCCGCCATTAGCGCCCAACGCCAGAAATCGCGTGTCTTCGGCGCGTCGCACCCAATAGCGACATCTCGATACATCCGAACAAAGACACCAGATCGATATCAATGCCAATTCATGTGAAAATACTCTGATCTGGCGAGCGTTGTCATGATACTCCTTACCTCCTACCTCATCACTCGGACTAAGTTGACTAAATGCCCTCTCGAAAACCGGACCGGAGATATGGGGGAAACGGCAACAATTATCGATCGGCCAAATCCTCCTTCAATTCACGTCGAACGAAAACAATCGAAGCGTCGTCTCTCCGCCCAAGCGAAGCAACATCTCAAGATGAGAAGTTACAAGCTACGCGCCTTGCGCATAGCATTGACGAGTCGATGGGATTCGCACGTTATGACTCGGGGAGAAAAAAAGTGGGATGGCTTTGCAACATGCATAGTACGACAATCGAAGACGAGAAGATCCCAGGTGGGCGTGCTGGAGTCGACTACTACTTCATTGAGGAGGACGGCGGCACGTTCAAGGCCACTGTTCAATACGATCCTTACTTCTTGGTCGCAGTGAGGAAGGGAAAGGAGGCCGAGGTTGAAGAATGGTGCCGGCGGAAGTTCGAAGGACTAGTGAAGGGAGTCAAGCGCATGATGAAGGAAGATCTCCAGATGCCGAACCACTTGCTAGGATATCGAAGAATGTTCCTGCAGCTATCGTTCGAGAACGTTGGGGACCTCTTGAGCGTAAGAAAAATCATCATGCCACTCGCGGAAAAGAACAAGAGCAGCATGAATGCAATGGACACATATGCCGAGGTGGCCAGGTAAAACTTTCATATTGTCGAGGGAACAGTGCTGGATGCTGATTACCGTAGTGCTAACGCTGGCTTCGACCTCTTTGATGATGAACGAGGTGATGATAGACGACTTAACGGCATAGCGGATGCGAGCGATTATATTGTTGATATCAGAGAGTTTGACGTGCCCTATCATGTACGGGTTGCCATTGACAAAGGTACTGTTTCCAAATGGTCCAAACAGTAGGGCGTACTGATGATTAAAGATATTCGAATTGGAAAATGGTACACAGTAGAAGCAAAGCATGGCGTTACTGATCTTACCTGTATTGAAGAGCGAATACAAAGAGCGGACCCTGTGGTGCTAGCCTACGACATTGAGACGACGAAATTACCATTGAAATTCCCTGACGCACTTATAGACCAGATTATGATGATATCTTACATGATTGACGGGCAAGGTTTCTTGATTACCAATCGAGAGATCGTCTCCGAGGATATCGCTGATTTTGAGTATACACCAAAGCCGGAGTACGACGGACCATTCCTCATTTTCAACGAGCCGGACGAAAAAGCAGTCATCGAGAGGTTCTTTCTACACATCAAAGAAGCCAGGCCAACAGTGATCGCGACCTACAACGGTGACTTCTTCGATTGGCCTTTTGTTGAAGCCAGAGCTAGCGTACAAGGAATTGATATGTATCAAGAAATCGGCTATCGAAAGAACAGTGAAGACATCTACCAAAGCAATTACGGCGTCCATATGGATTGCTTTAGTTGGGTCAGCAGAGACAGCTACCTGCCGCAGGGTAGCAGGGGCCTAAAAGCAGTCACGGTTGCCAAACTGGGATACGATCCTGATGAGCTGGACCCGGAATTGATGACACGATATGCCAGCGAGCGACCGCAAACCTTGGCCGAATACTCAGTCTCCGATGCAGTCGCGACGTACTATCTCTACATGAAATACGTACATCCGTTCATTTTCTCGCTTTGCAATATCATTCCTCTAAATCCGGATGACACTCTTCGCAAAGGAACGGGTACATTGTGTGAGATGTTGCTCATGGTCCAAGCCTACCAGAAGGGTATCGTCCTTCCAAACAAGCACAAAGAGCCAAAGGAGACATTTTGGGATGGCCATCTTCTGGAGTCAGAGACGTATGTAGGCGGCCACGTCGAGAGTATAGAGGCTGGTGTATTCCGCAGCGACATACCCGTAAATTTCGCTCTTGACACTACCGCCATAGACGAACTCATGCGAGATCTAGATTCTGCGTTGAAATTCAGTATCGTCGTGGAGGAAAAGAAATCCCTGGAAGATGTCACTAACTACGATGAGGTCAAAGCAGACATCGTTGGAAAATTGGAAAGCTTGAAACTTATACCAAACAGGAACGAAAGGCCCTCGATCTATCATCTGGATGTTGCATCCATGTACCCAAACATCATGACGACCAATCGACTTCAACCCGATTCGATGATAGCCGAAGCTGACTGCGCAGCGTGTGACTTCAATCGGCCCGGGAAAACCTGTGATCGTAGAATGCCATGGTCTTGGAGGGGGGAATTCCTCCCAGCGCAGAAGAATGAGTACAATATGATCAGACATTCTCTAGAGAACGAGAAGTTTCCGGGCAAATATCCAAACAGTCCTGCTCGGATCTTTCAAGATATGGGTGTTGAAGAGCAAGCAAGTCTAGTCAAGAAACGGCTCACAGATTACAGCAAGAAAATATATCACAAGATGCATGAGACGAAGACGATTGAGCGGGAAGCTATCATATGTCAGAGAGAGAACCCGTTCTACGTTGACACTGTCAAAGATTTCAGAGACCGTCGGTATGACTACAAGGGCAAGCAGAAGGTGTGGAAGAACAATACAGAGTCTTTGAAGTCGTCAGGAGCTTCCCCCTCGGAGGTCGAGGAGGCAAAGAAGATGGTTGTGCTTTACGACTCCCTTCAGCTCGCCCATAAGGTCATTCTGAACAGTTTTTACGGATATGTTATGCGTAAAGGATCGCGATGGTATTCCATGGAAATGGCCGGAGTCACTTGCTTGACCGGAGCCCACATCATCCAGATGGCAAGAGAGCTGGTCGAACGCATAGGGAGACCATTGGAACTTGACACTGATGGTATTTGGTGCATGTTGCCTGCTACCTTCCCTGAAAATGTCGTTTTTACGCTCAAGAATGGAAAAAAACTACCAATCTCATATCCATGCGTCATGCTTAATCATCTCGTTCATGACAAGTTTACGAACCACCAGTATCAGGAACTCGTCGATCCGCAGTCCTTCAAATACGAGACGCATAGTGACAACACGATTTTCTTCGAGGTGGACGGACCTTACAGGGCTATGATTCTGCCAACATCCAAAGAGGAAGACAAAAACCTAAAGAAGCGGTACGCTGTGTTCAATCATGACGGTAGTCTTGCAGAGCTGAAAGGCTTTGAAGTCAAGCGGAGAGGAGAGCTTAAGCTTATCAAGATCTTCCAGACACAGATCTTCAAGTTCTTTCTCGAGGGTGAAACGCTGACCGACACGTATGCTTCCGTTGCCAGGGTCGCCAATCGCTGGCTTGACGTGCTTCACCAACATGGCTCAACGCTTGCCGACGAGGAGCTGATCGACCTTATCTGTGAGAACAAAAGCATGTCAAAAGCTCTCGAGGAATATGGAGCCCAGAAGTCTACGTCAATAACCACAGCCAAGCGTCTGGCCGAATTTCTGGGCTTGCAAATGGTCAAAGACAAGGGTTTGAACTGCAAGTACATCATCGCGGCCAAACCCAGGAACGCACCCGTGACGGATCGGGCTGTTCCAGTCGCTATCTTCTCGGCAGAAGACACAGTGAAGCGATACTTCTTGCGGAAATGGCTGAAGGAGGATCCGAGCGATATGAATCCCCGAGCGCTCATTGACTGGGACTATTATCTTGAACGTCTGAGCTCTGTCATTCAAAAGGTCATCACCATCCCAGCAGCGTTGCAGAAAGTCCGAAATCCTGTGCCGCGAATTGGACATCCTGAGTGGTTGCAGCGCAGGATCAATGTGAAAGATGACAGGTTCAAGCAAAAAAAGATGACAGACCTTTTCGAGAAACAGCCCCTTGCTGAGCTATCCACAAATACGCTAGATCACCGACTGCCCACCGATCTCGAAGACTTTGGGTCAACGCAATTAGCAAAGGCGAAAGCTGGTGAAGACTCACGGATGGTGCAGAAGCGAAAAGCTCCAGAGCCGGTTCCTTCAGCAAACTTAGACCCCCATGCCAGCCTCCCAGTGAAAATGCCGTCGATGACCGAGGACTACGAAGGCTTCCTACGATATCAAAAACAGAAATGGAAGGTTCAGAAGCAAGCTCGTGTTCGTCGACGGCAGCTTTTCGGTGAGCAGAGTACTCCAGCGGCAACGACACTTGGAGGCTTGTTCCGGAATCAAGCTGAGATGTTATTCATCAACACATGGCAAGTCCTGCAGCTACGTGAATCCGAGATGCCAGGGCAGATTCGCGCATTCGTATTGATCGACAAGAAGGTGCATTCGTTAATTGTAAAGGTGCCTCGACAATTATTTCTGAATCTCAAAGGAAGTGAGCTGCCCGATGTTGATATCGAGGGGTGTGCAGTTGAGAAGGTAACTCATACTCTACCCAACGGACACCCCTCGGTACATCTATTCAAGCTCGTCATGTCTGAGGACGTATACGTTAGAGAAGCGCAGAAATTGGCTTTACTGTTCAACCATCCCAGCGTGGAAGGAATCTACGAGAAACAATTACCGCTGACGATAAGGGCTGTGCTTGAATTAGGGAGCCTTTGTACGTTCGACGAGAGTCAGAAAGGCGTATTGGGAAGGGGCCTTGAACATGGCTTCGACCTCTCAGCATTACGGCGTACTCCAGCAAAACAACCATACCTTTTGGAGGCTGAGATGGGTTTCATCTTTCTCTATCATCTTGTCGCTGGCGAGCGTCAGATATTTGCACTCTTCTCGACAGTCAAAGACGAAGCCCACATTATCGTCCTTGATCGCACAAAGGATAGCCAAGGTCTGCCCAACGCAGAAAAGGTGTACTCAGAGCTGTTGGCTCGCCGGCTCGGCGAAAATGGTGGAGAGCGCTGGCAGAACATTTTCGACTATCAGGAAAAGCTTCATTTTAAGACTACCCAAGTCAGGACAAGACGGAAATTACATCTTGACGTGAGCGACGCCATCAAGAAGATGCGAAGTGACGAGAGCAAGCCGACCCTAGTGGTAATCCAGTCACCACAGCGGCGGCTACTGCTCCATGATATCCCGTCCCTCAATGATCTGCCGGTCCTTCCCTTGAAGGTCGAAATTTCTGACAGCAACCTGCCTCCACTGGGCTGGCAAGGTTTTGTTGTCAAGCGTCTGGTGACGCATTATCTGGCGCTAGGATCATGGATCAGCCATCTTGTCGAATTGGCGAGATACGGAGACGTTCCCCTATGCAATCTAGAAAGAGATGACCCACGATTCCTCATTGACGTCGCATATGCAAGGCGTTTGCAGAAGAGCAATGTAGTTCTTTGGTGGTCTGGCGGTCCGCTACCTGATCATGCTGGGTACGAGAAGGACGATATACTGGCCCCAATGGAGATGGTCAGCATGCCTGCCGTTAACAATTCCGGTACATACTCCTCAGTCTGTATCGAGCTTGACGTTCGGAACCTGGCCATCAACACAATCCTCACATCGTCTCTGATCAATGAGCTCGAAGGAAGTGATTCTGTTGCCTTCAATCCAGGAGCGCCATCAGAAGAGGACCCCAACGGCGAAACGGGCGTCCTATATTCTGACAGTGCCTTTGCATCTGCAGGCATCATGGTGCTCCGAGAGATGGTCAAAGCCTGGTGGACAGAAGCCTGCAAAGGCAGTAGCATGGCCGACGTTATGGTGCAGCACCTGGTACGCTGGGTCGAAAATCCCGACTCCTTCCTCTATGACCGGTCGCTGCATTATTACGTGCAAATGATGTCAAGGAAAGCCTTTCAACAGCTCATGACGGATTTCAGGCGAGTTGGTTCCCATGTTGTGTTCGCCAACGCCAATCGCCTGCTCCTCCAAACCACTAAAGCAGAGGTCGGCAATGCGTACGCGTACAGTCAGTACATTCTCAAGTCGATCAAAGCTAAGGCACTCTTCCATTTTCTCGACCTCGAGATCAAAGAGTACTGGGACTACCTAGTCTGGTACGACGAATTCAATTATGGCGGTAAAGCATGCCAGGAGGTTGTCGAAGCAGAATCCCAACATCTAGACACCATATGCCACTGGCAGCTCAACACCTTTCTTCCATCGCAATACCAGTCCGTCTTCCACGATTGGGTCGTCGAGTTCATCGAGCTGATGCATCAACTCAAACGGCCCCGTCAGATCGCCATCGGCGGCGACAGCTCTCCAGCTGCTACTCCTCGCGCAACCCAGCTGCCTGTTCGCCAGCTCACATCCACTCAAGAAGACGAGTCAACGACGAGCAGAGAGGTTCTCACTAAAACCATATCCAAACCCCTCAAGCGCCAAATCCTTACCCTCATCTCCCGCCATCGCTCCGAGCTGGCCCATCCAACTCTTGCAGCAGATCACAGGTTCCCCTCATTGCCAGGCTCCCACCTCAAGTTAGACAATACGCACCCAGTCCTGCAGCTCGTAAAATCAATCATGCATGTATTCTCCCTCGACAAAAGCATCAATCTTGAAGCGCGCTATCTACGAAAAGAACTCCTCTCCTTCTTCGAAATCAAAGAATTCAGTCCGCAAGCGAGGTTTGAGAATCCAAGCCAGAGTTGCAGGATCGAGCAGTTGATCTGTGAACATTGTACCATGGCGCGTGATCTCGATCTCTGTCGCGATGAGGACGTGTTGCCAGACACGGCCGCTGGCGAGGGAGCCTCGGCGCCAGCGGGCAGAGCGTGGGCCTGCAGGACTTGTGGTCACGAATACGATCGGCTGGCTATCGAAGAGCGACTGATAGCGAGAGTGCAGAAAGTGATCGTGGAGTGGCAGACACAGGATCTGAAATGTAAGAAGTGCAAAAAGATTCGAGTGAATGATTTCATGGAGCATTGCGGGTGTAGCGGGGAGTGGATCGGGACTGTGAATAAGGAGGACATTATGAGCGAACTCAAGGTGTTGGAGACTGTCAGCGGCTTCTATGGGTTGAGGATGTTGGGCGGTGTGGTGGGTGACGTCCTCTCGAGGATTTGATATTGCTGGTGCTGGCGTTCTCTCTGATGGTGGCATTGTTGGAAGGTCTTTCCGTATATGGATACCATGATACATTCAGCACGGCGTTGTAGGGCGTCATCAACATTGGGGCAGCTTCGAACAATGATTCACACACTCTTGCGGCCATTCCTCGCTGGACTTCTGTTGTAGAGACATCCCTAGCATTTTTCAATTTGCCCAATGAAGTTAGAGTCACTGTCTCCATGGCGGAACTCTCATTGTGCTATAGATATGTATCCCCCTTACAGTACAAAGTATAGATGTTAGCTCTCTCTTTTCAAATTTCACCCGCGATGATCGAGACCGACCATCTCCTCCACTCCCCGCCAAGAATCACCACCGGTCTTGACTCCACGACAGCGAAACCCGTCCGACATGACATACCCTACAGCGACCTCGAATTAAGATCGACTCCAGGAAAGTCAAATTTATATCTATCCCTGTACCAAAACGTTACGAGAACATGGTCTTGGTCAGAGTATGAGACAGTTTGGCTCGTAGTATAAAATTGGAATGAATGTCCGATCCATCTCAACTAGGGATGGGAATTACTAGATGAGGAAGACTCAGGACAATAGACTAGGAATCTTGGGTCAGAGGACGGCTGAAGGGGTGTCTTCAACTGGGTAGGGAAAATATTTAGAGGAGCGAAATCGGGAGCAAATGGGCAAATGGGCAGAAGTAAACTCTAAGGGAGGAACGCTATAGATCGATCCATCCATATCATTTCATTGGTATCAGTACTCTATCGCTCGCTATGATTGTTAGCAGACCTTGTAAAACGGCATCATCTCCTCGGCATCCCTCTTCCTCTTCCTCTCATAGCTCGCTGAGCAGCACCTGGAGGCAGGCCACGCTGCGGCGCCTGGGGCTTCTCCGATTCCTGGTTTCCTATCATCATGGTTAGCATATGCAGCTACAAGATACCTGAGGCAACGAAGGCAAGAAAGACGAAAGCTTACTGATGGTTTCGTCCACGCTCAGAATCAGACAACTCGCCTCCACCGCAGCCTGCACTGCATTAATCTTCACTAAACTAGGCTCCCACACGAAAGCCTCCATATTATCTCTGACTCCTTCGTTGTCAAAATCCACGCCCGCCCAGGTATTGCCTTTGCGGTGCTCAACTCGCAGCTGGGTGAGTATGTTAGTCGCATCAAATCCAGCATTGTCGCAGAGTTGGCGAGGTATAATCTCGAGGGCCTTGGCGAATGATTTGATGATTGATTGCTGCTTGCGAGGTACCGAGAGATCTGCGTGGCGGTGAAGGTGGGCGGAGATCTCCATCTACAGGGTTGTTTGGTTAATAGATGTATGTGAGAGGGAAATGAAGGGGTGAGAGAATGTAGAGATATACCTCGCATGCGCCACCTCCGGCAACAATGTTCCTATTCCGTATTGCTCGCTTTACGATCATAATAGCATCGTGCAAACTCCGCTCTACCTCCGCAATGAACTGCTCGGCTCCTCCCCTCAATACTAAAGTACACGTCTTTGCTGCGGGGCATCCCTCAAAGAAGTTGAATCTTTCACCGCCAATCTGTCGCTCTTCAAATCGTTCACAAGTACCCAGATGTTGTGGCTGGATATCCGAACATGTGGAAGATATACTGCCGCCTGTTGCTTGCACTACACGTTCTAGATCGTCTGAAGAGACTCGGCCGGCGCAGAAGACGTCCCTGTCTGCAAAATATCTGTATGCAAATTAGCATGAACTCCCCGATCTGAGCATACGAAAGTCTACTGGGTGGCCAGATCCCCTATTGGCAATTTGCTCAGGACGACTTTAGCTCCAGTCTTATAGATCTCTTCCATCTTGTTGTAAATGATCTGCCACTCGGCATCTACAATAGCTTGATATTCTGAGACTTGATCCACTCTGACCTCTGCGTTATCCTTTTCGCTTTTAAGCTCCAACTCGACGTTCAAGCAAACAATCTTGGGGTCCTTGAAACTCTTCGGTTGTTGTTCGAACCCAGCGTATGAGAAGGTCTTCTTGAAAGCCACACCGTTCACGAACAATGAATCCTGTAAAGCACCTCCAGTGATCTTCTTGATACCAATCAGTTTCTCGTTCAGGTCGTCCTGATCCAGGGAGAGCACCGCATCCACGACCACTGGCACATCATCAGCTACGCTATTCCGCCAGGATCCACTGGTACTCAAACTCACTCTTGGTGAAAAAGTCCGCATTTCGATGTATCAATTTGCTACTCATTGCCGTGGCTGCCAGCCTTCTTAATGTTTCCCTCTGGTTCCCCTCTCTGGTCGTGACGGCGATTTCCTTGATCTTGTTCACAGCCATGACTGAGGCCCTCCTCAGCCCCTTGATGATAATTTGAGAGCTGACCCCTTGTTCGACGTGCTCCTTTATTTCCTTCAGAATCTCCCCAGCAAGCACAACAACAGAGGTAGTGCCGTCGCCTACTTCGGCATCCTGGGAGCGAGCTATGTCGGTCAATATGCGAGCAGCGGGATGAACGATGTCAAGAAGCTGGTGATCGAGAAGTTAAGCCAAGATTGGAAAAGGGGATTTGATCAACATACTTTCATAACAGTAGCACCGTCGTTTGTGATTGTTTGACGGCCATTCTCGTCTACGAGCAAAAGGTCTCCACCATAAGGCCCGAGAGTGCTCCGTATCGTGTCTTGGACCGCTAGACATGCCTGTATGTTAGATATGATTTGCCCTTTGCCTTGCGATGCGTCCGTCCCGTCTTTCAGCACAATTATTGTGGGTGTCTGCCCTCCTAAGGACATGCTTGCTCAGATTTTGGGCGGAAACGTCCAGCTTTGTTGAGTGGGCTGTTATAATGGCGGCTAGCAACGAGATGTAGGAATTGCGTAATTGTTGTAGGAACACGCTCGAAGCTGATATAAGAAGATGCACAGTTGTTGAAGTGCTTCTGGCTGAGAAAGTTCAAAGTCCGAAGCTTTGCCGACGCGTCCAGCGCTAGGGTCATATCTCTTGGCATACCTTAGAACCATCCAACTAGCGCGCCTCTGTGCCAACCCCCATGCTGTGGTAGACCTTCTTAAAGTACTTAGTAGTGATACATAGGTACAGAGCATATCATGAGGCACCTACTCTGGCTGCTGGGCTTCGGAATGCCATATATATTATAGTAGTAACAACAGCTTAAGAAACAGAGCGAAGCTTAGTCCGAGTATAAGAATGGTCTTTGCCTCTCACGCCTGGGCCTTACGTTGTTTGAACTATGGCGCTGGTTTCACGCCAAACGGTGAGCTTCTCCGCTTCTTTTTCCAGGAAGCATCGCAACCTTCTATTTGTCCAAATGTCACCAAATGGGCCAAGATTGAATGAATTTCGAGTTGATAAAGCGACGAACGAGACAGATCGGCTTGTTGATCTTTTGACAAGATAGGACAAACACTTCAAGACACCTTGACCTGAGAGCCAATATGTAACATTGTCCCGTCAATCGACTCGTTCTTAGATTGACGGTAGACTGTTCACGGGTTATTCAAGAATCGTCGGCTGAAAATAGCCACATCCACTTCAGCCATTCGGTGTTGATCCTAAGATAGCTGATTGACTACCTGGTACTCTTTGCCTGCAACCAAGGGCGCGAGCTCCCTACACGCAAGCTATCTTGACCGTACTTGGAAAACATCTAGACTTCTACATACCTAGAATCTCTGGATCCATCCTTCACAACCTGTGCTTATGCAAAAAGATACCAGCCATCATGCAGACATCAAACGTCATCCAGCGTCATCCATTCTCGATAGCGCATCCCCCATGGTATCAATAAATCTCATCCTTCCCTTATGCAAAGTAAGTACTCAGTGTTTGCTGCGTCTCTGGAGACATCGTCGCTATCACTGAAGCCGCGTTCATGCCTACTGTCTGCAACAACTGCTTGCCAGATGCCGCTGCGCGCTGTGCGGTCGCTCCTTGCAACGTCTCCGCCTCCAGAGCAAGAGCAATGGCTACGAAACACTGGCGAGCAAGATCTGGCGAAGCGAAGACGGCTGGATTTCGTCTGTGTAGATCGTCAACAATTTATCAAGAAATTTCCCCCCACTAAATTCCACTTACTGATCAATCAGCTGTGCCAAGAACATATAGGCATATGGCGCAGCCTCGTCGTCGTTGACGACAGGTAGAGTAGTCAGCCAGTGATTGACGACGTCCTGGGCATTCTGAACCTTGCTGGCATTTGACTGCAAGATTTTGGCGATACTTGCACACGCGTTCTCCGTGGCAAAAATGTGGTCGTCTTCTCGCGCCTGCGGGAGCTGGCAGACCGCGAAAAGCGTTGGCAGGCTCTCCGCAACGAACACGGACCAGTTCGCTCCCCCTTTCTGCGCGGCGACGCCTACGCCATAGCACGCCGCTTGCCGGTTTGCTGGTATCTCGTCTCGCATGCCAGCAATGAGTGGAGGCCGTATGTGATCTTGATAGCTCCAGCTCTGATCACCACAAAATTCGAGAACGTCATCAAAAATGCAAAGAGCCCATTGTCGCTGTGTGGAGTCTCTGCTTTGCACAAATGCGTCATAGAATGGCATAAGACGTTGCCATGCAGGGAGGAATGAGGTTTCTTGGTTCTTGAAGATAGTGTGGAAGGCTTTGTTCATGTCAGAAAGAAGTGTCTGATCGTCCTCAATGGCAAATAGAATGTCTTCGGATTCTTCTTCACCATCCTCGGTCTCCTGTTGTTCTTCAGCGCGCTGTGTGACGCGTGTCTGATACTCTTCAAGAGTTGACTTGACCGACTCGATAAATTCCCCCATATGTTTGGGGGTAAGACAATCTTTGCCGACAACCTCAACAGACTCATAGAAACATTGATACATTTCCGCCAGAGTATCAATGGCAGGCTCCGCACTGAGGACTTCCAGCACCTTCTCAACGGTCAATTCCCACAATTGTCGCAAGCTCGTGTTAGCCGCACCCGCAGCGTTGGCTTTCTTTATGGAGTTGAGAAGGACAGGTACGCTCTTAGCAGAAGCAACCCTGACTGGATCATGGAAGAAGAATGCTAAACCTGGCAAAGACACCTTCTCCATGATTTCCATCACATACTGAGCGAAGGCTGCTTCTAATTGTTGCGCGTATATGATAATTAGCTCGATGGCCATGTGCTTATCCTCGAGTATCGAAGTTTTTATGCCGATGACTTTCCCTTTCAAAGGGACCATCTCCCAGCCCTCTTCCTGCTGGACCTTGGCAATTTGATCGTCATCGTCCAGAAGCTGTATGTCAGCTTTGGCGCTGGCAAGCTCCATCAGTGGTGGCATGACGCCGGCCAAGTACGGTACAAAGTCCGTTCCTAGGACTCGGCACATTCGTCCCCAGCAGTGCAGCAGGTATTGGGATTGGGGATCATCAGCATCTGTGATGTTTTGTTGTATATTACCAAGAACGGCGACCAAATCCATTGCATCCGTACCCATCCTCTGTTTGCCGACTGCCAATGCGATCAAGGTTGCACATTCCATAGCTTTAGCTCGTAGCAGTCTGAAATCCTTAGACTGCTCCTGCTTCAGGACATTGAATAACAACGGCATGAGGGTGCCATAGTATTTTCCAAAAGCAGTCTCGGCGGAGTCTGCGATGGTTGCGATGGTTGAAAGCGCCTGCTCTTGCACGTAACGTTTTTCGCTTTGAAGAAGGCTCAGAAGGCGGCTGAGCAAGTCATCCAAGTAGGGTTCCAAGGTGGCTTTCTCAGCTTCTTCGCAAAAATTTACAAGGGCAGCTGCTGCATGTGATTGAATTCGAGGTTCTGGCGCATCGAGTACGGGAATGATGTTTGTCAGTACAATATTATGATAGTTCTCCTGCATTGTACCCGCAAAGTCGGTGCTCATCTGTCCCAATGCATTGCAGCCTGCCCAGCGCACCCGAGGATGAGTATCTCGGAGAGCAGGGACAACGAGATCCAAGACCTTGTCGAGCTCTCCTTCCATTAGACCTCTGCAGCCTTCGGAGATTGCTGATATTGCCATGAGCGCAGCATGACGATCGCGCCAGTTGGCAGACGAGATCATTCGAGGTAACCAATTGAAAGTAGGTGGTAATATGATGCTGCCTCCTAATTTGTTGGCTAGCCGGTCCATACACTGCTCCGCAGCGACATGATTTAGGTCGCTTTCCTCAACGTCAAGATCTTCCGAGGCGTTCCATTCCTCGGCATTCTCGTCATCTTGACCAACGTCAGTCATCAGACTTAAGCACTGAGTGACCATATCTGACGCGAATGACGGATCTTTCTTGCATAATGTAGAGGCATAGTCTGCAAATGTCCCCATCAGTTCCAGTGCATTCTGCCGAGTCATGTCGTCAAGCTCTTTGTCCGATATCACGGTCATGCTAAATTGGACAAGCGTGTGAAACATTTGCTTGAACATCATCGGCGCTTCTTCTGCAAGCTCGATTAAGGCCATCAGAGCTTTCGTCAGGTTGTCCGAGTCGCCTGATTCCTTCAAAGGTGGTAGGATGTTGAGGATTTCAGGTACCAGCGTGTAGTATTTCTTTTGTGCCTTCTTTTGAACCGATCCGAAAAACGATGCGAAGGCCTCCATCGCAGCAATCCTGACCTGTCACAGCGTTAGCGCATTGTCGAATAGAAACTCGAGGAGTTGTACAATAACGTCGCTGTCTTTGAATCCCTTCGTAAACGCACCTAGCACGGTCTCCTCATGCTGTTTTTCTATTATGCCGGGTGTGGCGGTAAAGATCCTGTAGGCGCCTTCTCTTTGACCAGCATCTGGCGATTGACTGGCCACAAAGAGTGCTTGGAGGAGCTCTGGCCAATTCTCGCCTACGTATCAATCTTCGTCAGTCCCATGTCCTGCTCATCCCAGCCCAGCTCCGCTTGAGACCACCTACCGTTATCAGAGTATTGCCTCGCGATTTCAGCAACGGCGTCGCCAATTTTATGCCTCACTTGCGGTAGCGACTCGGTCTGAAGACATTCTAGGAGCTTTTGTCTTATAACCTCTTTCTGCTGTGTCTGTAAAAGTAAAAATTGCTCCTTTGAGTCACGATCCTCTCCGGCTACTCTTCTCGTCTTTGTGGCCATCTTTCGAAACAGGACTGCTGCAAAGGACCGCGTCTACAGAATTTTGGATTTGGATTAGTAATTTTGGCATTCGTTGGGCAACCTTAGCTACGCGAGTCTTACCGATGGCTCTTGGGACAATTGTATCTGCTCTGCCAACCCCATAAGCAGCACATCGGGCTGCTTTACGAACCACTCATCGTTCAAGCGCCCCTCTGCTTGTGTGCGCGCCTGATTGTCTGGGGATGTTAGGTTTTGCAAGATTCCTCCCAGCTCCGTGTGGATCTCTGAGGAAAGGAGCGCTCCTGTCGACATTTTGGAAAGTCGAGAATACCGTAGTCAGACCAAAACAGGCGAGTATCAAATATATATTCGTGATGCGCGTCTGTTTCGCACGATGTCAAGCGGTGTTGACTGAGGCGTGGGAGATCACACGCTGCTGCCTCGCAGAACAGGGCAGATACTTAAGGAAGCTAATCAGTTTAGATCAACAGTGAGACCGAGAAACATTGTTACGGCGTTAGATGTTGGGATCGAGTTTATGAAAAAGGTTGGTGTGGGGTGAAGTGTATACCGCACTTATCGGAAATTTTTGGCGTGCAACAGCGCGTCTTTCAATTCCTCGATCATGCAGTGCTAGGCCCGCCCTTAAGCGGCCTAGCGGCCCAGTGGTCCCTGGACATTCTGGAAGCCCATTGGAGCTTTCCTTGTTGTCATTCTTCAACCCGACAAATTTACGATTAAATAGGAACATTAATGATCCTGTATTTGTGAAATAATACGAATGCTGTAATCTTACAATGGGTGCTAAAAGCAGCAAAAACCAAGCCAGCAAACCAGCCTAGGGCAATCATAAAGCCAGTAAACAGGCACGTAGCGCAGGATATCATGAACGGCCGGATCGACCGATAGCAAACACGCCAACGATAACTACGGCCAACATGGCAATTGCTCCGGGTAAGAGTAGGTCGTTCGGCACGCCTACGACGAGCTGTTCGGTCCCTTTGGGTTGTGCCTTTGGCTTTCGCTCCTTTTTCACCGGAGTTGCCATCTCGTCTTCATCCTCGTCATCCAGTAGTCTTCTTCGGCCCTTCATTGTTGATGATGGCGGTGGTGTCAGGGGTTGTGCCATTGCTGGCCGAGGGTCCACTGTAGCTGACATGGGCGGTTTCTCCGGGTCATGCACGAAGAGATCGACCTTTTCGCGGTGATGTTGGCGGGAAAGTGTGATGGCATCTAACAGGTCTTGATCAGTGGTAATGGAGACGGTATCACCATCGTTATCGAGATAGCTTAGAGCGAAGCCTGATGCTAGCAATCTCCCATCATCCACTGTGGCTTGACCACCTACCGCGTCAATTTCGCCTCCTAGCTTTGCAGTGACGTTGCTGACCAAATCTTCCATACCAGCCGAGGCAACGACTTGCAGCCTATGAACACGTCCGCTGGGAGCTTTGAATTTGAATGGAAAGGGGGAGTCTTCCAGATCTACCGACGGCATGTCCGGACTCTCAGAACGGGATTCGTCACCGTTGTGTGACGCTGAATCGTTTGGTTGCACACTGTCTACTCTCTCAACGGCCGGTCGGGATAGTTCAGGAGATAGAAGAGATCGATGACCTGGTGTGTGTGGCCGATGGCTGCTGCCTTCCCCTGACATCATGGACTCTGAGTCATTGTCGAGCGAGAGCCAAAATTTGCCCCAAGCTGGGCCTTCTCCGTCTCCGGTTGACATTGTGTTTATCTGCGTATATCAGCGCACGCCAATAAGCAGAGTTACTGGTACTGACCTGCTCAAGTGTGGCATACGTAAGCTTGAGCACATCAACCATGCCAACAATTTCTCCTGATTCGTTCATGACGGGTAAATTGAGATAATGGCCATCGTGCATCTTCCTCAAAGCAGCTTGTATACTCATATCCATGGGTGCAAAGTCCGGATGTGGAGTCATAACCCTAACAACACTACAATTTGCTGGGTCCAATCCAGGTGCAATCACTCGGAGGACTACGTCTTTGCTTGTGAAAATGCCTGTAATAGAGCCTTGATCTTGTACCAGCACAGCCGTTGTGTGATTCTCCTTCATCAAGTTTGCAGCTTCTTTTACTGACGTTCGAACAGAAACAGTAGTAGGGGGAAGTCCATTGAGAACAGATTCGAGTGTGGGTCCAGACATTTTCTGTCTCAAAGATTCGACATATTGTATTATTTGCTGCGGCTGGCTGGATCCAAGCTCTGATTGCACACCTTCGAGGGCGTCATGCAGTTTTCGTGAGGAACTATAAGCACGCTCCAGCTTTTCCATAGCATCATAGAAGCACTTCGTAATGTCCAGTATGCCTGAAATGTCCTGATTTTCGCCCATGACCGGCAGATGTCGAAATCCTTTCCTAACCATGAGATCCAAAGCATCGGTGGCACTCGTGTCTGTTCTAGCACATAGGGGGTTTTTGGTCATGATCTCGGATATGGTAACGTCCCTAGCCTTAATACCGGCTCCCACAACACGAAATGCAAGATCTTTGGCCGTGAAGATACCAGCTATTCGATCATCGTCATCTGTCACAAGTACGCAGTCTTCTCGCTTGGCAGCCATCAGCTGGGCTGCCTCAGCAACGGTAGTATTTGGCTTGATCTGAAGAGCCTGACTGGGCTTCAAGGCCAGCACGGTACCAGGAGGAGCCTTTCGAGTGTGCCGTGCTCGCGAAGCGCCGCCTTTCTTCTTGTTGAGGTCGTGCTCCATCTTCTTTCGTATGGCCTGCTCTAGGAATTAGCAACAAAGAGTATGTTCCTTTGGAGATCTCCGTACCTCATCACGCTTTGATTGCTTCTGTCTGCTAGCGCTAAGCGTAGAAGTGCCACTCTCGCTCTGCATGGCCGAACTCGCATGTGACTCGAGCTTAGGACGAGGTATATTAGACGGGCTATTCTCGAAGACAGGCACTTGTCCTCTGCCTTGGCCGCGACCGGGTGTGCCTCGAAAAGTGCCACCTGCGACTGACATGTTTATATGTGAAACTATTGGACACCGCGGAATGGAGTGAATTGGCGAATGAAACCTATTGTTCTGCCGCCGTGTTGCTAAGTCGGGGAATAAACACCGGGGTGATCAGCCAGGAGTGACCGAGACAACGCCATTCCCCTTCCGGGTGATTAGATTACTTAGCGAGAATCGCACAACCTCAGCAATTGTCTAGAGGCGACGACATTATCTCTCGCTTCCAACACCAGATTGCAAGAGGTACATGAGCTCTCCTCAGATTTGGAGCTACCCGACTATATATTGGACCTTTTACTAACTCTGATCAGAAGCGCGACAATGGTCAAAAAGCGAGCGTCCAAGTACGCCCTCATCGGCCCTACCGTGCTTTATCACACAGACTAACACGCCTTTGATAGCGGTCGCAACAAGAAGGGACGCGGCCACGTCAAGCCGATACGATGCTCCAATTGTTCCAGATGTACGCCAAAGGATAAGGCGATAAAGAGATTCACCATCCGCAACATGGTGGAGAGCGCCGCTATTCGTATGTCTTTGCTTCAGTTGTTGCCGAGAAGGCCAGAGTCAACATTCGAACCATATACATGATTCTGAGCTGACTGGTTCTCCGCGGCTTAGGTGACATCTCTGACGCCTCCGTCTTCCCTGAATACGCCGTCCCCAAAATGTACCTCAAGCTACAATACTGTGTTTCCTGCGCCATCCACGGCAAGATCGTTCGGTATGCTCTACCTTGGATCCATTTCGTGTTGGAAGTATGGACTAAGATAGATTGCTTCCAGTGTCCGCTCGCGAGAAGGTCGTCGAAACCGTGCACCACCTCCACGTGTCCGTTTCAACAAGGATGGCAAGAAGATCAATCCACAGCAGGCGGCGAAGACTGCGCAGGCTTGAGCAATAGCCCGAGAATGCAGCGGTAGAATGCAGCGGTAATATGCTGATTGTAGGCATTCAAGATGCGAACGGTGGGCAGGAGTCACTTGTTCCAAAGATTTGCGGTACCCTAGCTACCAAAATCCTGACGTACAATTACTCGTTAGCATCAAGTGCCGCATGCTTCCAACTTGTTCAGTCCTAAACTGTTTCAAGGGATGTCCCGCATCGCCCGACATCCCATTGTCAACGCCCGCTACCTTGTCGATACCCAAGCATTCCATCAAGTCCTCCTCATACCATCCATCATCCATGGAGTCATCTGCTGACAACCCATACACATAATCCCGCAACGCCCGCTGCAAACGCTATCATGTTACCAGGAACCATGTTGATTAATCGTTCAAAGAAGCACAGAATCCAAGTGATTCCTACGAAAGTTCAGACTCGGCCAAGAACCCTAGAAACCTTCAAGGGTCCTGACCTGTTTTCTCTGCTCCAACATCCTGCCCTTCTTGAACTCCCCCTGTGTGAAACAAATCATCCTCTGCACTGGCCTCATCAATCAAGGCGGCTCTTAAGCCACTAGCTAACTTGTGAAGCTTTGGCGAATGCTGTCCGGATGAGTGCAACTCGGCCTGCTTTTGCTTGTATTGCTCCTTTACTGCGTCGTAGAGAAACTGAAATTGAGTTTCCATCTGGACCATCGACATTCGTTGCTCCCGTAAACGATTCACTACATCATAGATGATATCCGCCCCGTCTTTAGTGTCTGCAATAGCCCCTGATTCCACCTGCGCTAGGAGGTACTCGAAGGCAATGAAGGTCCCAGATCGTCCCACGCCAGCGCTACAGTGAATGATACGTGGATTGCTGGGCGTGTTATTCTTTTTTGCAGAAAGCTTCAGAAGCTCTAACAATGCAGCTCGGTCTTGGTCTTCTGGTACTGCGAAATCGGGCCAGCCAGAAAATAGGAAGTGCCACACATCCTTGGTCTCTTCGCCGAACTTAAGAGACAACTTCCGGATCTCTGTTTTCGAGCCCGGATCCGAAATGATGTCTGAGAATGTCACACTTCCTTCCGGGGTCCCCGCGGCTCGGTCAATAGGCTCTATCTTGTAAGATCCAACTTCGGCATTGAGAGGAAAGTACTGGAAACACTTCTCCATGGCTCCGTCGTGGGTTTGGGTGAGCATAATGATGACGGCTACATCGTTGGTTTCCTGCCATACCATTTGCCAGAAATGACTAGTTCCTGACTGTTTCGGACCCTGCAGAGCTGATCGTCAGACGACTGACGGCACCGAGAATGGAATTGTATCACCTGAGTTGCGATATACCTTGTCTCTACTCCTGTGCGAGGATCACGCAGTGATATGGGCGACGCGTTGATATAGTCGGACTTTCCTTCGGCAACCTTGAGGTGAACGCGTGACTTCTCCCAAGGCTGGACATTGGCGTAGCGATTTCGCTTTGTTACCTGGGGGTTCACTTCTTGCACCCATTTCGAGGTGGGATCATTTCGACCTTGCAGGACGCGAAGTTTCTCTTTCCACAATAAGTCATTGAACTTAGTCCGGATAGCTGCTCAGCCTTAGTGGACGATCTACACAAGCTGCATGATGCACGCTTGCGTATGCACGAACAGCAGTAAGCAGCAAACTTACAGGCCGATGATTGACGGAGAAAGGCAGGGATCTCTGCGTCATCTTGAGCCGCGTCTTCTTCGATTTTCGTAGCTTTCAACACAGGTGGTGATGCCAGCGGGGTTGAGCTGTCTTGCGAACGAGCACGCTTATAAGCTGTGCTGAAACCTTTGGCAAATGGAGCCGCCATTTTCATGAATAGACAGATCTCATCCGCAATATGAGAGGACGAGAGATATCCAAGGTCCTGAAGACGCTGAGCAACGTCAAAACAGGCAGATGGCCAACCCAATAATGAGGCCTTACATTCGTTACCTGCGTTCACTCTATCCTACCTTTTGGCTTATGTGGTTGACGGAACACCAGATTCAAAAACACAAGAGGGATAGCAAAGAATTTGAGAGTATATGCACTTGATGCAGTTCGGTAGCTAAAGAGCCAAAAAATGGCCACTCGAGGCTTGCCTGGTTAAGTAAGGGGATGTGGGTCTACAAACTCAGAGTGCTGGCAGGAGCGGCTTAGCGAATGGAATCAGACAGAACGACGAAACTAAGGAAGAGCTGTCCGAGTGAATGTCTAAATCGTTCTTATAATTACATGGGAAAGTAGCTCCGTAAGTACTTTATGTAGGCCGTAGCCTTGTTAACCCCGTGAGCAAAGCTGAGGCACTAGCTCAGTCTTTGCCACACTAAATTTAGCCTAACTTACTTTACTTTATTTATGGCTTTGATCTTTCGTCCAACACACTTCAACATCACTTCAAGAGTGGGATCCAATCAAAGTGTTGAGCTGCCTGGTTGAGTTGTCGCATTCTCCAATGTTGTCGCGATAACATGTGGTGGGTCCGGATCTTGGAGGTACGTATGCATCATGACATCGTTAAATTGCTCCCAGCTAATGTACAGTACAGGCATGGCTGACCACTCGAGTATGTACAGAATGCCGTTGGTGTATCTGTGCTTACTGCTGCCCTATCAAAAGCTGCTCGCGAGTCCTACCTTTCATCGAGCCGTTCAGAATGTACATAAGAGGGTACGGCATTTGAGGCACGGGCCCGACTTGGAGGAGATGGGAGGGACAAACATAGACAGTATGCTTTGCCGCACGGGCACACGTGGAATAAGATGTTGACTCCAATCTAGAACCAACTAAGAACTTCATGGAACACTATCTTGAGGAGATCAAAGAGCAGTTCCGTAGGGACCCATCCCAGAAAAAACGATAACACGAACATTTACGACTACGAGCGATACCTTTCGCCCGGGTATATTCGGGCATGTTGAATATGATTACGAGCATTGGGAGGCGTCGATTGCTTGTACTCTACGTCACGCATCAATTGGAAGTACTCTCCGACCATAAATTCTTGTCCATTTCGCCTCTTTCGCACAGAAAGTACCGGATAAGAAATTGGGCTCCTTCGACAATCTCATGTCATTTGGCTCTCATTCCATCCGAAGATTGATTCCACCCAGAACCCACGCAGAGACATCAATGCCTCGAGATCTACTCGCGTATCCAATCGAGAGGTGTACATTCATCCCTTCTCAATTCCTAACCTTTTTTACGCACCAGATGATGACAAGTAACAGAAGGCGTCAATAAACCCCTGCAGATCAGGCTTTCAGGAGAAACTCTGATTAATGCTTGATGATTGGCTCGGTTCCGTTCGGTCGTTGTGGGTCCTACCATGATTCCTCGTGAGATTTCGTTATCGACGTTGGCTGGAGAGCGTCAGGTAGCTATATATTGTATCCGATTTAAACCAGGTGAATGTAACCTGACTTCCTGAGTCTGTCACTGCTTTTCAAGCTGAGCATATTGCGGTGACCTCCATATAATTCAAAGCCTTGATGTTGATTGACTTGACAAGATGGTCCCTGCGATAATTATCGGTACCACAGCACCGGTTCCTCGATATGAGCATTACACTGGGTCATAGAATGTGTTCTGGAAGTCGTCTACTGCTTAGACATGACTCAGGATATTTTCTTACGCAAAAGAGGAGTGCTTTGTACGAATGGCATTGCAGTCTGGTCCGCTGTTCGGTGGCCTCTCTCGCTCGATGATAGTGCTGGCATAAAAGAACACTAAAGGCATCCGGAGCCGCGGGAGTGTTCACACCCTAGGCAAAGAACATGCCCTATCACGCTGCCAGCACGAGGCATACCATTGAACGTTAAGCACGACACCATAGATCTCATGAGAGATGCAAACACAGGATGTGGAAGCAGAGTATCTCTTCGCCATGAGTTCGAGTGTTCTAGTGCTGGGACGAGCTGGAGACGGAGAAGTCTTTGCCTCCGAGCAAGAAAAGACTTTTGTGATTTAGACGACGGGACGAAAAGTAGCTCGCATGGTGACAATCAGAGTCTTTCCCCCTTCCACTCCATGGTCTTGTCATCCTCGTTCGTGCAAATATTGATGCCTTGAACATACATTCCGGCTTCAACGCCGAGCAGTGCAGTGGTGAAAATCTTCTCTATTGAAATGTCAAAATGCCAACGCCCCAACTGCCTCTCTTCGATGGCAGAGACGCGTACGTCTTGATATCCAGGCCAATGCAAAAATAGCGCCATCTTTTTCTATCATACATCATCAACACAGTTTCGATGATGGGTGGTTGGCAACGTCCCGAGCTCCTTGCAATGCAATCAATAGGCAAACGCGGCCATCTGTCCCATGCAGAACGGAAACGCAAAGGCCGATCCCCAAATATGAACAAATGAAAAACATTACCGCCCCTATGTGCATATACACTTCGTCCATATCATTACAATACCTATGCGATGGAGATTCGCGCGCGAAGCGGGCTCCGCGCACACTATGTCTGTGGTTACGTAGCTTCCAAACTCTCTGGAGAGATCATTCCTCCGTCGGTCTCCCTCTGCTTGCCTTTACCCTTTGGCGTCGGCGTTCCTACCGTTAAGTCATCTTGCGTGGCGTCACCATTGACATTTGCTGTGACGCTATTGTTCGTCGATTTTATCGATTCCGTCACGCCGTTGGATTTTTCTTTCTCGGCGTTAGCTTTCAGGCTCTCGCCGTCTTTTGCCGCTCCATTCTCCTTGCCCGTCTCCTTGGCCTCACCCTCATTAGTCTTCATCTTCTTTCTCGGATGGCCCTTTCCGGGCCCTTGTTCCTTGAGTGGTCTCTTCCGAGGGCTAGTAATCTTGCCGTTGGCGCCCAGTCTGGGTTTGGGAAAGCGTTGCTTGAGCGGCAGGTCCTCATCCTCAAGGAGGGGCTGGTCGTTATTGGCATGTAACTTCTCGAGAAAGAAGTCTTGAACAAGGCCAATGTGATTCTTGATATTGTTGATGCTGATTGGTGCGAGAGGCGGTGGAACGGGAAGGTCTGAGATGGGAGTGGATGACAGGGAACTTCGGGGCCTTGATTAGTATCCATGACCATAATCTCTTTAGGGCAGGGATGGGGGGCTAACCTGGCGTTCTGAGCTTGATTGGAATTACGCATGCGATTTTGCAGCAGGTGTAAGGGCACGCTGATACCACCTACATCGATGCCTAATTCCTTGAATCCGAAAAAGTCCTCGCCGAGTTCTTCGGCAAAGTCACCGCCGACGAACTGTTCGCTGTCGTCGTTGAAAGCATTGGACCCGTCAGGACCTGCGTCGACTAATGCAGGGCGAAGACTGTCTGCTAGATGGGCTTTCATCCGATCATGGGTCATGGCGATTCTGGTGCCGGCGCGCTCGACATCCTCCGTGACATAGCTGTCGAGCGCTTCAAGATCCGCGCCATTCTCCTGAAGGGTGTGGAGGATCGACTCCTCGGTAGTAAACCTTTCTTTGAACGTGAGGTCACCGACAGCGGGCACTGGGACTGCAACTTGTGGGGCTTGCGTGTACTTGCCCAGAGTACGTGCTAATTTAGTGAAGTAGTCGGCAGCTAGATCCGTAATGGTGTCGAGTGCTACCGGTTGGAATTCTTCGAATCCGGCATGTACCAGTAGTTTTGCTGTGGACCGCTGTAGTGCAGCCCGACTGACTTCGGGCGCGATTGGAGGGCCTTCTTCTGACGTGACATGGAGTTCAATGTCTTGCTCGACGAAAGGTGCAGGCTCGTGCTTTTGGAATTGACCTTGGTACATTTGCGACTGGACCTGCATCTGCTTCACAACACCTATCTTGGAAGTAATCTTTCGCGTGTTTTGTATCTGTCGCAGATTTTCGGAGATCTTCCGCGTGAGATTGCTCTCTGGGGAGATGAAAATTCCCTGAGGCGCCACTCGTAGGAACTCCTCAGATGGGTCTACGACGTTGCCCTCGGAATCCTCCATCCACCGTAGTCGCTTTGAAATCTCTGGGACGGCCGCCATCGTGTCGTAATAGTCTGGCAATAGTCGCTCTTCCTCGACTTGCATACCCTCTGCCAGAGTTTCACCACTTGGCTGAACCTCTGCATCTTCATCTGCATCAGTCTCGGCAGACTTCTTTCCCGATACCACGTCACTAACGACGTGCTTCTGCTTCCGCAGCCAGCTTCTCATCCCTTGCTTCGTACGCCGAAGAGCTGGCTGCTCGGGATCTAGACGATCGTCTTTGAAGAGCGCGTGGCGCTCTGCGGTAACATGGGCGCGGTCCTTCTTTGTGACCTGTTTCCAGGTTTGGTACTCCAGATCATCAGTCTCGGCCTCTTCATGTGCACCGTCTGAAGGGACTACGCCATTGACAGAAGATTCGCCATCAATGTCCATAGCATCAGCTTGGGTTCCATGGCCTAGAATAGCATTGACACCTGCAGGAGTGATGGTACCAGGCGGAGGAGTCAAAAGATCCTGCTGGCTACCGTCCACATTACTTTCCGAGTCAGCTCTCAGGTGCTCGTTCCTTAAATTACTACCCAATCCGTTGGGGACTGGTTGATTCGCTGATGGCTTGCTTTCCGAGGCAGGTGTTGGTGACCCTTCAGGGCCATCAGCTGGTGCCTTCCTTGCAACTGTACCCTTCTTAGAAGTCTTGCCACCTTGCGCTACCCGACCTCTGGACGAGATGATAGGCTCGTCGTCGCTATCTTCGTCATCGTCGAGATTAGCATCACCATTCTGTTGTCGACGCTCTTCCGCCTCGACTTCAGCCCTATCTCTTATGATGATATTCGGTATGAGAGGTACGAGCTTCTCCGTTTCTTTACGCATGACGAGAGCCTTTTTGCGGAGAAGGTGCTCTGGTGCGGCGTTATATTTGAGGCAGTTAGCCCAGATAAGATTAAGGTCATTGACAAAGTCCACCTTCGACTTATACTGGTAGCTTTTGAGTTTCTTCGTCATGGTTCCTAGGTCCATGGGCGTCTTGATGACTGCCAAGAGCTTGGGTTAATCCTGTACTTACAGAGAATGCCTGTATGAACTTACTGTTGGAATAGTCTGGTGCTTCCTTCCGATTCACTCGAGTCAAAAAGGGGCTCGAGTGCTCGGTAAAGCCCCTCAATGTATTCAGTACTGTCTCTGCGGCCTCATAAAGTTCTTCTTGTCCGACCTTCTCTTCACTAGCCCACTTTCCACGTCCTTTCCTCACATCACTGAACAGATTTCTCAGCTCCACGTCCGTGGCTGGGACACGAACCCTGTTGCCGTCAATGACCCGGATCAGATTCTTCAGTGCTAAGCTTGACGCTCCGAGATTCGTTTGGCTCAAGGTCCCTTGCTGTGCCGATTCCCCCCCACTCACGTTGCTTCCGCTCGCACCAGTCACCCCCATCTCGACGTCTACTAGGCGTTCAGACTCCTCGAGTTTCTTCTGTTCCAGCATGGCATCTTTATCGTTCTCCAACGTATAGAAGACAGTGTTGAAACTCCGCTTGGCAGCCTCTTCTGTTGCCTTCTTGTCCTCTTCCAACTTCTTCCGCGCGTCCTCCGTCGTCTTCCCTGCTACAGAGGGAGGGGCACCCTTGACACTGGCCGCAGTAGAGCTCGAGGAGAAGCCGCGAAGCATGGCCGACGCAGATGGCGCCAAGCTGATTGTAGGGAGGTTACTTCGAGACTTGAGAGGTGATGCGTTGACTGACTCGTCCTCGTCCTCGTCGTCTGACTCGTCGTAGTCATCTTCATTTATATTCCTCGTAGGCTTTTCGGAGGACTGGACGGCGAAAGCCGAAGCCCCTGCTGTTAGCTCATCCGGTATTCCCACCTCATCTGCGCCTGCAGCTCTGCTGGCGCCATCCTCACCTTCCTCCCCAAGAAGTGCGTTGAGCCTAGCCTCGCTCTTAGCATATAGCGCCCTGAAGATCGCTAATCTTGGATCCTCCTCTGCGCCAAGATCTCCCTCGATGGTGCTCATCAGGTGCGCGGCATTGGCAGGTATGGCGCGGCCAATGGGTGTCGTCGATCTTCCACGAGGACCATGGCGACCATTGACGGATAGCGAATCTCGGAAGCTGTTTGGAAGAGGTATGGGGGTAGAATTTATATTGGTTTTATGCGTCGACATTTCGCATTGCCCCCCCTCCCGCTTTTGGCAGGAACCGCTCCAGGAGGAGCAGTCGAAGATGGGATCTCAGCGTCGGGTGAGGCTTTTTGATAGCATGAAATCAGGTAGAGTGAGTCCTGCACTCATCGTGAAATCACTGACAGATTCTTGAAGATTTAGCAGATGATTTGGGTCATGATTTGATGGGATTGTGGATGGACTTGTTGCGCTCTTAGTGAGGTGTGGTTGGAATGCGGCCACCAGATTCAGCCCTACGCATCGAACCTCCCGCAAGCCATCTGCAAGCTTCTCCGCTGTCAACACCACATCTCAAGTAGATTTGCGCTCTTGACGTTCTTTTTAGATGACACTTTAGCGCAATCACTGTTGATGTGAAGCCACTAGTGACAAATCTCATGCTCCATCCTCGCGGCCGACAGTCACCATGCGTGTCCGAGTGCCCTTTGCAAGTAAGGTCTCCAACTACCTCACGCCCATAAACTGTCAAGTTGATTTCTGCCCCAGGCGCATTCCTTCTGACGCTCCTCGCCGCCGGTTGGGGAGGCTTAACATCTATCCAAGTCTCCCAAGTCAACGACAAATTCGTACACTTCGTCACTTTTTTCGTCCTTACACTCACTTTCTACTGGATACTGGATACCACCCGAAGGCGTACCCTCAACCTCACGCTCCTTCTGGTAACCGTTGGCCTTGGCCTTGGTTCCGAGGCTTTACAAGCTATCCTACCGAATGACCGACTTTTCGACCCATTTGATATCGTAGCCAACATAGCGGGGTCGCTATTGGCACTGGGACTATGTACAATGTATCACAAACGCATGCTTGATAGGAGAAGGCGAGCCAAAGGGTATGGAGTTGTGCCGCAAGATGGAGAGGACGACGATATTGAACTGGGCCCGCAGGAGCTTGGCGTAATGGAAGGTGGAGGTGTGGAAAGTACGGATGGTGACGGCAGGCTGACGCCCAGCAGCGGCGTAGACGAAATTGACACAAAGAACTGAAGGCCTTCAGAGCTGGATCAATAGGAGCGTCTTCCCACTGTCGAAATTTACGTTGTAAAGATATTGCTACGACCATTATGCGATGCGACAAGATACCAAGAAGATGTGCTAGTTTCACGTTCTCTAAGATACCGTTGTCTCTTGCCAATTAAAAGTTGGCTCTCAAGAGGGTTTTCCCCTGCTGCAATGTTGAGCATGGGCATCAAGACTCAAGCATTCGCACTAGGGTTGGCAGCTCTGAGTCCTTGGGGTTTCCCATCCTAGGCTCAACAGCACCTAGAAACGCGCAGCCATTCGTGAGACTGAGCATTCCACCCATATAATTTGTGCATGGAGCCTCAAGAACAACGAAAGCGTTGATCTAGATGGGTAGAATTTTGAGCGCTCCGAAAGCTCAAGTATTATATAACTACTGTTCCGACGAATCTCAACCGACGTTTCGAGCCGTCCTAAGCCCAAGGAGGCTTTGCTGGTGTCTATCACTCGGGCTTAAAGAACGCTGTCATATGAAATTTGTCACGGGATCCTCTCATCTTCTCATCATCGACAAGCACAGATTTCGGAAAATAATATTCCTCAGACGCTGTCGGGGCATTTGCGACCAAGCCAGGGGAGTACAATACTCCAATCCCTCTGTGGAGTTGTTGCTAGTTCAAGGTTCTGTGCGTAGCCGCTGTGGTTGGTCTGCATCTCGTTGTGAAGAATCCTTCATCTGCCAAACAGTACCTGTTTTACGTCTTTCTATACTTCTAGATGTATATCATCTTACTACCCGCCGAGGATTCTATTCCTGCCAGTTATCTCTCATAAGAGTAAGCACTTGACCGCTTTCCTAGCTGTACGCAACATGCGCGATCGCCTTAGGCGGCGTATTCATCAATGCAGCTAGGATACTGTGCTTTCACAGCCTGGTTGGCAATCATGGCGTAATAATTTTCCGGAAGGGCATTCAGAAATCCTATATGATATCTTGCCTTTCAGCTGTTCCCACGTAATTCGCACTCACTGACACGCATTCTAGCTGGCTTCGCCCGCCTTGGTCCCAGCCATGCCACGCTCCATTACCCGTCAAGAAAAGCACCCCGAGTTATTCGCGCGTGATTCTTACACGGATCCTCGAACACGAAAGCGCAAAGCTCCCATGGAGGTTCTCTGCCTCGGATATGTGCGTACCGGCACTGCCTGTGGGTCTATATCTCGCGTTGACTCGACTGTCACTGACTGATCTCGCACTCTAGCTATGCAGACTGCCTTCAACCTTCTCGGCATTCCCTGCTGCCACTCCTTCTCGCTCTACAATCATGTGCAGGATTGTGCAATGTGGGTCTCGGCTTTTGACGCAAAGTTCCGCGGCAAAGGTGTGCCATTTACCCGGACGGAGTGGGACCAGCTTCTCGCGGAATACGGCGCTGTCGCTGACGTCCCTGCCCTTGCCTTTTCAGAGAACTTGATCTCGGTATACCCAGAGGCTAAAGTGGTACTGATGGAACACGATATCGATAATTGGTACACGAGCTTTGATGATGCCGTGGTCAAGGTCATGTGGGGCACATGGGGTCATTTGATCGCGAACTTGGACCCGTGGTTTGTAGGGCCGATCCGAGATGTCCACCTACGGTGGGCAAAGGATTGGATGGGGGTGAACTCTGCGGAGGAAATGCGTATGAAAGCAAAGGACAAATATCGTGAACACTATGAGTTGATGCGCAGAATAGTGCCGAGGGAGAGACTGCTGGAATACAAGCTCGGGAGTGGGTGGGAGCCATTGTGTAATTCTCTTGGTAAAGAAGTGCCCGACGTCGAGTTCCCAAGGGTCAACGAGACAGCTTCGATGCACGAAAAAATGTCCATCATCGCAGGCCGAGGGATGAGAAACTTGTTGAAACGGGTTCTCCTATGGACTGGACCCTTGATAGTTGCTGGTCTTTTGGTAGCGGCTAAGTATCGCTAAATGGCGATGTATTCGTGACAACTGATATGCTACATATTTTGATGCCTGCACAGTTGTACTCAAGATCATCAGCTGAATCGTTGCCACAGAAGATTTTCCACATTGTTTGAACCAAGTAATGGGCTACGCCAGGAACGAAATGGTCATCCGGACTTCTTACTCGGTCTTTTATTCTATCCTCCCAAATCTCAGATCAAATGTTCGTTAGCTAATCGTTCCTCATCGGCTGTCGTAATGCTGGCTGTGCTGCTGCATCTCAATCTCATAGTGGATTCCGTCGTCGTTGTCAATCACCTTGTTCTTTCCACTCCTGATGAATGTCTGAACGGATTCCTTCATTGGACCTTGTTCATATGGTGATGACAAGGCGTCTGGAGCATGCCCGCTGGATTTCTTTGCTTCAATGTCTACATAGGAGTCTCGGCTCCTACCAGGATTCTCGCTTCTATCGAACAGCAATATTCTTCCCAGCCTCGAGGAATTCCACGAAGTTCTGGTTTTGGCGGAGATACACCATGAATTAAACCACGATTTGAATCTCCCATAGGGTGGTAGATGATGGCCAAGCATTTTGGACAATGCAGGCATACTGACACAACAGAGCCCAATGCTCATTTCCGCTATGCTGTGAATGAGTCAGTTTGGTGCTTTGATCCAAAAGCGAGGAGGCAGGTTACATACCTCAGAACATTGACAGACACAAGATTCCATGTGAAATCGGAACTTTTGTTCAATAGGGTTCTATAGTAGACACTGAGCGCTGATGAGACGCAAGCTCTGCAAGATCTCGTCAGCGAAGCAAAGATTGATGGTGAGCGGTTGAGCCGTACGCTGTTCCTGTCAAGAATATGAGTATAACCCCAATCTTACGTCGAGTTGGCAATTGAAGCTGCAACACAGCAGTGATGGGAAGAACCAGAAGATACACGTCGATCCCCAGTCCGACCGCAGCAATTGGAACGGAGAGAACCAATACTTCGTATTCTGCAGGTGAAGCTGCCATTGATGCAAATGTCTTTCCTTTCTTGGGTGTCATGTAATAGATCCAAAAGATCTCAGTGGCCACGTAGAAGATGGTGGTTAGCGTAGCGCCTATGTAGATGCAGTTCCTTAGCCATTTGAAAGGCCAAAAAATTTGCAGATACATCAAGAAGAACGTCGATTTTGTGAATATCATGGCCGGTGGCACAAGAATAACCCCGAGGTAGCTCGGCTGGAGACAGTGGTGTCAGCTCTCTGGTCGCCTGACGTAGCGATAGTCGCATTTACTATGAGAAAAGCATCACTCGTCAAGTGACTGAGTCGAACATTCCATTGATGGATCCCAATATTACCGTGTTTCACCGCTAGTCATTGGTTAGCACCTGTTCGGCAGATGTGGGCTGGATTTTTACCATATAAACAATTGATGTAGTTTGCGGTAGCCGCAAGCTTTGCGGAAGTACAGTGTCAGCAATCCTGCTTGAGTGAAACTGACTTGTGTGATTTACTGCGCCGAGCAAGCATGTCACTATTCAGCATATGAGCGTTTGGAGCTAGCACCACGGAATTGACTTGTACGACTTACAGTCATCCCAACCCAACTTCCGAACGATGAAATACTTCGTATATAGTTTACAGGTCACACAGATGTACATTGCAACCATGATGGTTGTGGCCACTGCAGTGTAGATTTCACCACGAGAGTGTGGGTCGTCGAAATTAGGAATCACACCAGATGGAGGGACCATGCCGGGAACATTGCTGAGATTAGCGGGCAAATTACCACTCTGTATGAGTGACATCGCCGACGTCGCCATGTTACCTAGCTAAACACCGCGATAGACAAGTACAGCGATAGAGACCTTAGAAGTTGGAGGATGAGAAAGGCCGTCGCAAAGAAAGCAATTCAAGAAAGGCTCAGTATATGTAGTCAAATAGCGGTGACTGGATCAGACAGGATCGAGTCCTTGTAAGGCTACAATCACATTCAAGGAAATGGGAAGAGCTGAGATGCGCAGACATGGCGTAGCAAGATGTGGATAATGTGCGTGCATGTGTGGGAAGGGGGCACTCCCGAGGCACTATTGGCCATTGGCCATAACTACAGTCTCCAAAAAGTAGGGGAGCAGCTGCGGTCAGGCCTCCCAGCACTAGTGAATCCGTGTAGTGGTGTGTGTAGGACTAGGGTATGAAACTTCAGCTTCTCTCCAAGGCTACACTCTCCATTCGATGCAGTGAGTGAGCCTATCTCGTGCAGGGTGAGCATCTCGACCCGTCATGGGGTATGCGTTGAAAGTAAGTATTGACGTTGGAGAAAGATAGTCTCCTCTAAGCGCCCCACGCCGCCGATCTCGAAGTTGCGCACTAAGCAACTCCAGTACGGACAGGCCCATAGAAGGGTTCACCCCCAAATGGCCCAAAATGGTCCAGCCTTATTTGGTTAGTTACCCGGAGCTTATGCTTCCGAGCTCCGGGGCAAGCTCTAGGGTACTTTAGGGCTTATATATTAAGTTCCCCTAACTTAACAACGAAAAGGATTCTTAAAAAGATTTCGCTGTAGAGACTAATTAATCTAAGGAGTACTATAAGTTTATAGGCGAAAGTAAACCATTAAAGTCTATAGTTAGGGAGAGAATAAGCGTGGACCATTTGGGGGTATGGACCATTTGGGGGTGAACCCTTCTACCAGTCAGGCCCACGCCACTAAAATCTGGCCCAAGCCACACTCCCCCATGTGTCGGTCGTAGGGTCTAACGCCAAAGTTGCCTACACTCCAGGCATTATAAGACTAAACCAGTAAGGGCAAACTTAAGCGTAGTATGTATATAATTCATCGGATTTTAGATGATAGGAAACGAGCGTTGTCCGTGAACGTGGTGCAGGTAGACTACCATCGCCCTCTCGGCCCCATACAAAAGTCTGCCAAGCTGTGGCTAAGTGGGCCTGCGGTGGGCCTGTCCGTACTGGAGTCGCGCACCAAGTATATAAAATTTGCAAATTCAAGTACAAAACATCACAAAGCACACCCCGCCGATTGGGTATCCTGCTACATCGCCTCTCTCCTTTCCATTCTTCTCGCAAGCTTGTGCCCACCTCCATAATGGTCTCTGAACCGCTAAGCTCTGTTCTCGTGGTCGGCGGCTGCGGCTTCGTTGGTCACGAAATCGTCTCTAAGCTTGTCGATGAGCCCAACTGTTCCGTGTCCGTCTTGAGTCGCAATCCGGGTCAGCCACGTGCCGCTGGTGTTTCCTATTACGCGTGTGATATTACTGAGTTTGACGCCCTGCGGCAGCTTCTACGTAAGATTCAACCTCAGATCCTCATCCATACAGCATCCCCCATTTTCTACGAAGACAAGATTGACAGTACTCTTCTACATCAAATCAACGTAGTCGGCACGCGAAATCTTCTGAATGTTTCGGAGTCGGTAGAATCCATCAAAGCCTTTGTTTATACATCATCTTCTTCTGTCCATGCTGGCTCTAACTTTGATTTCATCACGGAAGGAGCGCCCGTCTTTGACCGTACCTCCAAAGCCAGCGAGTATGTCATTACCAAGGCTCTTGCAGACACGATGGTGTTGAAAGCCAATTGTCAAGACCTTCGTACACTTTGCCTTCGGCCTCCAGGCATCTATGGGGAACGAGATGGCCAGCTCATACCTGGCGCTCTTGCCATTCTCCGAGACAAGAAGACACATATACAATTGGGCGACAACACCAATCTCTACGACAGTATCTACGTTGGCAATGCTGCTTCAGCGCACGTCATGGCTGCCAAGACTCTTTTGATGCATGATGGCCAGGACTTGAAGGTGGATGGCGAAGCTTTCTTCATTACAGATGACGCCCCAATTCCATTCTGGGACTTTCAGCGGAATATATGGGCTGCAGCGGGTGACAGGACACCGCTCGCCAAGGTTTATGTGATTCCTGCTTGGTTTGGTAGGGCAATGGCCACAATTGTCGAATATTTGTTCTGGATTTTTACTCTTAACCAAAAATTTCCCCCAAAGACGCTAAGGCGAGACGTACTACGATATGCAATTACCAACAGAACCTTATGTATCGAAAAAGCCAAGAGTAGGCTTGGGTACAAGCCATCGGTCGATACTAATGAGGGTATCAAACGAGGGGTCGAGTGGGCGCGTCGAAATCAGGCTCACCAAGATGCGAAGAAGAATCACATGGAGTAGAAAGCACAGTCACTTTGCTATATCTTGAAAAGTGGTCTAGCACTGTCCTGCCCACATAGTCCTCCAATTTTCCTCTAGTCTGGTATGCCATCTCTCAATCCCTTCTTCCTCAAGTCGTCACTGCGCAAATGGTGCGGGATTCCACAATGTATTATCCCTCCCTTGACAACGGCAGCACAAGGATACTTTGTTAACATACTACTAGTTCACCGTCAAGTGATCCATGGTGTGCGTGCGAGAAGACCAGTAAAACGGCCTTAACAATACAGCGTACGCAAAGCGAGGGCGCTTCAAAGCCTCGCAAGGGTTTCCGGATACGGTACCGATTAGTGGCTGTAGGGCAAGAACGAATGCGATATCAGGGTCTGCCAACAAAACCCGCATGAGCAAGGTTTATGCACCTCAGCTCATTGCTACGCCTCCCTATCGACTGCCTCATCCAGCATACAGTGAGTGGACCAAGGGAAGAATTTCTAGCCTTCCACCTTACTTTAAATAGACACGGTTGGCAGTGGGTATCCAGCATAAGATTTTCCTATGCGTTATCATTGACCGATTAGATTATACGGACTTTTATGACTGCAGCTTCTCGTTCATCATTACCCCCTCCAGCAACAGCAGCGATATTCGCCGCCACTGCCCCAGTCTTACATTTTCTAGCAGCTGAAGCGTCCCTGGCAAGAAGGATCTTGTATATCGTATCTAAAACAGCAACAGTCATGGTAGGAGTGCTGCGCTCGGCTCTCACAAATCTTGCATGCACGGAAGCCTTACTGCGGTCTCCGTCTGTTTCAGTGACATGGTATGGTGAGCACAGCCAACAGGCTTTACCTATCTCTCTTCATCCTTCAATCATCTCATAGTCCATTCTCCAACAAAGGTTGAGAAAATCATTAAATCGGCGCCGTATCCGCCCACCGTGATGCCTCGGGCGCTTGCTGACTATATTGATTCCGCAGTCAACTTGGATGTCTCTCCATTGCCGTCTATCATCTTACTCTCTTTCCTCATGATACTCTTACTATAGAAATAATAGGCGTTTACAGTCCATCCCGCTCTTTCATCAGATCATCCAAAAGTATTCCCCTACTGGATGCCTAGGAACTTGAACTTCTATAAGTCAAGGTTGGCATCTAGAGCGCTGTTCATTTACTCCGCGGTAACTGGTGCTATCCATTTCCGTCATTCCGAAATTGCAATGCACGGTAAGCAACCATTCGGGAGCTTCTCATAAATTATAGTCTGACCATTCGCTGGAAACACCTTGAAGACTCGCGACAGCCATTCGGCATGGCAGAGACCAAGCTTCATCCTTACTGACCTAAGAGATATCTTAGAAGCCTACAAGAATCCTGCTCTTCTTCATTTATCGTCACGCTTCTGATTCGCGTTTGGGGCACTCTAAGGTGAGTCGTGGGATTGCATTATTAAGATTCTCCATTGTCGAGTGAGCGCAAAAACCGCTTGAAAGAACCATTCACGACTTTCAGGTGCAGCAGACGTCGAGACAGAATTTGAAAAATCAAAGAGCCTCATTTCTGAATCGATTTGAGAAGTTAAGCTTTTTTGGGATTGTGATTGTGAAAAGTGGACGTATCAAGAAACCTTCTTGAACGGCAGACTTCGCTTATGTCTCCTTCAGAACATAGTCCGCAGAGCTTGTCATGAACGTAAACCAAAAGGTTCATTTTGGACATTGTCTTTCCGAGATCGATTTCGGTCTGTCGAACATTTATGAGTTTAGGTGGTTCCAACTGTATACTTTTGGGCCACCGGACATCATATTTAACACAGTCTTGCACAAATAATCCTTGAATTCGATACTCGCACCTGCCAATTACTACGTCACTTCCCTCCGCTATTCAGCGAGCCTACGTACGTAACCAAAAACCCACTTATCGATCCGCCTACGAAGTATTTTAAGACACCAGCAGAGAGAAAAGAAGACGCGACCTAGATCACAAAGCTACTCGAAATGGGGATGCAGGAATTGAGCTTCACGGATCGGGAATTGAGGACGTTGATGATGTTTCAACATTGGTGGTGGGCTCATTGATCCCTTCATGACATGGAAAGCCCTTATTGTGTGGTGAAACATGTTGTATCAACCCCACGCCATCATATACGCCTTTAGAGTCAGAACTACTCGACTCGATTTGCAGACTACCATTACCTTCGCTAGCGACACCATCGATTTTCACGAACTTAAGAAGTCGTGCCTACGTCTACGTAGATTATAGCTTAAGGTACTGAGTCACAGCGTCCTCGCCGTCCACTCCATACGTGACGGAGATTACGATGATCTGAGATAAACATCTTAAAAGTGGTAGATACTAATCGATTCATGTCGCCAACTCCACTTCAACGAGTCAGTCTTTGCCAACGATGTATTGCAGTCTGTATCAGACGCTTCGTCGATGATCGAAGGTTGACAGACACTCCAAGTTGGAAATTGTATGGTGTGCAATTTGTCGCAAACCGAACGGCTTTGAACTTCAGTGTAACGATTTGTAGCAGCTCTCGAGTGGTGATTGCCCGATTACAGCGGCGTAACAGATCCTGGAATTGTATAGCTTCAAATCCAACCCACGACAGAACTTATAGGCCCTATGAGCATATACGCTAGCGTATCGAATTGCGGCCCACCTCTTGCTCAAGGCGATGAGGACAGCTCTTCCTGTCCACAAATCACCTAACTCCAAGCAGCCTCAGCATTGGTCGTAAGCACCTATAGTCTCTCCAGTGCATCTGCTGTAATATAATCCTTTAGATAGAATATATCATCGCAAACCTGTCACGCCCAGAATATTACATTCGTTGAATTCAATTTAAGATTTAGGGACACGGATGTTGATCTGGGACCACGGACGGACATGAACCGTAAGTCAAGCATCGAAGCGACGTAGATAGTGGTTCAAATGCTGTACATCTTTCGCTGGTCTCCATTAGAGACTGTGTCACAATACAATTGGACGGCCGAAGGTCCATCTCATTTGCCCAATGTGTCCCGGCTTATCGCGCGTTTAGCGCGCTTGTTCATCGCTTATCGTGACAACGACCATTACGACTTTCATATTGAATTCTCTGTGAAACCTCCACACAAACATGGCGGGAACAAGCGACAAAGCTCGATTCTATCTTGAACAGTCCGTTCCCGGTGAGCTCCAAAAATTCTGTAGATACCACCATGGCTAACACCCCGTTCCAGAGTTGCAAGAACTTTCCCGCAAGAAAATCTTTTCGAAGGATGAGATTACCTCAATCGCAAAAAAACGCTCTGACTGGGAACACAAGCTCAATGCTCGGGGATCGACGCCTTCGGATTACGCCCGCTATGCCGAGTATGAAATGAACCTGGAGAACCTCCGACGTAAAAGAGTGCAACGATTAGGCGTCAAAACGAGCACTCACACTGGCCAGCGGCGCATCTTCTTCATCCTTGACAGGGCGACGAAGAAATTCCAGGGCGATATTGGATTATGGATGCAGTACATAGCTTTCGCTCGGAAGCAGAGGTCTAACAAGAAGGTTTCGCAGATCTTGACAAGTGTTTTAAGGTTACACCCTACAAAACCTCAAATATGGATCTATGCCGCTAGTTATGCCTTGGAAGAGAGAGGAGACATGACTGAGGCGAGGAGTCATATGCAAAGGGCTTTGAGATTTTGTAAGACAGAGGAGCAGTTATGGGTCGAATACGCGAAACTAGAGATGATGTGGATTGCAAAGATCGTTAGGAGGAGGAAAATACTTGGGTTGGATGAAGAGAAGGCAGAAGAGATGGGTGGAGAAAGTTTCAAAGGGATTGATGGGGACGAGATTGCTCTGCCAAAAATCACCGCCGAGGATATCGACCCAGACCGGAGGCCAGATGAAGGGGTGGATGTATCAGCTTTAGAGAAACTCACTGCAAGTCCAGCTCTGTCTGGAGCTATACCGATCGCAATATATGACGCGGCGAAAATGCAATTCATGGATGACGAGAAGCTGGGACTAAACTTTTACGACATGGTCGCTGAATTCCCAGAGTTGCCTTGCACGGAGAACATAACAAATCATATCATGGACACTTTGCAAGTAATGACATACGAAAGCCCTGCAGCACTCATCCGATATATTCAACAGCCTGTGATGAGTCATAGCGTAAGTAGCCATGGCTTCCCAACCAGGTTGGGACTTTGCCTGGACCGCATGAAACATGCATTCGAGAGGCTGGTTCCAAATTCAACTGTGCTGAAGACCGCGCGACCTCGGGCCACCTTGGACAGATACGCCGTTGAGTGGTTATTACCGTATCTTGGACAGAATGACCTCGATCCGGATGTTCGAACAGTTATCTTGTACACTCTGAGGAGAGTGTGGAATCAATTTCAGAATGATACTACGGAGGACCCTGCTGGTCGAGGTGGGGAGGTTGCCAGGTTGATAGACATGCTCCAGGCTCAGGGTCTTCACAGGATCGCAGAGACAGCAGCTGCGTGGGCAATAAAGCTATGGCCAGATGAACCCCAGCTGCTCTCCAAAGTCGGATATACTTTGAGTCAGTAGCTGGATCCTTTGGAAGTGCTTTTGCGAGCAGCCTTCTTGTTTCCATGTGCCTTTTTAGTCCGCAGGCGCATCTCGTTCTCTTTGCGTTGTCTGCATAGTATTGGAGTCAGTCCGGTTTGTTACCATTCCAACATACAACATACAGAACCTTGACTTTATCAACCCGGTCTGGTGACGTCTCCCCTCTGACAGTGCTCCTTCCAATAGCCACAATCAGGGCATGTAACTTCTTGTAGCATTCCTGCGCATTGTCGGTTCTATTGCGGCTGCCGTCTCCCTGAATAATGATGGACTTGGAGTTCTTGGCGTAATATCTGGATCCTTCGATCGCCGAGTGAAGAATTTTTGGGACCGAGGAAAGGAAGTCTTTCGTGTGAATGCGCAGAGTAGCTTTGGAGTTCACTCTATGATGTCTCAGTTGGGGCCATGGGGGGTTAGGAGCTATGTCACGCACTTATTAACATTTTGTCCACCTGGACCTGATGAGCGACTGAAAGTCACCTCGCAAGCATTCTTGGGAATAGCATTGATGTTGAAACTTGCAAGCCAAGTCCTCGCCTCTCTATGCTCGTCTTCTATAGGGCCGTCAGACAGGCTTGCTTGCAGAGCCAAGCGCCGGTAATTGTTTGACAGACAACATGTGGGTCCATGTAAGGCTATATTTCTCTGGGCAAACAGAGCGCGCGACATATCTTCATTGTGAATGGCAGGGAAGTTGAGGCGTTCATCATCAGAGTCATTGGACAGCACAAGGCAAGTGCAGCCGTAGTGACGCTAGGGACCTTTAGTCCTAGGGAAGGCGGGGAGCAACCTGAATTTTTGCGTCTTCACAGCATCACCATCACCTTCAGGCTTCTCGACTTTGAAGACTCCTACAACACTCTCATACACACTCCAAACAATCTCCTGTATAACTTCGTCAAGATTCATCTGAAACTTGTGAATATACACTTCACCTCAACTGCGCGTTTTCATGATGCCCGCTCTTCATGATACCTTTTGCTGAACCAATCCACACGTAACACATAACCTCAAGCATAGTCTCGATCGCACTTTCCGTGTCGCACACATGACTTCAGCCTCTCCACCAGCGGCGACCCATTTTAGAGGAGAGACTCTGACCCCAGAGAGTCCCGTCCCTGTTCACATCCCTGAGCCTCAGAATATTCCGGTGCTCATGAACCAAAACGATCTCGTATTCAACAATATGTCCACCCATATGGAGCAGCGATATCCCCTCCAGAAGACTGCTATGACAGAAGCTGATGGCTTCCATCATCAATTCTCGGATATGTTTACGCAGGCAGTAGTGCCTCATGAAACAATTTTCAGCGAAACGGACGAAATGGCACAAAGCGTTGATCATTTCGATGAGGATGCTGGTCATGAATATGCTCTGGCTTACGGGGGTGATAATACACAGCGGCAGCAACTTGATACCTCAAGAACTCATATGACAGCAAACGATCAGCCCTCTGTGCCTAGCGATTATGAAACACTTTCCAACTCTGCGAAGATCACTTCCACATCTTTCACCCCCAGTCAGAGCCAAAATCCACCAGCGAATACCACCCTGGCCATAACAACCTCACTTGACCGTTCCCAAGACATACCCGTGAGCCACGGCCCAGGTGCAGCCGCACTCCAAATCCCCAAAGAGCCTGAGACTCAAAGTCAGACATCAAGCTCGGGTGTGAATGGTGACTTCGTGAATTATCAAGTCTTGTTGGATAAATCGTCCCCTTCTACTTCTTCTGCTCCCGCCTCAGAGGTCGTCACTTCAACTATTACCGCTGCTTCCCCGGGTACATCCAGTCCCAGCAGCGTCCAACCCCCCATCGTCGCTCTTCCTGTCCCAGCTGGTCTCCCTCCGCGCCCACCACCACAGGAAAAGCCTGCTATTCATCCAAATTATACCCCTGGAGAGGACATTCGCTCATACCACAATCCACCTGCTGCTCAAAATCCCAACGCCTCTACCACGTACAATGCTCAGTCAACTAGTACACAACGACCCCCACAAGGATACATCCATAGCAACGGCATTGCTCCAAATGGCTTGCCTCCTCCACCCGTTGCAACCTTCCAGCAACCCTTGACAAAACCTAACCAGGCTCAAAGTAGCCCCCAAGAACAACAATATCGTCAGAGGGAGAATTATGGGAGGAATTCGGGGCGGGCGCCAAACTTCCCCTCGGAGGGTGAAGACGAGCAACCAAGGAGGCCAGATGTTGAGAGACTTTACGAAGAGTTCTTGCGTGATGAGGCAATTTACGTTGCTGAAGGTACATGGGATAGGTTTCCCCAAGGATCTCGGCTTTTTGTTGGTATGTTCTTAGTCACATCACTGAAAACCTCAGAAACGTGCTCACTACCATATAGGTAATCTCTTCACGGAAAAGGTTTCAAAGCGCGATATCTTCTACGTCTTCCAAGGATATGGTAGGCTTGCCCAGATATCTATGAAGAGCGCCTACGGTTTTGTCCAGTATCACGATGCCGGGTCGTGCATGCGGGCGCTTGAAAGCGAACAAGGGATTGAGATCAGAGGAAGGAAGATACGTAAGATGTCATGGTCAAAGAAAGACAAGTTAGTAGTACTAAGACGGTAACAGATCTTGAAATATCAAAACCGCAGAAGAACACTCGCAATGCCACTGCAACGGCTGCTGGAGATAACTTGAGAGCAGGCCACAATCGACGATCCCGCTCACCGGATTATACAAGAGGCGGCCCTGGATGGCAATCAAATCAGCGCCCAGGTGGAGATCGCTTCGACAGGAATCCTGTTTCGCATTCGTTCGAGCGTCGAGTAAGAGATGACTATCGTCCTGGAATGCGTTCGCCTTCGCCTCGAGGTTTTCGGGGCCGAGACAATTTCAGAGGGCCCAGGAGCCCAGACCGCTATTACCGTGGTCGCTCCAGATCTCCGTACAGTGGGAATGGAGCTTACAGAAATCGTAGTCCTAGAGGGCCAGACCCAGACGACGAAGCAAATCTTCCTATCGCCAGAAGAAATCCGATGGATGTGCCTGATGTTCAGATGATTCTGGTCGAAGAAGTTGACAGAACGTTCGTCGGTTACATTCAGCAGTCATTTCGTGAGCGTGGCCTTCGCTGCGATGTTCTTCAATTGCCCCGAGTATCTCTCGCCGCTGTTATCAAGAGACAAGTAGTCGAGGGTGTCCAGGCAGTTGTCAAAATCGTTCGAAAATCTCAGAACACGGGAAAGATTCCATTGCAAGTGTACAATCGCAGCTCAGGGGCCGACAATGTTCGCTTCGACGGTAAGCTTCTTCGCGATGTATTCTCCGCGACATTCAGGCTGATCCTTGTCTAGATTACGAAGATCTGAATGCGAATGTCGCCGCGGAACTTGTCATCCGGGCTAAAACTACACATATGGCACCTGCACCACCACCTCCACAACAGTACCCTCCCGCTTCTGCTTATGGAGTGCCACAGTATCCACAGCATCCACAGCCAGCGCCAATGTCAATGCCACCGCATCACCAGCACCAGCAGCATCAGCAGCCACCTCATTCTGGTGGTGCACCTCCTAATCTCGCAAATCTCATCACGTCCTTAGACGGAGCCGGAATCCAGAAGCTTCTAGGTGCAATGTCGCAGACCCCTCAAACAGCTTCGACTCCTCAACAACACCAAGGACCACAGCAGACAGGTCAACAGCCAGATCTTTCGGCGTTACTTCAAAGGGCTGCCCCACAGCCGCCGCCACAACAACAAGGATACCAATATGGCGCTATACCTCCGCAAAACCAGAATACGTACGTTCCGCTCCCTGCTGCGCAGACTCCATCCTACGGTAGCAATCCAGGTTTCTCTCCCCAAGGAAGCAACTATGGTGGCAGACCACCTCCACAAGGCTACGCAGCGCCGCCGCAACAGCAGCAACAACCAGTACAGCAGCAGAATGTGCAGGACATGTTGGCGCAGCTCGCAAGGTACAAGCAGTAAGCAAAGAGGCCATTTGTTGGTGGATGCCGAGGTTTATTGGCATGAGCTTGTGGCAACATGGTGATTGGTCCTGGATAATTATGGACGCATTCATCTTTTAACGCCTAGTCAGCGGCCTGTGGACGTCACTATGATCGCATGTATTGGTGGCATTCTAAGGGGGTATGCGAAATCGGAACACACATCATTGCTCAAAGGCCAAGGAGAGCAGCTATGATGGCTTTGGCGTTGCGAGATGTCCTTGTGCTCGGATAGTTTCCCAGGCTACCAACGGGTCTTCACTGTACATATTGGAACAAAATTAAAATATATTCTCGTGTCACTTTCATGACTTTGAGCAAAATCTTTGTCATGCTGGAAGTTTTCGTGTTACACATACGTCCCCTTGGGACAATTTCCCACGAGATACCCTTTGTTGGCCCATAATTGTACTACCGTTCTTTTGAGTGAAGTATACACGGAGTCTGTAAATTCGACACTTGTCGCGTGCCCACTTGACAACCCCAACCAACACGGTTCAGATGAGGTGCGTTGCCCATGTGGTACAAACCCACTAGAGTCTTATCTCTCGGCTGTTTCCCATGGCTTCTAATGAATGGCCTTTTCACTGACTCTTCGAGTCACCAGCGCCTCGGGTGGTTGAGTCGTTCTGTCCTGAACCCATCCTTCCAATCCCTTCCTCAAGATCTCGTCCTCTTTTGATAACACACTAAATCCTCTCTCCTCACATGCCATAAGCACTTCATCTTTGCTCATATTCTGCACGCCACCGTCTCTAGCAATAGCAAAATCATCCGCATGCAAATCAACCAACCGCGTCTCTACCCTTTGTTTCACCAAACCGGGCGGAACGAGAGACGGAGCGAAGCGATCCCACCATGCGGGATACAGGCCAAGTGACTGAGCAATGTATCTGTATGCTTCTCTCGACGTCGGGCTGGGTGGAGACGACACTATTTTGTTAAAGAACGTGCTAATTTCAGGCATGCCTTCTCGACGGATAACCTTTCTTCGCTCCTCGGCTTTTTCTCTGGCCTTTTGGACTTGTTTCGGTATCCACAGCGTTCGCGGTACCAGACCGGTCACGAAGACGATGACCAACGGCGTGAATTCGCCGCATATACACCACAGAAGTATAAAGGGAGGCAGCTTGGCCACGTCACTCTTGGAGCGCCGTATCGATTGGAAATCTGCGCGCGAGAGTCTACCCTCTTTCACGGCGTATCGTACCCCTGTAGCGCTCGCAGAGGGCATAACCTTCAGCATTTCTCGCGTCCTCATGTAGTTGGCCCAGATGGCTTTAAGACCAGCCATGTAGAAGCCACCGTATGCCCTGCCAAGACGATAGTAGTACTTGTACCATTCCAATTCCTGGCCATCTTCAAGGGTTCGGGTGGGGAGGTATAAAGGTGGTGGGAGCGAGGATGTTGGTGGATTAATGCGGGATTGTGGGTTTTGAACGGGAAGGACTGATTGAAGGGGAACGGGAGAGGATTTCGTGGAAGATGCCGACTTTAGGCCTGTGGGTGATTTAGGTGCAGCTTTGGACTGGTTGTAAGGCCGTGGATTGGGAGAGGCAGCATAGGTGCGCAATGGGTGGTAGATGAGTCTGGAGGAGTTGATGTTATGGCGGAGGAGAGTTTGTGAGGAGCGGCAATGGCTCATCGATAGCGGAAGCATCGCTGGTGCGTGATAGACCAGAGTGAACTGCGCAGAGGTGAACGTATCAGGCCAAAAACGGAAATACAGATGATCTGCAACGTGCCTTAGAATTAGCTTCGTATGGCGGGCCGTGCGAGAGACTTTTCCAGAACCAATCTTTGGGTCAGACGAACAACTACCCACGTCAGACAACTACATGCTCGGGGGATATGTCAAAGGAGGTCCATAGGTAAGAATTCCCGAGCTGTCATCCATCTGATGGGATATTGACTTCGTACAGCAAAGATGCAGCAACGAATCCCCGAGGCATACCATATGCGCCCTTCGTCGACAAGGTCGAGGATTATGTCTCCTCGAGAGCTGAGGTGGATGTAACGATGAAGAGCTTCCAGGAGATGATATCGTATGGACCATGGCGCCTACAGGCCTCGAGTGGACTGCTGATCAGACTGCGCTGGCCAGAAAGTATCAATTCATGGAAGTCAACACCCAAAGACGAAAAGCTGGCCTGGATGAGAAGATACCTGATATCCAAAAGACTGTCGAAACGGTTCGTTTTCTAAAGACGCGAAAGGTCTGCGCCCAATAATTCAGGTGCTGCGATGCCCAATTTGCTTATATTGGTTCCATCTTCTAGCCTGATTCGGATCCTATAGAAGCAACTTTTGAGCTCAACGATACTCTCTACGCCAAGGCACTCGTCCCACCTACAGATGAGGTATACCTGTGGCTAGGCGCCAATGTAATGCTTGCATATCCCATCGATGAAGCGGAGACTCTACTTGAGGCAAAACTATCAGGCGCTCAGCAGACGTTGGCAAATTGCGAAGAGGATCTTGATTTCCTTAGGGAGCAGATCACGACCCTGGAGGTGGCAACGGCAAGGGTTTACAACTGGGATGTTACCATGAAGAGGAAAGAGAAGAACGAATCAGGGGACGATGGCGATGGCAAGACAAAGAGCTTACCAAACGGTTGACATCACTTGTAGCTAAAGGAATGTCAAAGTTTTCGATCCAAGGCTAAGCCCAGGCATGTGCAATTCTGGGTCAGTAAACTGAACGACTTATATAACTCTATCAGGTGGGCAAGATCGATTGACTGACCTTCCTTCCCGCTGCGCTCCAAAACAGCCTTCCCTTTGTAACACAGCCGTTAGGGCAATAATTAAAGCTACTGACCTTCGATAGTAGACTCCTGGTCAGATCCTTTACTATAGGTCGAACAATACAAAGGCAGGGTGCAAAGGACATGCCGAAGGGCGTCACTACGATGACTGAGATCATGACACAATCATGTGGAAGAAGAAGTGAAGTCTTTTCACCATCCATCAACGATGCGAGTAATTCCGGAACGGGGCTAGTGCAGTCCACTGCAGCCAGGAGTTATCCCTGCGTCGATCCCCCGCGCCCGAAGCAAAACACTATAAGATGAAGCTCAAGCCCGCCGTTCAAAACGCCAAGAAACTCGGTATTTGCTCCAGTCTTCGCGCATACGTCCGACCAGGGCGCTCCTCGGTGACAGAGTCTGCCATCCAACACCTTACCTTGACCAATGCTGCTGCCTGCACAGTGCGCTATCGCTATCGACCAACATACAACTCCGCCGTGACTGCGCCAGTCCAGCACGCCCTTGCATGATCACACAACAGTCAACAGCAGACAACAGCGTAGCCTCAAAAGAACGCACATGGGCAGTCAGGACCGTTCCCCTTGATAGATACGGCCAATGCAGTTACGGCTCCCTACGAGCCTACATTACCCTATAACCGTCACCGAGCTTCTCAAGCAGCCAAACGACAATGTCGCGAGGTTTGCGCCACTCTTCTCTTATTATTACGAGACGGCGGTGATAGAAGGTGACGGTTTGGGTAATGACTACAAGGTGAAGAAGAAGTTCCCAACCAGATTCGAGTCCACCGTCGAGGGCACCCTTACACGCTGGCAGATTGAGGGAGACGCCGTGATTTCGGAACCAAAGTAAGTCCTGGATCAGTGCTATTGGTTCTTCTGTGTGGCGCTGATTCATTGCGTAGTGTAGTGATCGCGGAGATCGAAGAACCATGTGCTCACAGCGTCCAGTTTGGTGGCATGTGTGTCAACTGCGGCAAGGACATGACTGAGTAAATTCCCCCAACTCCGTCAAATGTTGGACCAAGCTCTACGAACGCGATGCTGACGCATGACTCATCAGATCGTCTTACAACACCGAGCAGCTCGACTCTACTCGCGCAACCATAAACATGGTCCATAACAATGTCTCCTTAACAGTCAGCCAAGACGAAGCAGCAAAAGCAGATGATGAAGCCAAGAGACGGCTACTAGCCGATAAGAAGCTCTCTCTGGTTGTTGACCTGGATCAAACCATCATACATGCCACAGTAGATCCCACTGTGGGCGACTGGCAGAAAGACGAAGGCAACCCTAACCACAACGCGGTGAAAGATGTACGATCGTTCTTGCTAGACGACGATGCGCGTGACAAGACTGGATGTTGGTACTATATTAAGCTCCGTCCGAACCTCAGAGAGTTCCTGGAGAGCGTGTCGAAGATGTATGAGCTACATATATACACCATGGGAACACGCGCGTACGCGAAGAATATCGCAGACATAATTGACCCCAAGCACAAGATATTTGGCGATCGCATCCTAAGTCGGACTGAAAGTGGGAGCATGACCGCCAAAAACCTTCAACGCCTCTTCCCTGTGGACACTAAGATGGTCGTCATCATCGACGACAGGGCAGACGTTTGGAAATGGAGTCCGAATCTCATCAAGGTTACGCCCTACGACTTCTTCGTTGGTATCGGAGATATCAATTCGAGCTTCTTGCCCAAGAAACCGGGACCACGGCCCTCGCCGAAGGCTGCGGTCACCGTCCCACCTGAAGCGAATGGAGGTCTCGCCGAACACGCAACGGAAGTCGAAGCTCAGTCCCTGACGAATGGTACTACAGATCAACAAGCGGAGGCACAATCCGTTGAAGGGCTCGAAAATCCCATGGTGAGCAGCGCTTCGCCTCTGGCGCAATTGGTGGCAATGGGAGAGAGTGATGATCTTGGTACACGCGAAGCGCAAACCAGCTCCCAGAAGGAGACTGTGGACAAGCAGGTTGAGGAACGCCCTCTACTTCAAAAGCAGAAGCAATTAGAGGCAGAAGATGCCGCTACTGAATCTGCGGCTGCCGCCAAAGACGACGGAGATTCCGGCCATTCTTCGCATATAACGGACGAGTCTGGCGATTCAGATAAGCCCAAGCACAATCTTCTCCAAGACAATGACCGTGAGCTTGTCCAGCTAGAAGAGTCACTTCGGAGCGTCCATACTGAGTTTTACAAGCTTCACAAGCAATCTTTGGCTGCTGCCTCTGGTGGTCGGCTTGGACAACTTCGTGGAGGGCAAAAGCGAACAGCTCCCAGCGACACCTCAGATCTTGACATCGTGCCCGACATCAAGGAAGTCCTGCCATCAGTGAAAGCAAGAGTCCTTGGTGGCGTTGTGATCGTCTTTTCAGGGGTCGTTCCTCTGGGCATGGACGTACAAAGCACTGATATTGCTATTCTTGCCAAGAGCTTCGGCGCCAAAGTCCATGAGGACGTATCTCGCCACACTACGCACCTTGTCGCCGCCAGGAATAGAACGACAAAAGTAAGCAACGCTAAGAGGCGTAGGATTGCTATCGTCACTCCCCAGTGGCTCACGGATTCGGTAGCTAGCTGGGCGAGAAAAGAAGAAATTCAGTATCTTCTAGATGGTGAGGAGGAAACGAAAGTTGGTCCCAACGACGAGGATATTCTCAGTGAGAGCGATGATTCCATTGCCGACGATGAAGATGACGAGACCGATAACACTACTGACAGAGACACGCCGAAGCCTGGACTGAGAATCGACACCAACCCACCAAGCAGCGAAGCAGGCGATACGGAACCTGACATTGATTATGACGCCATCGACACCAGTCCTGTGGGCGGCACAAATGATGATTGGGACAATATGAGCAAAGAAATCAATGATTTCCTTGGCAGCGACGACGAGGAAGGCAGTGACATGGATCCTTATGCAGATGACGATGGAGACCGCGATAGCATCGTCAGCGATGATAGCGTGGTGTCCTCAAAGATCAGCGTCAGAGGAAGGAAACGGGGCCGAGATGAGGATGAGAGTGGAGCCGAAAGCGAGGAGGGAAAGGTGAAGAAAAAGAAGCAGGCGCTCGGTAACGGGCTGACGTCTCTGAGCCAAACGACCAACGCCGAGGCTTCGGAAGACGAAAGTGTGAATGGAGACGTCGATGAAGCCGGGGTCGAGCATGACACAGTGGACGGCGAAGTCGCGAACGGTACGGCTGAGGTTGAAGAAGAAGAAGAAGAAGAAGAGGACGACGGGTGGGGCGACGAGATGGCCAAGGAGTTCGAAGAAGAGATGCGAAAGGCTCAGCAAAGTGAGGAACAAGGGGAGGGCTAGCTAGCCTATCGATCGATGTTCGACCTGTTTTTCTACTTCTTCTTCAACATGTACATATTCCCACCATTGTTTCAGGAAGCGAGGCGCATGAAACATCTATCTGGGTGGTGGTTGTGGTCGGAATGATATCCCACGGGCGCATGTACAGTCTGTTTCAGGCTGGTAGTTAGGATAGCATTCGTTCAAGAAATCATCTCTCCCAATTCCGAAGAGCTGCAACGCTACTCCGACTTGGGTTGAGATGCTCTCGCAGGCCCCGAGGCGTAACAGCTTTCTATAGTCTAGTAGTATCCTGTGTGCTTCGTAGGATCGTGTGAAGAAGCAGCCTCCAGGAAAGGGACGGCCGTTAGCTGGATAGATGTCTAGGTGCTACTGCAAGTCGCTCGCTCGCTCAAAGCGCAAGATCAAATTCAGACAGCAGAAACGACAATCTGCTCTCAAAATCGTACACTTCTACACCCAACCTAAGAAATCTTGATGACTCGTTTCTACCCTTCCCCGTTTGGGAGATTCTTTCTAGGCACCCAAATCACTACTCTGCCTCCCCCTACCCTCTCCAATTTGGAAGCTCTTCCTGGGCTCCCATTCGGCTATCCTCCTTGTCAATTCTGGATCACTCTCATCGCCTATGAATGTCCAGCTCTCTTCGTCCACATTACCATCAACAGCACCATCGTTATTCATGTTAGAGTGGTGTTTGATTAGTGTCTTGGCGTATTCCAAGTCACGGTAGATGGCCTGAATCGCTGTTGCCACGCCGTTTTCCTGCTTCATCGTTAGATATACTGACATCTGCAGAGATGAGTTGAAGTGCCCCTACCTTCCGGATCTGCTCCCCCAGCAATTTCGCTTTCACAATCATTCGCTCGCTATGCGTCGCTTCCCACAAAGCTCTCGAGAAGACGCTGACATTGAGCTTCTTCATGTAGATACCGACGCCTAGATCCTCCAATCTTGAGCCAAAGAAGAATTGATCTCCGAAGAACGGCTTCACTATCGTGGGTATCCCGGCTCGAAGGCTAGCACCTGTAGTACCGGCACCTCCGTGATGGGTGGCGGCATCGATCTGTCTGAACAGCCAGTCGTGCGGCGCTGAATTAATTTGATGGATCTCCGGTGGGAGCGAAATTTCAGGGACAGCGGCATCGTGATTGCCGAGGCGGTCAGACCAGCCTTTTGAGAGGATGCAGCGCACGTCAGCCTTTAGAACCGAGTCAACGACTGTCTTTGTTAGGGCAACCGGATCGGCGACCACGATGGAGCCGAAGCCGATATATACAATCTTCTTCTGGTCTGCTTTAGCTTTGGCAATGAATTCTGTGAGTCCTCTTGGCGGTGTCCAATCTGAGGCTTCGTCAAGGAACCAATATCCTGTGACACGGATCCAGTCACTGTAGTCCAAGGGTGGGACAACTACTGAGGGGCTAAAGTTGTAAAGAAAAGGGACCTTATTGGGTTGAAGCTTGTCGAGGCTTGTGCTGCGTAGGCCAAGCTCCCTCTTACGCCAGCGATTTACTTGACCGGCGATAGCTTTCCAGAACACATTGTCGAACATGACGTAGGTGATGTAATTGTAGGATCCACCCATTTTGTGCTCTGGGACGGCGAAGGCATGTGGATAAGCCCTAGTACGGGTCCAAGGCATCGTGAAAGCTCGGAAGTAGGGTATCCCTAAAGCTTCTGCAATATGAATGCCTGCCATGGCACTCGGACTCTCAATGAGTAAGTCTGTGTCTTGGCATGCTTTCCATGCCGATGTCAGGAGCTCGTCTATCCAGCCCCGAAACTTGACGGAGGCTTCTCTCAAAAAGGAGTAGGTAAACATGCCGTTCTCAACACAGATCCTCATCAGCTCAGCGGGATCACCATCAACAGAGGCAAAATCTATGCCATGTTTTCTCACCCATGGCTCAAACTCAGCATGCGTGGCAATCTTGGGTTTGTGGCCCTCGGCCAGCAAACCCTTGCATAGTGCTATGTAGGGTTGGACATCTCCTCTTGAACCAATGGTGAGACACGTGATTCGAAGGGATTCGGTTGGTTTGAAGTTGAGAATAGACGCCCGAGGGTCATCAAATAATATCGCTGGTGCCTCTTGGAGAGGTGTAGTATCGCCGGTCGAACGAGGTAGTCTTAGGTCACGTTCATTGTGGCCATCCTGTCTTGCCGCCTGCAACATCTGATGCTCGGCTTTCGCCGTCTCCGCCTCTTTCTTGTCTTCTTGCGTAAGTATGCCAGACTCCTGCAAGTACTTGATGGACCCAAGCATTTCTAGAAGAGTGACCGCACAGTCATCCCGTACAACTCGTTGATTGAACTCGAAAAACAGTTCTTCGTGTCCGCGTATGACAACTACCAGCCCAGAATAGCCGAATCTGAACCCTTTTTCTTTGTCGACATTCTCGATGTCCACAAGCGGTAGCACCAACTTCGTTTTTGTACCTGGGAGAAGACTTCTGAAACAGAACTTCCTGTTGCTGATGTATATCTTGCCATACAGTGGCAGCACACGATGTAAATATCCAAAGTAACTTGCCTGCAGCCTCTCGGATGCTGGTAAGGCAAAGTGAGCTCTAAATCTGTCGCCATGCTCTGCAGGGTCTTCCTCATCCTCAGCATCGTCAAGTCGATTATCCGGCATCACGCCTTCTCTGTCATCATAATGCTTACGTCCACCAGCCCACATACCTGACACCTTCTCAACGTAACCCATAGATTCGGTGGCGAGCAGGCTGCTCATTTTCTTCGACCTTGATCGAAGAAAGCCAGCGAAGCCTGCCGCTCTGTGCAATGGATATGCACCTGCTTTCACTAATTGCTGGAGTGTGGGTGACGAATTTGCATGCGAGATCTGGTGATCTCTTCCTGAATCAAGGGTTTGTTGACTTTCTGAAAGGCTTTGCACGGTCTGGGACGTTGTGGGTGGACGGATCTTGATGTCTGCTTGCATGGAGTCACTCCGTGCAGCGTCGACTGATCGTCTTCGCTTGTCGCTTCTGGGTAGTGGTAAAGGCTTCTGAGGACGCTGAATGGTGGGAGATTGAAAGACGTCGCTTCGATTTAATATCTGGCTTCCTGAAGCTTGGGTTTCGTTGCTAGACAAGTTAGGTGCAGAGGACTCGGTGCCTTGCTCAATCGATTGAACAAATGAGTCTGTAGATCCTAGTGGTAATGGAGATGGTGCATCGTTGCGTTTCTTCGTTAGTCTATTCCTGCTTGTGCTGGCACTTCGTCTTCCTCGATCAAAGCTGGCACGGCTGAAGTCTCTTGCTGAGAGATCCATGCTTCTCCGATTGACGTCTATGCTCCGTCTACCTAAGTCGCTGCTGATTCGAGGACTAGGTTGACAGCTGCCAGATGGGAACGGTACCAGCGTCGCTCGAACAGTCTCGTGGAGTATAGGTGTTTCTACATCCGAAGGGCTGTCGGGGTTGAGATCATATGGCTTGTTCCTCTTTGGTATTTGTGAACTGTCACGTGAACGCGACACGCCACAGACTGGGGAGGGCGAGAGAAAATTTTGCGGAATTTTCTGCGCAGTAGTGTCGTCCACCATGGTTTGTAGCACACTGAGAGCATCGGTCCCAAAATTGAAGAAAGAGAAAAAGTACTAATGAGGTTTTAGTGTGTTGGTATCTGACAATGGGACTGGGATCACCTACTTCATCGACAGCATAGGTCTCATCGCTGTCAACGACTCTAATCTTCAGCGTATCAGCGACTTTCTCCATGACAGGACTCTCTTCAATATCAATGACGTTCTCGATTGGCAGAGATATCTTGACGCTGTCGCCATCATTGTGAGATCGGAATATGACTTTCTGAAGTGTTCTAACCCATTCCTTGGCACTCGCAATACTGTCTGCCTTGAATTGATACACCCGCTGGTGTGTAATGATAGAAAATTCCTTAGCGTCTATTCCTTTTTCCTTGTGCTGAGAAGTACTAATGCCGTACCTCAAGTCGATGTTGCCACTTGGGAAGTAGAGATGGGAGGGGTCGGTGTAATACGACATAACATCCCCTTTCAATGTGAACCAGTAACGGTTGAACCTTGGGTTCTGTCGCCCTCTCTTCGACAAGTAGCCAGACTTAGCAACGATATTCTACCTCCTGATAAGTATATAAACGGCAAAAAGATATTTTGGACACGCTCACCGATTTCTTTGGCAAATACCCAAAGAAGCATATGTGTTTTTGCGTGATGTACATGTAACCTTGCAGTAGAACGCTTTGCAGGAGCCAACACGGATATTCTGCCGGTGTGTTAGCCAAGAAGAGTGAGGCCAAGGCTGTATTGCTTGCTCTACCTGATATTACCTCTTCTGGCCGGTCAAAGGCAAAAATCTCCATGAGACGTGTAGCGAGACTAACAGAGCGCCCTTCGCTGTCCATAGCTTTAGACTCCGTCGAAGCTTTAGTCTTCGTCTCTACCGATGAGGCGGACGGGGCCATTTCCGCTTGTGCTTCCAACATCTTGCTCATTACAGGTGCATCGCGCGGAGTTACGCCCTTGGGACTTTCCCGTAGTGATGACCATTCACTGGGTGGCAATAGAACACTCTGGGACATGTAGTTTTTCTCTTTGGCGGTCATCAATTTCAACTTGGGTAGTAAACGAGAGCCTTTACGTGCAGCTGAAATCGCCTCTTGCCTTCCGGACCTGTCTCTTGCAACCGCAGCTTCCTGTTGCTTCGCTTCTTGCTCCTCTTGCAAAGCGTTGGACTGCTCTTCGACAGTTGGTGGAAGGGTCGACGATTCTTGATCCTCCTCACTATCGCTACTTTCTCCTTCGAACCGTGCATGGAAATCGGTCTTGGATCCAGCCGCAGCGATCATAGAAAAAACAGATTGGTTCATATAGTGAGCAGGCTTGCCCTTGGCAGCCGTGACGTCTTCCTGTGCATCCTCTCCTTCCTTGAGTCTTTCTGGGTACTGTACTGAAGAGGCTCGGAGAGGCTTCCTTCTCTTTGTGAGCTTGCGTCCTACCTTTTCCTGGAGGCCATGTTCAGGAGCCATGACTGGTGATGTAGATTTTTAATGAGGTGATTGAACAGCTTGAGAGCTCGAAGAACTGGATTATAGGGCAACGGGCTCCGGTGTGCTTCAGCTTCCGAGTTCCTTCACCATTCAGGCTGCTGTTGCTTAGCGCGTGATCGAGAAAGTCCACATTATGACATGTGCTTCCCGACTCACGACGGCTTTCCCCTCTTCCAGCAGCAGCATGACCAGTAAGGCTTTGTTGAAAAGTTCTTCAAAGGTTCCCCAATCTCCTGCAATAATCAGGACGCGAGCCAAAGATTTAAGAATAAGGTAGATCTACACGTCCCTCGGTCCTTCAACGGCGGACAAGTCAGCCCCACTTTCTACGAAAACGACCACGCGTTATGTTCCGCTCGATAATTTTCTTCTCTTGTACATCGTCGTTGACTGTGAAATAGATATTCGCTGAGGCAAAGAACCTTACTACCGATTTGAAATTACGGGTACACAATATACAGAATAAGCAAAAACGAATCATAAGTCAGGAACTCCTCTCCAGACTAGCCATCCGCAGTCCCCTGATGAGCAATCTAAGATACGCTCCTTACCCAATCAATTGTGCAATAGTCATCTTCCATCATGTGCGTACTATTCACTGTTTGGCTAATGCGAGACCAACGCTGTTGGTGCCGAGGTCATAGACGGAATACCACTTCCTCAAAAACGAATCACCGAGGATTGCCAAGGGTCCAACGGGCTCGGGAATATCTGTAATCAGTGGTCAGCTAGAGCTAAATGAGTTACAAAGACCAGACATACCCATGCCGAAAAAGGACGAGATGCAAGAGCCTTGGACTTCGAGTATGTAGTCGTATGGGCCGATGGTGAAATTGTGGCCAGTGAGGGTGAACGACATATCAGGCAATTCATCGCGCTTGTTGCACTCGACAGTGTATTGACCATTAAAACCCTTCTTTGCGCCAATTTCCTTGTTTCTATTGCGCATCAGCGTTGCCATAGCCGAGATGACCGCAAGTACTTACAGAAGTTCGGCCAGAGTGGAGGGAAGAGCGATCAATGAAGTTCCAGTGTCAAGAATGACTCCAGTGTTGTCGAGCTCGGCAGTAGCGTCACCGAAAGTGATGGCATCAAGGTCAACTTCCCAGTATGCCTTGCGCCTCAACGGAATCTTGGTCATCTTGCCAGTGTAGTGACCCTTGTTGACACCACCAAACATAGCCTCGGATTGGTCGTTATCGCCATTTGCGGTGTCGCTGAGGTAAAACGAGACTACTGGCTCGTCAAGGAGACCTTGATTCACCATGCTGTAAAATGGTGGCACAATCTTGTTGACACTGATGGTATCATAACCAAGACCCATAATCCCATCGAAGCGGCCGAACGCGAAAGCAAGGCCGGGCTCTTCAGTAGCCTCGGCAAAAAGCTGGTTCTTGACTTTAATATCGCCGATCTGTACAGTGTCTTGAGATATGAAGCCGCTCAAGCTACCAGAGCCATATCGGATTTCAAATTCGGATCCATTCTTCTTGTAAGACGATGAAGCAGATGAGTCGTACTTGGTGTGTAGATAGCAGGCGATGGAACCGCACTCTGAGGATGGAACCCAGAGATTGGAGGACCCGGTGTCCAGAACGACCTTGAACGACTGTGGGGGAGTACCGATGGCGATTTCAGAGAAGTCTAGAGTGGTCAGGTAGGGTTTTTTGGCAGTAGCGAAGACAGTACGAACACTGGGCATTGAGGAAATTAGAGACAGGCACTGGATGGTCATCCTGATCCAGGTGAATCGATGTCTCTTTAAACATTTCTGCTTTATGCGAGGCGGGTCGGACACCCATGAATTTTTGACCAGCATACTTCTTGTACAATCCCTTTGCCTGTGTCGTGAGATCGGCGTGCTCCAGTTGCTCTGATAGCGGTATCTTTTGAAGCTTTAAGGTATGTACGCCTCCGCTGGCCAAACCGGCAAGGCATCCAGCCGCCAAGATGATTCCGCTCTTCATGTTTAAAGTATTGAATATGCCTTTCGAAGAGGAAGATGGAATATGATTTGATGCTGAAAGTGATGAGAGGGCAGTGGAGGTTTGAAGGTTGGATGGATGATGAGGCTGGCGTGGCTGGGAGCCTAGAGTAAGCTACGCCATCTTGCCGTTTCGTTGTCACAGGGTCCAAGTCTAGTAAGATAGGGTTTAGCGCACGAGTGAAGGGATTCGATGAGTAAGGTATTCACACAGTAGAAGAGTTTCCACTTGCGGTCACAGTGCCTTCGGCCTCCATGGGCCCCAAAGTCCTGGGGGAATCATGAGGGCGGCTCCTTATTACTCTGCCTGCTTAGTTTCAAGCAATTTTGCATGATGGTCGATATACCTATCACGGAACGCTAGCATTGTTACAAATACAATTGGTAGGGTATTAAGCGGCTAGGTGGTCCGTATGCTAAAATTCAGTATTGCCCTTCGTCCTGATGCTCCCGCTTCGAATGCATACCTCGCTGGGAATAACGAGAAGGTGGCAACAAGTAGCCTCCTGATTATCTATAAAAATCAAATTTGACATCGCTCGCCTCTCCCTTGACCTGACTTGTGTACGCCTCCTCAAGGTCTTGCATTAAAATAACATACCGATTCTTCCTTACAGCCCTCAACCCTGCCTCTTGCATGATAGCAGCGATGATAGCCCCGGACAGCGGATCGTTACGGATGATGAGTGAGTCCAGGTCGACCTCTGGGGACAGTGACATCTTTGCCGAAATTGTTGTAAAGATTAGTCTTCTCTCCCTTCGATCTCGGAGAGAGGGAAATTCAATCTTCCTATCCAGACGGCCTGGCCTTAATAGAGCAGGATCTAAAGTATCGGCTCGGTTTGTCGCCATGATGACCTTTACATTGCTAGTTTGATCAAATCCGTCCATCTGATTTAGTAACTCCAGCAATATACGCTGCACCTCTCGATCTGCACCGGTCTGAGCATCAAATCGTTTCGTTGCTATGGCGTCGATTTCATCAATGAAGATGATAGCAGGCGAGTTCTCTCTTGCCATCCTAAAGACATCACGAACCATGCGAGGACCCTCTCCAAGATATTTCTGCACAAACTCGGATCCGACAACACGTATGAAATTTGCGGTTGTGCTGTTGGCAACGGCTTTGACGAGCATGGTCTTTCCGGTACCTAATGGACATGAATACAGAATTAACGTCACGGACCACCAGGCGTGGGGGAGACCGACACAGCGTGTGAGAAGCGCTTACCTGGTGGACCATAGAGAAGGACACCACGAGGTGGGTCAATACCTAATTGCCGGTCAGAATAGGTTCCCACGTATTCTTTCATTGTATGTTTTCACCAATCTGCTTGTAAAGGTCGAAGTGGGTCAAGGGCAGCTCTACAGCCTCTCGAATCTCCTGTTTCTGCATATCCAGACCTCCGACATCACCGTATGTAACGTCAGGCTTTTCATGGGCACCGAGCATAGCTATGGACGAGTCGGCTTCGGGGGGGAGTATGTCAACCAGAGAGTTTGAGTGACGGTGTAGGGCAACAGAAGATGATGGCTTAAGCTTTTCCCGATCGAGGGTGGACAGAATGCGGACGACATAATTGGAGCCAGTGGATGATTGTACGATACCAGTGCTAAAGAATCGTTAGTCTAAGCAACAGAGCTTCCTCAAGTGCCATAAAGTACTTCTGATCGATCGCCTCCATGAATTGCCCGATGACGAGTGGCACGCTCTGTATTCGCTTGATCTCTTCCTGTGCGCGGACGAGCTCTCGCTTGAGGCTTCTGTAGATGAATCAGAGGCAAGAAATAGAATTAAACGTGCTGGAAGAGTGATGACCTCTGCTCATCTTTGATATACTCTTCTTGTAGGTTGATGTATCTGATCACTGTTTAGCGAGCGTGAAAGCAAGTGAGATGTTCGTTAATCTACTCAAGATGTCTCTGAAGCTTCTTCAAAGTTGAATACTCATCACTATCGTCATTGCCGATGCCTTCGATGTCGATGTTGGGAATGTTGGAGGGCATTTGCTTGTGAGGAGCGATCACATTCACAGGGTTTGCGACGGCGACATCTCCCATGATGGGCAAAAGCAACAGTAGTTCGATGTAATGAAGTGGCTGCTTGGATGGAATAACCGGAGAAACACTGAATGGTCTGTCTGAGAACCGCGCGAGCTCTTGATGCTTACGTAATGCTGAACGTTTTGAAACACTGTGTATCCAAAACTTCTACATCACTGGCTTCAAGATGTGAGAGCTTTCATCGAGCCAATATACGATAGTAAGTGTCCTGGTATTTCTACGGGAACCTACCAAAGTGTCGCTGTCTCATTGATATTTTTGATGTCCAATATGCATTCAACACCTTCACCGCCGGACCGATCGTGTCTTGTACGGGTTGAAGGCTTTGGAACTCTAGTAAGGGTGAAGTCCGAGATAGTGGGAGACCAGCTATGGGATAGTCCTGTCGTCGCCGGAGAACAGAAAGCAAGTTTTGATTAGCAAAAAGACGCAGTTTGGGCAATCTCATCGACAGTTGGTCGGTTACAGGTGTCTCAAGTTGTTACATGCCTACCTTACCTTACAGCTCCGGCGTGAATCTAGTTTAGGGCGTCGTGTGGAATGCTCAGCAAGGAACCGTCAGCTGCATGTAGGTTCTCTGTGGAGGAACGATTCCAATCTGTCAAGTTGTGATTGGTCAAAGGTTCTGCTAGCGCATGCCCGTTGCGGATTGCGTGAGGGCCAGATATGTGCGAGGGTGGCGATGATTATTACTCTGGAACTAGTCAGACCAGGTCTTCATGCTTACACGCTTTCATGCTGACGCTGAAGCGGAAACGGGCAATGAACTTGGCAGGAAGTGCAAAGACTGCATTGTAGCACGTAGGCTGGTAGGGACGACGTAGAGGGAGAGAGGCTAATTTAGGTTCGTGGGTGGAAATGACATGAGGAGGGAAAAGGAGCTAAGATTTTTGGTTACGACTTCTCTCAAACCCACCGGCTAGAGACCCCGCGCGCAGAACAGACGTAAGGTGCCGATAGATTATTATTGACTCTTTGGCTGGGCAGATCAGATCCGCGTGGGCTAGATAAGAACAAGAGGTATGTATCTGTTTCGATACCCTTTGTTGATTGTTTCGCCTCGTGCCCACCTCCATGTCCATGTCCATGTCCATGCCCAACCCATCAGGCTCACCCACTCATCATCTGCCCGCGACTGGCGCCTGCCCCATCAAAGCACCCTCCCTTTGCTGCATCCGATCCAGTGGCCTCATCAGGCGCATCTCTTGCTCAATCTACTCCATCGAATCATTCCATCCGCCGGCCTCCTGCCACGCCTTTCTGTGCTGACCCCATCATGGCAGGTACCAAGCCGAAGAGTGGCTGCGCCGTGTAAGTTTGGCTAGGACCTCAGATCTGGTATTGGCTCTCGCTGACCCTTACGCATAGTCATCCCATCCTTTGCGACTCCAGGTGAGCCTTCCTGTCTCTTACCTGCGCCTCTCAAACCCCAAGTCCTGCGCTGCCCGCCGCCCTCCATGCCACACCTACTCCGTCTGGCTGGCTCCTTGCTGTGAACGCGCTATCCTATCTTGGAACATCCTTCTGCCCCATTGACATCGAGCATCTTGCCCCTTCATTCCACCACACGCAAAATGCTTTGCCAAAATCGAAGAACGCTTTCATGGCCGCGGCAAGTGCTAATGGACTGGCCCGTGAACAGATGGGCTGCCTCCAACGCGAATCGATATGAGTATGCCGAGTTGGCTCAACGATGCTCAAAGTTTCTCAAACAATGAAAATGGAGCCTTCAATCCCGCGGGGGACCCTTCGATGGCCTTCATGCAAAATCCCACTGCCTCCTCTTTCGACTTCAATCAGCTGCAAAACCAGCAAGTGCAACAACAGCGCATGCAGAATGGGACCGGTCGGAATGGCTCACCTGCCTACCACAATCCTATGTACCAAACCCAGCCTATGATCCCTTCGAAACGCCCGCGACCGCGTGAAGATAGTATCGGAGCGTCGCCTCAACAGCACCCTGGCGCTCTCCCAGGATCGCGATCACAAACACCACAGGGACCGTATCCAGGCTTCCAGGGCGCTGTCAATGGTGGTCAACAGTTCCCCGGGACACCTTCATATCAGCAATTCCAGCAACCTGGCAACCACTCGAACCAATCCCCAATAATGCAAAGCCAAGCCTTCAATCCACAGGCACCCCAACAACGCGTCCAAACAATGTCACCGTCCCCCTTCTCACCAGCTACACAAACTTTCGTTACCCAGGCTTCACCACCACAGTCCGAGCACGGTAGCCGAGTGAACACCCCTCACAATGGGGGGCCCCATTATACGCAGGGGATGCCGTTTGCTGGAGTCCAAGGCCAATCATTTACCCCACCGGTCAACTCTACAGTCAACGGCGCTGGCTTGGCTCAGTACAATCAGCACCTCCAAAATCAGCATCAACAACAACAGCAACAGCTGAGACTTCAAGACGGACGCGTGCGACAGATGCAACAGCAACGACAACAGGGAGAAGCGCCGAGTCCTATGGGCCAACCATCAAATCAAATATCGCCTCATCAGATAGCTGCACTCCGTGCACAGCAGGTCCAGCAGGTCCAGCAGGCTCAACAGCGACCCAATAATCCCGAGCAGTTATTACGCACGATTACCCAATGGGCGCAATCCCATGGGCAGCATTTCAATCCCCAGCCTATGATTGCAGGGCGCCCTGTCAGTAGTGTGCAGCTCTTCATGGGAGTCATGAAGATGGGCGGTTCAAAAAGGGTAAACTCCATGGGGCAGTGGCCGAATGTGGCCAGTTTCTTGCATTTCAGCGGACCACAGCAGATGGCTGCCGCCCAAGAACTCCAAAGCTATTGGGCAACGAATCTCGCTGGGTATGAGCACTTCTTTGGAATACAGCAGCAACAACGACGAGCTATGGCAGACCCTTTAAGGACTCCGAATCATATCATGGGTGGAGAATCAGCATCACGACAAGACGCCTTTTCTCCTACGAAGCAGATGCACAATCAGTCTGCACAGCAGCTGATGCAACCTCCACCCAACATGCAGGCACCATTCCAATCCCCAACCAAACATATGACTTCCCAAGCGAACGATCCTCGGCAGCCGCTGCAGAATGGCTATATGCCACCTCAGCAGGGCCAAGGCCAAGGGCGACCTTCAAACCTATATAGCATTCCTCAGCCTCCAATGCAAGCTCCGGTCCATGCCATACCCGTGGCCGAAAAAACAAGGGCTCCGGCTCCCACCGTAAAACCTAAGATCAGAGAACCGACTCTGAAAATGAACCCCTGGCCTACGAAAAAACAAGTTTCGGATAGAGATCCAAACTATGAAAGCAATATAGAAATACAAGATGGGGACACCGCGAGGACCTGGGGTGGCCTTGAGTTGCAACCGCATGGTCCGTTCATCGAGACCGTGGGTAATCTACTGAAATTTAAACTTAGCGTGCCGAGACCAGACGAGCTTGGTCTGATTGATCTACGGGCATTAACGCTATCTTTACGCTCGGGCATACATGCGGAGGTGCGGCTTGCGCTTGACACTCTGGCTTCTCTGAGCAAAGATCACTCATCGCAAACACCACTTGTGCTAGATAAAGCTGAGGATTTACTCGAGACCCTAGTGGACTGCGCGGATGATCAGGTCCAGTTCTTGGCAGACCATGCTGCCGAGGTTTCGGATGAGATGTTGATCAGCTCATACGAAGATACTATCCGAGGCTGTAAGGTCGAGAACGTAACACTTCAAGAAATTCCAGAATTTGGCACGCCTGGATACGACCTCGATCGTGCAGTTAATAGATTAATATGCATTACGTCAATACTGAGAAACCTATCGTCCTCCTCGGACGTCAATCATGTTGCCATAGCGGATCCAATGGTCATCCGATTCATGGCCAATGTCATTCGATATATCGGAACCCGCAGTATGATGCTACGATCATATCTGAATATCCTAGACTTCAGCAAAGACATCCTTACCATCCTCTCCAACGTCTCACAGCATGTTGATCTGTCTGGGAAGGAGGAGGCCTCTTGCATACTCCACTTTCTGCTGTCTTTTGCTCCATCGCCGACACCCAACAGCACGGAAGATGGTGAGGTGACGTTCTCTTCCTACCACGCGAGCACCCACCGATATTATCCTCAGGCAATTGACAGCTTGGCCAAGATACTCGCCAGGGGCGATCCCAACCGAACCTTCTACAGACTCATATTCGCCGCTGACACTGCTTCTACACCACCCTTCGATTTGTTGACTCGTGCATTCGGTCTGGCTATAGCCGCACTACCAGATATCGGGAATATGAATCCCGGAAGCCTTATCAAGGCTCGCCTGCCGCATCTGATACAAGGTCTGCTGGCGGCGGAAATACTCGCTAGTTTGATACCAAGCACAGAACACCAACTTGCGCGATCTTGGCTTGCTTCTCCGGACGGCTTTGCTGTGAGCTTAATGAGGATAGTGACTGAACTGGGTAAACAGCCACCGCCCCCACCTCCTCAACGACATCACCAAGGCCGGGGACCAGACCCTGATCCTCTCGGCTACGCTACAATCGCCGAGCGTGGCTTTGCTCTACTGCGGAAGCTTGCCGAAAAGGCAAAGGATATAGATGGGGTTTCGAGAGAACTCCCGTATGGTGTGCTGCCTGATAAGCGAACGGTAGTTGCGGCTTTGGCCCTACCAAATCTGCCACCTAACATCGCGCGACAGTTCTATGCCCTGTCTGTTTTGGATACTTGAATTGACTGCATTGAATCGCTGCTGCGATTCGGAAAGCAACATCTGGCACTTTGCATTCGATTTTGCTAATCTTCAGGCCGTTGCTGCTACCTTCAACTGCATTCCCATGGATTGGACAGAATTCCAATGGTGTTTGTGCTGATGGAGTGAGATAGACATCTATTGAGCCTAGATAACGGCTTGGAATGGATCTATGATGATACTGGTCTGAACATATAGCAAGACCTGTAGATTTGTATATGTGTACAATAAAATTCTGGCTGTCTGAAGCTCTGATTTGATCGTCTGTAACATGCAAGTACCTAGGCCAAAGACTTCTCGGATAATCTTAGAAGTGCCTGGCCTCCAAGAATTTCTTAACATGGTCTCGGTACCATCCCTATGCAGAGCCAAATCCATCAGCTACAGATTCTTGTCTCACAGATACCTGGGTGGTACACCTGGCCACAATCATACAGCTCACGACCCGTGTCTCCACATACCTTGATGATGATGTGCCCGGTCAGTCGATTTATAACGACAAGGTGCTCCTTCAATCCCAGCTTGGTCCTGATTTCATTCCTCAGCAATTCCACGTCTCCTTCTATTTTCCGTATACGCGTCTGACGTAGACTTCCACCACGCTTAGCGAGATGGTAGACAGGTAATAGCTGCGACGCAGTACGATGCACGTGGTAGGCGAGTGGTGAGGGTGAATCTTTGGCCAGCGGTGGAGCTGTTATCGAGCTTGCAGGTGGAGGAGGAGGAACCGGAGATGTTACAACCTTGGAGGAAGCCGTTGAAGCTATTGATAATGAACTTGTCAGCGGTCTGGCCTCCACTATCAAGCAGTCAGAGGTGAATACCATCGTGGCAGAGATGGTGTTGGGTCGAGAATCTACTTTTAAGGAAACGTATGGAGGCGACTCGCGGCAGAGGAAGGGGCCGCAAGAATGGCATGAATGGTACTGAAGCCATCGGCCTTCCGAGTGAGGAAGAATGACTATGTTCCAAAAGGTGGTGGATGGGAGACTGACCGTTTGACGGAAATCTTGGCACACGCACCAAGGTCTTGCCATTCCTCGCGAATTTTTCAGATTTTCGCACATATTTAAACACGGCAAACATGACGGACAACACGCCCGCTTCAGCTGGAGCTATGCTTGACGGCGCGGGCCATGCAGCTCCCACAGAAATTTCCGAAGAGTACGATCTCCTACCCAAGCTCATCCCCAACCTCGACCGGCATCTGATATTTCCCCTCCTGGAATTTGTCAATCAAGGCATACCAGAAGGGGACGATACTTCGGAAGTCACAAAAGCCAAATATGAACTTCTCAAGCAAACGAACATGACCGACTATGTTGCGCAACTATGGCAAGAGCTGAACGACAGCGACGAACCGCCTGGAGATGCTGCAAAAAAAAGGGAGGAGGTTCTCCAAAGACTATCGCTCTTTGCAGAAGAGACAAGTCAAATTGACGAACTTCTCAGCGACGACAGTGTTGTGTCAAACCTTCGTAGCGACAAAGTCGCTAACTTGAAATTTCTCGAAACGAGCCATGGAGTCACTATAGAAATGGTAGACATGCTCTACGATTATGGCCGATTTCAATACAGCTGCGGTAGTTACGCTGCCGCCGCCCAGCTCCTTGATCAATTCCGTATCCTGTCCACTGACAATGACAAAGCCACCTCTGCCACCTGGGGTAAGCTCGCCGCGGATATCCTCTGCACATCGTGGGAAATGGTCATGGAGGAGGTCAATAAAGTCAAAGACAGCATCGACACTAAGCTCTTCAACAATCCTCTGGCGCAGTTACAGCACCGCACTTGGCTCATCCACTGGTCTTTATTCCCCTTTTTCAACCACGAGCCAGCCCGAGACCAAATTACAGAGCTCTTCTTCTCCCCCGCATTCATCAATTCCATACAAACTAATTGCCCGTGGATCCTCCGCTATCTAGCCGCAGCCGTCATCACCAACCGCAGCCGCACAAGGAATACCGGTCAATATCAAAAACAACTAAAAGACCTTGTACGAGTTGTCCGCCAAGAAGGGTATGAGTATCATGACCCAGTGACAGACTTCATTAAGGCACTATATATCGACTTCGATTTCGAGGAAGCGCAAAAAAAGCTCAGTGAAGCGGAAGAAGTGCTCAGGGGCGACTTCTTTCTGAACGGGTCTGCGGACGCGTTTGTCGAGGCCGCCAGGCATTTGATTAGCGAGAGTTATTGCAAGATTCATCAAAGAATTGACATCGGTGATCTGAGCAAGAGGCTGGGATTGGAGATGGAGGAGGGTGAGAAGTGGATTGTCAATTTGATTCGGGATACAAGGATGGATGGCAAGCTGGATTACAAGGAGGGCACGGTTTTGATGAATCATCCTGCCAACTCGGTGTATCAGCAGGTGAGTCCATTGTGCCCTCATCAGCAAGGTTTTCGACATATGCTAATTGAGCCAGGTCATCGAGCGCACCAAGGGAAGCTTTTTCAGGACGTCGGTCCTGAGTGCTGCTGTTGCGAAATGATAGTTTACGAGATATATGCATGGCGTTGGGGTTTCCTCGGCTCCTCAGCCGGGTGCACGATGATTTCCTTCGGAGAGCATAGCATTGCAATGGCGTTAGGCAATACTCACGGCACAACCTAGCCCAAAATTGCGCAAATGATATTCTATACCTTCGCTGATAAAAAGCTCATTCCCACAACGTTTCGGTTTCCGATATTGTTAAACCAAAGAGGCCAATTCCGCTCACTTTTGAAAAGAAACGAGTTTCTACCATGCTTACTCGATAATATGGTCATGGAGACCTAGCTGCGACCCGAAGCCACCTCAAGGTGTACAGCTGTACTGTGCACGATGGAAATGGCCATTGAGAGTGTTCTGATGAGGTCGATCCCCACCTCAAGCACCTCGATTCGTGGTTCCGCCCTTTCTACTCCTTCGCCTCTGCAGACAGGCTTTTGGCATATTCTATGTGACTTCGGTGGCGCACACAATCGCTGGGCGCTTATATTGGACGCTTGCCCTTCACGAGAACGGAGAGCCATGGCTAAAGTATGGAGAGACGCGATGAAATAGTGGTAGAGCGAAGTCCCCTTCAGGCATTCAGTCGCAGGCCGAGGGATGACTGTGTACTTATTCTCCCTGGCATTGGTCTTCCCAAATGAAGCGGGCATGGTCCGATGTTAGGCATAGAAAGGAGCATGTCGTTTCGCTGATTCCTAGAATTGTTACAGAGCGCTACAAGTAAGATCATACGACCAGTTTTGATACATATATGTACAGAGGAGTTTAGGAGAGCAGAGTACAATTGTAGCTTCACAGCTCGCAGCTACGTCGACGCCCTTGACTCTCCTGTCGAGTCGAACATGACCTTGCCGTCGCTACCAATTCTTGCTGTGCTCATACGCGGATCTTTCTTGATCAACGGCATCGCAATTGGTTCTTGTTTAGATTGCTCTTCATAGGGATTCTCCCTCGAAAGTGTCACGATTGGCTGCACCGTGCCAGGCTGCGCATCAGCCATCTCGTTTACGTCCTGCGAGGTCAGCACATCGCTTAGCCTGGAGGGTCGCGTCTGTAATAGTATGGTCGTCGGACCGTAGAATTGTAGGAACAGCTATCAGAAGTCAGCATTGGCCTTGAAGATGGACAACAGCATCAGTTACTCTGTCACCCCAAATAGTCCTCCTCGTCCAGGTCCGCAGGCTGAATAGTAAGGAGGTGAGGGTTTGCCACGTGAATGACTCGCGGACAGCTCGTATGAATCTTGTATCTGGTAATAGTTTGGAGAACCCGAATTCAGGGATTTGGAATCTCAAGGATGAGGATTTAAGACGATATGGTAAAGGGGGATTGGGGTTGATAGTGTATGCAACCAGATTGCTATAGACGTCAGTAAGGCCCGGTGCCTCCCATCCGGTGCTTAATTTACCTAGGGTGAAGAATGTATGACTCTCCAGCTTTGAGGATTATCTGGGAGATCGAGCCTTGGCCAGCTAGAGCAAGTAGGCCTCGTCCAGTGACTTGAGAGCTACCCCAATGCGCGAGACTCTTCAACGATCAATGACAAAATCACCAATCAAGCAAGGTCGCTCACCATCTTCTGATTCATACAAGGCCTGATAGAGATAGCCTGTCCTGTCCAAGCCAACAAAGCACGCCCAGCCAACATCCAATCGGTCCTTCCATCCAAATTGACAGTAGTCATAGACGTACTAGAAGCTTTCGTAGATATGAGTGCAGTGACGGGACTCGTCGAGGAAATACGTTGGTAGAGGAAAGGGATCCTGAGGAAGGCTCGACGAAAGGGTGCCAGGATTGAGAGAGTCGAGACAGCCTAGCAGACCTGTTTTAACTTACGCTATGAGATCCGTGAGCTGTACCATACATTTTCTACATTTCCACCAACGCCTACGAGACTACCACGTCGAGTATATAAGATCTGAGAAGCGGACAACGTGACCGAGAGCAGGGAATACGGTGATCCAAGAACCTCAAAACTGACATCTGCAGATCATTCAGCACACGTCATCCATTTGGCATCCCCGATTACCTGGCGGTGCCCCGTCGGAGCTGGAAGTTGGGGCAGGAGGGATATCAAGGGTCTCAGTTGATTGAGAAATTTGGAGACTGCGCCGCCATATCGCCGTTGGCGTTGGGGCAAGCCTTCGGACTCCAAACGTCGATGGGAGGAAGGTACTTGCACCTCTCAAATGGGTCAGCATAGCTATTGCAAAGCCGAAACATTTTCCCAGGCGTGACGCGAGCACGTCGGTGACAGAATAATTCGGACACTAGGCTACATGGAGAACCACACCAAAATTTGTATGCGCATCTCCCATTTACCTCCATTATTATGACTTTTTATCGCAATATCTTCCCCTCCACGTCATGACGTTAATTTTAAATAGCATACGCCCCAGACCTCACGCTGCAAGACCCTCGTATATGACGTCAAATAGTCATACCATCAGATTAAGGCACGTACCAGCATAGCCAAATTTATAGCCTAGGACCTCATTTACGGCTCCTCTTCTCATCGCATTCGCCACGATCTTACTAGGAAAGAGACTCGAGGGACTAAGAAAAAGATGTTAAGGGAGGATATCGCTCGATGTGATTGGCTATTAGATACAGCTAGATTTAAGGGCAAGAGCTTAACGTGGGAGCAGCTAGCATATAAGGCAAATCTTTAGGTTTCTACTCGAACAATATAACGGGAAATGTACTAATTAGACTGGCGTAAATGCATCGCTTGTAAGAGAGGCTGGTGTAGCCTAAGTCACGTAAAACGACGTGTATAATAGGCTAAGGAGGTACTATTCCTATAGCTAGAGCCAGAAGACTGGGAAAATATCCGTTTTAGCGATGAGATGTATACTAGATTTAGCTCCCAGGGCAAGATCTAGATTATTTGGAAGCTAGGTACACGCTACTATCCTGATTGCATATAATATACAGCTCCTAAACCTAAGGAGGAGCGGGAATCAAAGCGAAAATATGTCTAAGCTGCCGTCGGGTATGGCTTCAAATCAGATATAGTATTCTATAAGGTCCTAGGTAATAAGAACGGCAAGATATTACTACAAGTCTATCAAGATCAGATCCTAGAGCTAATCATTAAGCCGTGGCTTACGGATGCTATCCTAAATGGTACCTCTTTTACACTAGAAGAGGACGGCGATTCAGGTTATAGTACTAGTAAAGTAAACATCTATTGTATATGGAAAAAGGAGCATAATTTGGACTACTATTTCAACATTTCTGGTAGCCCCGATTTGGCCCTAATAGAAAACTGCTGGCAAGGCCCTAAGCAATAGATGCGTTCAGTATTATATTGGGACGATGAGACTACGGAATACCTCCTAGTAGAAGGATGGGAACAGCATATATCAGAACGGTTCATTAACAAGAGGTATCAGTCAATACCATAACGGCTACAAGATGTAATTAGCTTAGAAGGCCAGTTGACTAGATATTAATGGGTAAATGGGAGATGCGCATACAAATTTTGGTGTGGTTCTCCATGTAGCCTAGTGTCCGAATTATTCTGTCGCCGACGTGGCGAGCTAAGACTCTGGGAGCGGAAAAGTCTCCGCGTGCCAAGGTGCCAGGTAGTCCAAGTGGAAGCTTACGAGCCTTCTCCGTTGGCGGATCTTACCACATGGATCGTCGTCACCGGTCTTCCGCCATAGACATTCCTTGGACGTCTTGCGAGTGCATGCAAACAGTCTGTGTTTGACAATGACATCTTAGACTGCTCCAGTGCAATACATCATGCGGCTTGGCCTGCCCAAATTCTACCTGCGTTCTGGCTTATGTTCGAAGCCTGGAAATACTGGTTTGAGCTACCACTGGGCGCAGAGGCATCCTAGGTTGTACCGTGTTCGACAGCTTACATACACCAACCATTTACGGCAGAATGAGAAGTCAAGGGAGCAACATGTTCAAAAGATTCAGGTCCAGATGCGCCCCGAGCGATCTGAAAGCATCCAATCGGAAACATATCAGGAGTCGAATAAGGCTGGGTCCGACGTAGCCCCTCACACAGACGCGTTGCTGTCTGAGCAGACAGTCTCCAATAAAGAGCAGAGGAAGGCCGATTGGGCTATCATGAAAGAAATGGCAAGATATCTATGGCCGAAGGTATGGCAGGCGTGTATCGACAGACAGCGGAAACAGCCTAATGAAGCGTGTAGGACGATTTGGGAGCAAGGTTCAGGGTGGGGACGGCTCTTGCACTCTTGGTTGGCTCCAAGGTAGGAATTGCGCTTTGAGTCTCCATCAAATCTAAAAAAACTCAGGACCTCATAGATTTTGAATGTGCAAGTACCGTTCTATTTCAAGAGTATAGTTGATTCCATGAACGTGGACTTCGTAGCTTTGGGTGGCACGGCTTGGACCGTTGGCGGAGCCATGATCGTGGCATGTATGTGTTGTCTGCCTACCCTTTATAACTTGACTTATGTGGTCCCCAGATGGCGCGACTCGCATTGGTGCGGCTGTGTTCCAGGAAATTAGGAACGCTATATTCGCCAGCGTAGCACAAAAAGCCATTCGTCGGGTTGCATGCAATGTGTTTGAGCATTTGCTCCGACTCGATTTGAACTTCCATCTGTCCAGGCAGACTGGGGGCCTCACAAGAGCTATGGATAGAGGAACGAAAGGTATCAGCTTTCTATTGACATCCATGGTTTTCCATATTATTCCTACAGCTTTGGAGATCTCCATGGTCTGCGGCATCTTAGCCTATCAGTATGGGCCCAAGTTCGCTGCTATTACTGCCTTGACGATGGTCGCGTACACCGGTTTTACTGTTGTAACTACGTCGTGGCGAACCAAGTTTCGAAAGCAAGCCAACGCCGCAGATAATGCTGGTGCTACAGTAGCAGTCGACTCTCTCATCAACTTTGAAGCTGTCAAGTACTTCAACAACGAGAAGTATGAGGTTGGCCGTTACGACACAGCACTGAGCAATTACGAAAAGGCTTCCATCAAGGTCACCACATCCCTTTCGTTCCTGAATGCGGGTCAAAGCCTCATCTTCTCTAGCGCGCTCTCGGCAATGATGTACCTGGCAGCTGATGGCGTAGCAGCGGGTTCCATGACTATTGGAGACCTTGTGATGGTTAATCAGCTGGTGTTTCAGCTGTCGGTGCCTCTAAATTTCCTGGGTTCGGTATATCGAGAGCTCAGACAGTCTTTGCTAGATATGGAAACTCTTTTCAACCTACAAAAGGTCAACATTGCGGTCAAGGAACCCGAGAAGCCAAAGGCTCTTCGATTGACGAAAGGCGGAGAGATTAAATTTGAGAACGTCACATTTGGGTACCACAAAGATCGCCCGATTCTGCGGAATTTAAATCTTATCATTCCAGCCGGCCAGAAGATAGCAATAGTGGGCCCCAGCGGCTGTGGTAAATCCACGATACTTCGGCTGCTCTTCAGATTCTATGATGCCGAGTCAGGTAGGATCTTGATTGACGATACCGACATACGAGATGTCAGCTTACAAAGTTTACGTGAGGCTATCGGGGTGGTGCCACAGGATACTCCTCTTTTCAATAATACTATAGAACATAACATCCGCTACGGTAACATGGAGGCATCATCCGAGAAGGTCAGGAACGCTGCCAAACGAGCAAGAGTCCACGAGATTATCGAAAGCTTACCTGAAGGATATAACACCATGGTAGGAGAACGAGGCATGATGATCAGTGGCGGAGAGAAGCAGAGATTAGCGGTCTCGAGATTGATTCTCAAGGACCCACCGTTGCTTTTCTTTGACGAAGCTACGTCCGCGTTGGATACGTATACCGAGCAATCGCTACTTCAGAACATCAACAGTATCTTGAAGGAAAAGGCGCGAACGAGTGTGTTTGTGGCGCACAGATTGCGAACCATTTTCGACAGCGACAAGATTATCGTACTCCAGGATGGGCATGTGGCAGAAAGCGGCACACACAGTCAGCTACTCGGTCGAGGAGGCGTGTACTCACAGCTTTGGCATGCTCAAGAAGAAAGCCTAATTGACAACGATGACGGTCGAGATGCTGAGGAGCAACCCAATAGCGATCAGCGGTAGCCCTATATTGGCCTCGTATGTACCTTACATGTATCATGAAGATCTTTTTCCTTCAATGACCCTGCAGGTCTGGTCTACCCGCCAGCCAGACGTATGTCCACAACCCTCAAGTATGCTCGCCCTTTCAATTGTGTTCGGAAGAGGTGTTTCCCGAGAATCTAGCATTGTGTATATAAGTTTCAGGGATCATCGACTTCGTATCAGTATCTTATTAGATCCCCTATCATGTCGCTAGGAGAACATGAGGTAGACTTGTTCATGTCTCTCAAAGAGTAGAGTCTAATCCGACCAATCGTACTGCTTAGACACACTGATTACATCGCGTAAGAGAGATTAGGAACTGGCTGAGAACTCGCATAATTTTCCGGATCGGAGAAGTAACATGAATTCAAGACGCTGCTGCATCCCGAAATCTGTTGGACGGGTAGGTGACTGTCTTGACAGAAAACACATCGATGGGGAGGGAGACACCTAGCATGGCAGTCACGCGGCGGGAATCCAGTGGAGGGAACGATTCCAGGTGGTTATGTTTCTGTTAATTGGAAGAAGATTCGAGGATAGGGAAATAACATGCGGGAGGAGCTTCTGACTTGGAAACGCTCCCCATATCGAGGCATCATTGCCCAGGACTTCCGTGACTGATTACTTACTTACTTATCTGCATCTGACACTCAAGCTCTAAGAATCCGCCCAAGTCCCAGCAAGTGAAGTGGAGCCATATAAATCGACCATGGCCTCCAGGCAAGACGGTTACATATATCCGGGGCTCTCAAACAGGAACATATAGGACAGAAGCCTTCCTCGACGCATGAGCAGCCGAATCTTGAGGAAAGGCTGGCGCTAGATCGCTCATGCATTGGCTATTCGGGCTCTGACTGTTGTCTCGCCCCTCACAGCCATAAGAACTAGATTCCTCCTTCATACGAGCAAATTTCTCCCAAGTAAATATTACCAGCAACGCAGACGATCAACATGGCTGGATATCAATCCGAAAGGGATTGAAAATTGCATTAAAAACTTGTAACAGGGTATAGGGTTCCCGCTTTCCGGATTACCAAAACAGCCACCAACGCCGGCGCTCCCCGTGTCTGACCATACATGTTCACTTCGTCCTTCTCCTCGGCTCGTCCGGAACCTCGCAGACTGTAATCTTCTTTTCGCCCTTGCCACACCTGTATTCGCCGTTCTCGTATATGGCACTGCCTTTGTATGCCGCGCGATGGTTTCGCCTGGCGTAGCGTTTTTCGAGGCGGAGGACTTCGAGCTCTACAGATCACCGATGTCAAACATGATCCGGGAGAAATCTTTGGAATGAATGGAGGAACTGGATAGAGAAGGCGGGAGAGTGGGGCAACTCACTGTCCCTGAGCCTTGATATGAGGCTGTCCATGGTATTGGTTGACTGAGGGGATATGGTAATTCAATCTTGAGTGTGGTTGTCCGGGAAGTGGTGTTGAAGTGGGGAAGGATGTTGTGGGCGTGGAAAACGGTAGAGACTGACGAGGATACCGCGTGAAGCACGATGCTGTACTATTTAGTGAGTGTGAAGCGGATGCAAGAACTGGAGTTGATTGGACGGACGTCGCGTTGTTGCGTCGCTGTCGTTGGCCGTGGGTAGGACGACTTGGTGCCATGCGAGCAACGGAGCCACCCCCTGAATCCGCATCCGGACCGGGTCCGGAATCTAAAATCTGCAAGGGCGGCCCGCAATGGATCGCGTGCTTCGGGCATTTATGCACCGTCGACGCCGAAATCGGATCAAACGGTTATGCTCTATTTTACAATCCTTATATGTAGTACTACTATCGACATTTACCCTCGTCATCCAGACCCTTTCTTCTTGGAAGACATCGGAAGATATGGCAACTGCAGCAACAGCCACAGCGCTCTCTCAAGAGGTTGGGGAATCTATTCCTCCCAACACGGCACATGTAAGCATTTTGGAATATTCCTAACCTCAGAGCGCCAGGCCAATGCTAATGGCGTAGGCTGTCTCGGTTTCATTGCCCACCTGGAAAGCCAATATTGGCTACGAAGAAGGAGAAGACTGGGTCCTGAGTAAGATGAAAACAGGCTACCCCCGGTCTGTTATCCTCTTCTACCTATTCACGATACCGTCAACTCAATTCTGATGATTGCCAGTTTCTTCATTCACAAATCAATCGAAGCTTTCGCCGATGCCATTATCAAGGAACACGGCCGTCCAATAGAGAAAGCTTTCCTATTCCCCTCTCACCAAATTGCAGAACGATGTTCTACTTTTCTGCGTGATCAAGTGCCAGCTCTAGGTGAACATTCGGTCAGAATTGTGAATCTCTATTCAAATGATGATATCCCTGGTAGCAATGCGAACAATGACGGCGCTAAGAAAGGGGAGGTTGTGTCCGCCGTTATCTTTCCTCGTGTACATTCTAGAGTGGCAAAGACCTTTTGGCAACATTCCGGCGATGGTGTCTCCAGTCGGCGCGCAGAGTATTGTCACAAAGCATTCGAAGATGGTCGGTTGACTGCGCACGAAGCTCCAGTCGAACATACGCTGGTGGCTTGCTTCGCACCGCCAAGCAAAGGACCTCGAAGATACCAAAAGAAAGACTCTACAGACCTTTCCCCGAGAAAGCAACCAGCCCCCGGAGGCGCTCTCGAAGGCAAGGATTGTAGTCGATTCGTCGAAGAACGATTTGGCAGAAATCTCGATGTTTCACTTGCCTGCAACGCCAAGCTGGCCATACGCAGGCGCATCGCTGGCGCTCTGACGGCCAATGTAGATCTCAAAGAAGCGTTAGAAATGAACCACACCCCAACGAGAACTAAACACGTAGAAGATTTCTCAGAGAATGATGTGTATCTTTATCCCAATGGCATGAGTTCAATTTTCAATACCCATAGGACTATGATGGCGTGTAGGGGACGACTAAAAAGCATCAGCTTCGGGTTAGTGATGCTTCTTCAGTACAACAAATCTGAACACTAAGTCGAAGTAGTTTCCCATACATCGACACCCTCAAGATCCTACAAAAATGGGGCCCAGGCTGTCTGTTCTACGGGCATGGAGCAGCCACCGACCTTGACGACTTGGAACGACGTTGCGAGGCGGGCGAGAGCTTCCTTGCCCTTTTCTGTGAGTTTCCTGGTAATCCTCTGCTAAAGACACCCAACCTTCGTCGCATTCGAGCACTTGCCAATCGTTACGACTTCGCCGTGATTGTAGATGAGACAATTGGGAATTTCGTCAATGTACACGTGTTACCGTACGCAGACGTGGTTGTCAGCAGTCTGACGAAGGTCTTCACTGGGGAATGCAACGTCATGGGTGGAAGCGCGGTCTTGAACCCGCAAGCTCGTTACTATGCTCAGTTGAAGAAAGTGATGGAAACAGACTATGAGGACAACTATTGGCCAGAGGACGCATTGTTCATGGAGAGGAACAGTCGAGATTTTGTCTCGCGAATTGACAGGATCAACACCAACGCCGAAGCCATATGCGAGACCCTCAAGGCTTCGTCGATCGTCAAACAGATATACTATCCGAAATTCAGCGAGACTCGAGAGTTCTATGACAGCTGCCGCAACGAAAGGGGCGGTTATGGAGGCCTTCTATCCATCACCTTCAAGACTACCGCACGAGCTGTCACGTTCTTTGATGAACTTGAGACTGCGAAGGGGCCAAGTCTCGGGACCAATTTCACGCTCAGCTCGCCCTATGTCATACTGGCACACTATGGAGAGCTGGAATGGACGGCACAGTTCGGGGTGGAAGCTGATCTGGTGAGGATCAGTGTTGGCCTGGAGGATGCAGCGGATTTGACATCGAAATTTGAAAAGGCACTAGCTGCAGCAGCTCGACCCCCTGCGGTTTGAAGCCGGACCCAATCAAAAGCGTCCAACCAGAGTTCGAGTGCATCTGCTTCCGTTCGAGCAGGCAGTGCATACCCATCGCTTGCAATGACTGGCAGTCCATTGAATGGAGAATACCAAGACACAACTTGGAGAAGAGTGGGGAATGCCGCGGCGACAAATGCAGTACTACACACACTGGAAATCGAAGGGTAATGATACTAAGTACTAGTTCTAGCTGCCGAAGTGATTGGTAGACATAGCATAGACTAAGGTACGTACTGAAGGGCTGGCACAACCGCATTGAACTACCAGCATCACACAGGAGGGAAGGTAAGCTGCGTTTGTCCACGTTCAGGATCACGCATCCTAAACACTTGTTAGCAACAGAGACAAGAGCATTCTTCATCCGTGGATACACATACTTGTTGACCCTGACATCGCGGTCGTTCGGAGAAACTTTACTCATCGATTGAGGTGTGATCAGGATGAACTGCTTGCCCCGTGAGCCTCTTGCGAACTTGATCTGTGACGGAATGTGAGCATCAATTCGATTGATCAAAGTTTTCGGCATTACCATCATCTCCATCGATATTTCACGATTGACCGAGTCCATAAAGACGTCGCTAAAGTTTGTTAACTCTCGCAGAATGTTTGCGCGGAGAGCTACTCACAATTCGTCAAGGCAACGGATCGGGGCCCCCATTGCTTCCCACATGGACAGAAGTAAACAAATGGTAGAGAACGACTTTTCGCCTCCGGAAAGCACTTTGGTGTTGTTGCCTTTGGCCGACCTACATGTCTCATCTGGCTCCACCTATCCTTTGTCAGCTTCTTCGGCGGCGGCAAAAAGGCGAAAGATTGACGAACCAACAAGTCAAGCTTCTTCTCCTTGTGATTTGCCAGCAGTTTACCACGGAAGCCACGCTCGCTGAGTAAGTAAAAGAATTGAATCCTTGCACGAGACGTGATGTGCTTCTGAAACTTCCTCCATCGATCTCTACGATTGATCAGAGTCTCCTTCAAGAGCTGATGCAGTGTCAGTAATATTACGTCCACTTGAAGCACGTCACCTTACCTGTGTAAGCTCTTCGAGGCTTTCCACCTCCTGTCTTCCTTTGTCGTAGGCTTCGACTTTCTCCACAGCAGCCTCAGCAAGATCGTGAAGGTTGCCTCCCACTCTGTCCTATCGTCAGAAGACTGTTCGCAAACAAATGACGAAAGTCTGTCCTCACCGTTTCTCAGCTGCCGCCAAATCTCTCTGTAGTTTTTCGAGCTTTCGTTCTATCGACTCGTCGGTTTCGCCTTCGTCCACACGCACGCGCGGGTAAATCACGCTCGCTTGTGCAGTGAAACTCTCAACCACTTCCGCCTGATCCTCTCGCTCTTTCTCGTACATCTCCTTGTCCCTCCTTTCTTTCTCCACAGCATCGATTGCGACATTTTTTTCGCGAAGTGCAGCCGCCCTTTGGTCGCTGCAACTTGTTGCCTTAATCTCTGCCTTGGTGACTTTCGCTTCGGCTTCTTCGATCCCCCTGTCTACCCCTGCCATTTCATCTCTTGTGGTTCTCACTGAATCATTGTTCTTGTCCTTCGCTACAACGAATTCGCCATAAGATGCTTCATGAGTTGCCTTCTCCTCTTTAGCTTCATTCAGTTGTCCCTTGAGCTCATCCAGACGGCCTTCTTCAATAGCATCGGTATCTAGAGCATCTTGAAGCTCATCGACCAGAGTATCGGCTTGCTGCATTTCTATCCGGCGTTGTCCGATCTCTTGGTTCTGCTTCACTATGGCCTGTTCGCACCATTTCAGGTTATTCTGTTTCTCACGGACATTCTGTTCAAGCTTGTTGATTTCTGTCTTGAGATGTTGGAGCGCTTCGCGCTGAGAGCTGCACAAAATCAGCAAGGCACAACGTTCAATGGAGTTGCAATACGAACTTGATTTGATATTCTATGTCAGTCTTCATTCGTGGTGTGCCCTTGAAGCCTGGTTGGTGAGATTGCGAGAGGCCGCCTCCATATCCGTACGCCAGCCTAATTCCGTCTGCTGATCTCTCGTTGAGTGCATAGCATTGCCTCACATTCTGTAGTCTTGCATCGCTCATCTCATCTATAGCTCTACTACGATCCTCTATCAGTATTGTTTGATCAACTCCCTGATTGATGATCAATTGTTTCTTAACAAGAGCATGATCTATCTATCAACATGTTAGCTAAGCTCGTAGCACACCTTTTAGGCAATACCTCAAGAGCTCGCAAGGACGTCTCAAAGCGCTCATCCGGCTCTTTGCCGGTGGTGTCAATGGGATTATTGTTGGTGATCAGGACTTGAAACGAACTTGCTGTGCGTTAGCGTAAGAACAACACTAGCAACTACAAAGGACTCGCCATCCAACTTTTTGCATCATAGCCGACAATCTGAGTTGGTCCTCCTTACTAGTCACAATAAAGGCTTCAAGAGCTCCACCGAAAGACTTTTCCAAGATTCTTGACCAAAGGGGCTTCAGCAACCGAACGTGGTTGCCCATAGGTCCTACTGGCTTTTGCTGAAATCCGTCGTCTTGACGTATAGCGGCAAGGAGCCGCGTCATATTGGGAGGGTACGCTTGTTGTTGCTGACCTCGATCTCTCACTAGCGCGTTCAGGCGTCCCTCGCTTTCTTGAACCGCGGCTCGCTGGCGCCTGAGTGGTTCTTGGGAGTCCTTGAGTTCCCTCTCGGCGCGGAACTTATTGTCTTCGAGCGCCGGGAGCTCATTCTCGCAGTCTCGAAGGCGAACTTTGGCAGCGCTTGCCTCTTCGCGTTTCTCCTCAATCTCTGCACGCCGTAACGCGTGGCCTCCACCGTCTGCATCGCTGAGCCTTTGATGTTCAGCCGCGATATCCTCCTCGGCTTTCTTGATCCTGGCTTCTGCAGCCTTAATTTCGAGCGAAATTGCTCGTTGTTCAACCTAGATCCCGTGGTCAGTGGACAGATTCTGCCTGTGCAGGAAAACCATCATTACATGTAGAGCCATCTGTTCCGCCTTATATCTTTCATGTTCTGCCTTGATCCGGGCTTTCTCCTCTTGCAAGGGCGCAAGAGCGGTCTTGGTCTCCTCAAGGGCATTGCTGGCATGCTCAGATGATTGCTCAGTCTGGCTGAAAGCCTCACTCAATCCCGTAGCGGTCATTTCCAGAGCGTCAATTTTCTCGTTGGTCCGGGCTAACTTCCTAACATAACCCTCTAATTTACTTTCCTGTTCCTCAACTTGAGCCCATGCCATCTGTTGGGACAGATGCTGTATCTTTGCGCGGCGTTCATCTTGTTTCTGTGACAGAGCAACTAGGCTCTGCGCCTTCTCCATTGCCTCCTTGAATACTTTGATATCTTCGTGCTTTTTCCACAGATCCTGATCAATGATCTCCACATTCTGCTCGACTATGAGGTAGTCTCCATCAAGGTGTTCGAGCTGTGTTCCTTTCATGAAAAATTTATATTTGTCGTAGGGAGAAGAATTATTCAGGAATTGCCGGGCCATATCCTGAGTCAATACAGTCATGGGATTATCGATTTGTAGAGCAAAGTAGTCGCAAATCTCTTCAAGGTCACCCTTCCTCGTAGATATCAATCGTCCAGTCGAACTCTTGATCTTGAAGCTGCTGCTTCCGGAGCGAGAAAAGTGACGCTCAACGACGATTGAATCGCCGTAGACGTCTTGCTGATAAGCGGTTTCGCCTTCGTTTTTAATCTTAACACTGAGCATGGATGATCTGACATTCTCAGCATGAACAGCGCCGGAGAAATGGAACAACTCACTCCTTGCCTTCTTTGATGAAGCTCTTCAGGCTCCCACCTCGATTTGTTGCTGCAGCCTTTCCACCGAGGCATACTGTGAGAGCTGTGAGGACCGCGCTTTTACCACTTCCGTTGTGTCCAATGATGAAATTGATAAGAGGCCCCAATTGAATCTCTAGAAAGCTATGACACATGAAGTTGGTGCAAGTGACACTCTCAATGATGCCATTTTCTGCAGCCTCGTTGTCCAACAGCTTCTTATTCCTCTGCTGGCTGACATACTGCGTTGCCTGCTCTTCGAAATGCTCTTCGTCTGCGGAGTCTCCTGATGATGGCTCCTCTGGGTCATCGTAAGATACTCGAGGTTTCTTCTTCTGTTTTCCGGTCAGTCGTCGTTCACTAGTGGGCTTCTGATCTTGTACAGATGCTTGCTGTAGGCTTGACGAAGCGCGTTCAATATCGATAATCTCAGTCTCCCCATCGTCTTCTATGGATCGCTGGCGCTTGGGCGGCATCATATTGAAGTGAGCTTGAGCGAAAAGACAGTGGGCTCTCGAGCTTTTCGCGACTCGCGATGTTCGAGATTATTCGCGTTTAACGCGCTAGAGAGTCCCGTGACCATTCTGTCTAACCCATTCGGCTGTTGCTAAGGGACTAGAGAAGTAAACATCGGCTTCGACCTCACTTGATTCAATATTGGCATTCTTGGTTGGTGAAGAATAATAACAATAAACGTGAATCTAAATGTCCATACGTGTGGTGGCTAGGATTAGGCCACAGCAGCAGAATGAAACGGGGAAGGATGTAATAGTCTCAGCTGTTAGCCATGCTCCATCAGATCAGCCAACACTCGTCAGAATCCCAAACCCAAAGAACGAGGGCCAGGCTTTCACATTCCAATTCAGCAGTGTCTACGATCATCTCGCAACACAACAACAAATTTTTGATAATGAAGGTCAGCTGAAGTGCAACGCTACTAATGCATAATCCGTAAGATGGGGCTAATACGCTACAGTGTCGCCTACAATCAAGCACCTCTATGTAGGTAACCTCTAGCATATGCTTTCCTATTCCGTCTCAATCTCAAGATATGCTTGTGTAGTCATTTCTGCTCCAGTAACCTCTCAAGGCTTGGAACATTGTCTCAACAAGACAATTACTAATGGTATCTGCAGAATGGTTTTGACGTTACGATTTTCGCCTATGGTAGTACTGGAACCGGAAAGACCCATACAATGCGTGGCGGCAAGACTCTTGCTGAACGTGGTATCATTCCACGCCTACTGTGAGCCTTACGTTCTCATTTGATTCTTTGTTCTTGTAGAAATCGTTTTGGGTGAAATTTCTTGAAAAAGCCTCTGCTCTATCCATTAATACTACGAACTATGGCATACCAACCAGGGGATACTAATAGGAGGGTCACCCAGATCGGGTATCTACCGAAGGGCCCGGAAAATCGACAAAGATTCGGCGGGAAAGACAACTGTGGAGATAGGTCTTTCGTACTATGAAATCTACAATGACAAGGTCTTCGACTTATTCGAAGCACCTGAAAAACGCACCATGGCAGGATTACCGTTACGCGAGAACCAGGGCAAGACCATGGTTGTTGGCCTCACCGAGCGACCATGTGAAAATCTGAAACAATTTGAGACCCTTTACGATCAGGCGAATATCAATCGCTCAACGAGTGCAACCAAGGTGACGACTCCCATAAACAAGCAATGTTTCCACGAACACTGACACGATATTTAGCTGAATTCTGTTTCCTCAAGATCGCACGCCATTCTCGGCATAAAACTGACTCTAACCACTGAAGACGAAGTCCGAATCAGCACAGCCTCTGCAATTGATCTTGCTGGATCCGAAGATAACCGGAGAACCGAGAATCGGAAAGAAAGAATGGTGGAATCTGCTAGTATCAACAAGAGCTTGTTTGTTTTAGCCAAGTGTGTGGAGGCCATAGGCTCTGACACGGCCCGAGTACCTTACAGAGAATCTAAGATGACCAGAATCCTCTCTCTTGGCCAGAACAGTGGGACGACGGTAATGGTATTGAATCTCGCCCCGGTGCGATCATATCACAATGACACATTATCGTCGTTGAATTTCGCCAATCGAACGAAGAAGATTGAAGTTCGAGAAATTGAAAATGAACCGGTCTTTAAGGGCTGCAGCCGAGCGGTACCCACGTTCACAGGGTTTAATATGCAGCGTCAGCCACTGAGGCCATTAGCAAACAATGTACACAACAGCGCCATCAACTCTTTGCACCCTCCGATTAATCCAGGTGACAAGCAAGCGAAATCTTTCTTGGTCTACACAGACAGAGCCCAACAATCGAACACATTCGTTCGTCCAGCCCGAGTGGGCGCCAGTAGACTCTCGTCTCCGCGGAAACGACCAGCAGACTCGATCTCTTCCTCAGTGACGCGCCCTCCAAAGAGACAGAGTCCAGATCGCCTGCTACCCAAAGCTGAGCCGGTGATGTCTAAGGAGGCCATTGAAGTCATAATTGAAAAGAAGGTAACAGATCTTCTAGCCGCTCGAGCCCTAGATCAGCCCTCGACTGTTGCAGAACCGGATATTAGCAAGGTGGTACAGAGGCGGCTGGACCTACTGGAGCAGAGAATAGACGGCAGAGATGACGGAAGGGAGCAAGGACTGACCTTCTTACTCATGGCAAAACAGCATGCAGTGCGGGGAGAGGATGCCAGTGCTCTTAGGATGTTTATGTTAGCAAAGGATTTTTTCCCTGATAATAAAAAGCTCGACATAAAAATTGATAAGCTCCAGGAAAAGATACAGGAAAAGAAGGAAGATGGGAGGCGGATAAAGACGGGCAAACCGCAGCACGAGTTGGATCACCCGAAACCTTCGTTATCGGGCCCTCAGAAGAAAACACAGCGGCCGAATGAAGATGAAGAAGAGTATCACGGGGAAGAGGCTGACGATCAGGATTACGAGTCAGATGCAGGCTTTAGATACAAGGCAAAAGCAAAGAAATCAAGGCCTCAAACTACGCATGCGTCTTCTTCAGTGCTTGAATTCGAAGTAATGCAGACTCCACGGACGAAGCAACTTCTGGATATCGTGAACACAAGGGACATGAGCCGCATTCGGTTGCTCAAAGGTGTAGGGCCAAAGAGAGCGGAGGCTGTCATCGAGGCTCTCTGTGCGGGCGAAGAAGACGACGGGGAGGTCAAAGTGGTGCATAATCTAGTGCAGCTGGGGCGAATGAAGGGCGTTGGACCAAAGCTTGTGGAGAACTGGCGGGCTGGTCTGCAGACTACTTCAGCTTTAGGATGAGCGACAGTCCCACATACAAGCATAGCGATGGCGCATCTGGACCTCATGGTTTTTTAGGAGGCAAGGTTGTGACGGCATAACTGCTGAGGATGATTTTCAGATCTTTGTTCTCTATCTCACTGCTTGACATCAATTCGTGACACCATGTCGCCTCCCAGTCTGGCAATATCATGCAAAGTCGCGGCCTTATTGATGCCGATCCTATCGGCGCCCTCTGCCTCTGACGGCAAGATTGGCATTGTAGAATATGGCAAACTGACCTTCCACGGCCTAGGACCAGCCTGAGGGTTCCACAGTCCAGCAATGACTGAAGTTCTGTGCTCGTTGTGGAAAAAAAGTACGCTGCTGCCATAAAGACTCTTCAGCTCTTCTACAAAAGACTGCACCGGCTTGAAGCCGGCTAGACCTTTGTCCTCAGAAGCTTGGACCCGCAGATTCTTAAATACCAGCTGCTCCCCTTGATCATTCGGCCGCCTATCTCCAACAAATCTTTCGTTGAGGTGTATCACGAAATCATAATCCCCCATCGATGCCGCGAAAAGCGCCTCCGGCTCAAGGCTCATTTTCTGCTCCTGGACCAATAGACAAGCGGCTTTCGCTAGACATGTAAACCTTGCCGCTACAACTTTCGACGGGCTCGACTCTGTCCATGTAATACCAACGCGATCCACGTTCGACGCCGCAAACATTGCCACGCGGTTCATCGCAGCGTCAACCTTCCTCCATGCCTCAAAGCGCAATTTGATGACGTCGACATCTTGACTGTTCATCTCATTGTTGAAGTCTACGATCAAGGGATCAGACCGCCAGTCCCACTTAGCTATGAATGTGAGTGTTCTCAAGAAGCCCGTTATAAGGCTGCTAGGGACGGACCAGGGATGGGGATGAACGAAAGTGCGAATAGTGAGGATCTCAAGGAGCTCGTCGCTGATATGGCCAGAGAGTAGTTGCGAGTCTCGCCATTGCTTCATGAGACGCATGCAAGGTGAGAGGAAAGGAAAACGGGTGCTCAGAGTGCGGACGGCTTGGGTGTGGAGGGGCGCTTGAACGAAGTTGCGTTTGAAGGTTGAAAGCGCAGACGCAATTTCTTCCCGACTGACTGCTGTGCTAGTATCGTCCTTTAAAGTGCGTTCGAGAAGGTTGAGCTCGCGTTCATGGCGAATACGCATACGGAAGTATGCGCCGGAGGGGTAGAGGATATCAAGGAAGGCAATGTTCACAAGCTTGCGATCAGCATTCTCGAGACCTAGTCGTGTAATCAAACCGACATTCACTTCCTCTAATAGTTCACCGATCTTGAGAAGGAACGCAATCTTGGTCCTCTGGACCGCCGAGAGATCGTCAGGCCAGCGGGAGGAACCTTCGAACTGAACGCAAATATTTGCTGGATCCATCTTGCAATGGACAGGATCTAGATCTGACGGTCTGACGGAAGCGTAGCGTAATTGAGCATCGGCAGCAGAGATTTGTCGTATCTGGAGCGGAAGACCATCCAGGTTTCTAACATCTTTTCCCATGGTCTCGAAGGCACTCATGAGAGGCTGATACAGACTGACTGGTTCGACGACAGTCGCCCTTTGTGTGGCAAGTAAGCGGCCAAACGACTCTCCAACGGTGTTCAACCCCACAGCTGCTTCTTCTCCAAAATGCCGTTTAATAATATGGGTGACGATCTGCCTCAAGACACTGCCTTGTATATCTGAAGTCGGCCATATAAGGCTCTCCTGGATACTTCCATCCTTGAAGCGACGCAATTCCGCTTTCTCGCCCCAGAACCTCCGGAATACCGTTGCGCCCTCCTTGTCCTCTGCGGGAGGACCTCGCTCAACAGTTCGATCGACCTTTTCCGGATCAAGTAGTAGTCCGATCTGGACAGCACCTTGACTTTTCTCAGACCCCGACTGAGTCCCTGGCCAGGAGCTGGAGATTTGAGGAGGTTGTAAGTATATAAGCACCACGCGATCTCCAAGCCCTGCCTTCAGGGTTTGATAAAGCTTTTGATAGTACACGATGCCGTCGCTAAGAGCGTCCGTCTTCTGAGATGCCGGAGAACACTGCGGAGACATTGGTAGACTGATGATACAATCAAATTTGAGTAAGGGATCGTCAATCCTGGTTATAAAGCAAGCATTGAATTGGTCAGAGAGCGAGTCCCCAAGTACCTTTAGCGTGAGGCTAGCTTCATGTCTTAGATTCGCATATGACCATGGCGTCATCTTGAACAAAATATTCATTCCTCTTACACTATCAAAGATGGCTGGGTGCTCGGTCTGGGTAATCTCGCTACCAAAGGATGGGATGACGACAGGTGTCGCTACGAGATCTTTAGTGGCGATGTATTTTATAGTTGCTTTAAAAAGTTGATAGCTGCTGTATCCTCTCAACAGTACAGGTGGTTCTTTGTGGTTGCCACCTTGCAATAGCAGCGCCATCGTACAAGCCCATTCGAATGCGCCGAACCCACCATTTCCTAGACCGCGCTGTCGGAGCCATACGCTACCAAGAGCACAGGCGTCAGAGAAATGGGCTGATTGTAACGAGGCTGCATGCAGGTACTTCAGATACGCTAGCGATGAACACTCTGATCTCAATGATGCATTGTAAAATGGTGTGGGCGAGTTTTGGTGAGAAGTGGCTCCCTCAGCCTTTTGCCGGATGCAATTTTCATTCGGAAGTGTCTTTGAGACTGCGAATAGATCCTCTTCAGCAGCTAGAATTATTTTGATAAGACACTGCGACTTCGAAAAATCGTCACTACCTTTACCAGGCTTCACAATGATCACGGGCTGTAAGTCGTTACTATTCTGATAGGCGAACTCAATGGCAAAAGTGCAGTCTTCGGCCTCTTCAACGCCGTTTGCAATGCAAGTCAGATAGTATGCTCTTTTATGAAAGTATCTGTAGTTCAAGTAATCCTTGTCCTGGAATATATTCGCGGGCATCGTGACGGCGAGATCTAGGATGAGCGAATGTCCAGTTTGGATGGCCGTTCTACGTGCATAACTGCCAACGACATTGATATTTGCGGGCTTGGAATAGGTCAGCTTATATTTTGCTTCCTTGCCGGGGCGTGGTTCTGGAAAGGGTATTCGGATTCCGAGGGAGTGTTCAGCTTCCGCGATCTAGAAAAGGTAACAAAATTAGATGGGTCGAATGTCGCTTTTGGGCCGAACGACATACAGTTTTGGCATCACGATTTGGAATCCGCTCTATGATCTCCTTCAGCTTGCGAAGGGCACCCTCTGCTTTAGCCATACGCCTCTCGTAGTCAGGTCGCACCTTCGATAGTAGTTCGTCATTTTGGAGCTGAAACAAACTCGAGTTGTATCCGCGATTGGAAAGCGCTATGGGCCGAATCTTGCCTCCATTTCTCGTTGTGCCTGGAGCGGCCTTGTTTTCTGCCCCAGTGGACTCGCCTAGGGTATATCCATCAGTGTTCCCATTGATGGCTTCTTCCTCCCGTGTAGGAGATGTTTTTCTTTTTTCCCGCACCGAGGTGATCATACTATGTTCATCAAGAGGTAATTCCAGGATAGGCTAAAATATCGGCGTAAATATTACATTCCGAAGATTACTTTACTTTACCGTTCCCTGTAAGCGAGGCAAGCTATCGATCAAGCTTCCGGCATGTAGAATATGCTAAGGGAAGTACCCGCTGTTGCATGACACTACTTTAAGAATCTCCTTCGGCATGTGGCTGGGTGCCACTAGTACTATAGCTACGTAGGTCGAACCTAAGGAAGGAGCAGATGGGTGTCGAATCCACGTACATATGAGAACACCAAAATTATGAGGGCGTGTTACTGATTTTTGTCCATCTGAGCCTAAAACTCAAGACCCGAAGCGAGTGAATCGAGTTGCACCCTGACCTCCTCGTAAGATTTAAACATACCCTTAGCATATGCGACAGTCTAGAGGATTTTAAATACTCAGCATATAATATGCTCAAAGTTGGATTTGTATCGAACGCTTCCTTTCGGCATATGTTGAACCTTCGACCTACAATCAACTAGGTTCAACCCACTTGCAACTGATACCCGTCGGCGGTCGATCGGTTCATAATTCACAAGCACCCGGTATTATTCCCTTTTGCGATGCAAGACCTTAACTGATACTCCGTTCGCTGTTCTTCATCTTCTACGAAACCCTACGATTCCACCTCGTCCCTCGGACTTTCTTCTTAATCATCAGCCCTTCCAGGCTTAACCTCGCTAACACGAAAGCAATACTACCAGCCAGCATCATGATACCACAAAAGATCTGCAGGTGCAAATAGTTGCCTTTCTCCTGAGAAAGGAGCGCTCCCCCTACTGGACTACCCACGAGAGCTGCAACGGATACTGCGGCGAATAGGGATCCACTCCTCAAGCCAATCTGTCGTACGTCGCTGATTTGCGCGATCAAGGCTGGTAACAGAGATACGTAAGCTCCACTGCTGAAGCCGTACAGTGCTGCAAAAACGATGTACGGGGCATTGGCTCTCGCTGGGATCCATAGTCCTGCATAATTTCGAAGTCAGTAATCCCATTCAACGGATTCTAAAGATTGAAGCGAAGACATGGCTTACCCAAAACCAAGATAGTAGACATAAACGACGTGATTATCATTGTGTTGTATCTTCCGAAATAGTCGGCGAATAGGCCTGGTAAAGTTCTACCAAAAATGCTGACGGCGTTGAGGACCTAAGGATTTTCATTATTAGCTTTCTTTCTAAACGCATGCAATCAGATTGATGGGGTAGGTCTAGAGGCGAGTGCTACTAGTACGTGTCTGGCGACTCGTCACGAGATAGTAAGCGAGAAGTCAAGTAAAGAATATAGCATACAGCCAGCAGATATCCCGCCAAGGTCGCGGACATGCCATTGTATTCTGCTGAAAGAATGACAAACCTGTGACAATCTGGCGTCAGTACTTCTTCCACAAGTCATGGGGCACGGTATGAGATAATTCCAGGAAAGTATGCTATTAGAACAGGCGCCAAGGCTTACGTGAAGGGCAAGAATATACCGAAACAGAACAGGAAGGCGCCGAGGACTGTGAGGGAGAAGGGTAATTCCTTGAATGGGTTCAAGAATTCCATGATTGACCAGGGCTTCGGTGAAGGGGGGAGGCGTGATTTCACGGTAAGGTTGGCGTAGATGAGCAGGCCTAAAATTAGGAAGGCAGCCGCGCGCATTGCCCACGGAAACCCCTTCTCTACAATGAGGCGGTTGACCATAATTGGGAATATGACCTAGTGTGAGACGGTAAGCCTGTGATATTACTACTGCCTGGAATGTGTAGAAGACCGTACCCCTCCGAGAGATGATCCAGCTACCATGACACCAAAGGCAAATGCACGCCTTTTGAAGAACCAGGTTCCAGTAGAGCTCATTGCCGGGTAGAAGATGAGTGAAGCACCGATAGGGCTGCACACTCCTAAGATTGTTCTGACAGTCTATACAGACCACCAAGGGTGATCATTCAAATTACCTTGAGACAAAAGAAATTGATAATACTTTGTCGAAAGAGATGCCATCATCAGACCTAAAACGTGGAGGAAAGATCCCACAAGGAGTAAGTATCGTGGGCCGTAACTATCGTACATCTTCCCCTAGTTTCACAGGCTCGAGTCAGCTATCAAGATTGTTAAAATGTCATATGAGTGGAAGGGCTGGCTCCCGAAATATACACTGTGGCCGGAAGAACAACTCATTACAGAAGAATTGGCTCCGAAAATCACCCACCCAGATCGGCCCCTGCGATCTGTTAGCAAGTGATGTGAGGCTGACAGACAGTCGTTGCATACACCTAAGAACATAAAGAAGACCTCGAGAGAGGGTATCCAGGAGACGGTGCTTGCTGAAAAATGTGACAACGGCACTTCCTCGTAGTACGTTTGGAAGACACCTGCGAAAGGCCAGTCAGCAACCAATTGATGGTATGCCCAATCGCGGGTATATACCAATGGCTGCGACTGGTCAGCGACTGTTCGAAGACATGTGGAATGGCGAGCGTAATAATCACCATTGATCCAACCGAAAGAGCAGAACAGACAACAGAAAGCGCCTGATACTGAAAGCCATGCTTCCAATCCGCCGTCTGGGAATGACCTTGGATCCATAGGGCTTAATTTTCCTAGGCTTTCATCTTGACCTCCTGCCTCAAGATCCAATTTCTGTGGCTCGTCTACCGTTTTCGGCATGATATTAGTATCCGCTTGGACAGGGTCTATCGTAGTACGATCTAGCTGCGGGGACATAGACTGCTTCTCCTCTTCGCCAATGGTGGTCGAGGAAGCCGTAGATTGGGCCATGAGAGTGCTTAGCAGACTTCTGACCTGATGGAATATTGGGTCTGGCTTCGAGTAGGAGTTTCAAAATCTGGCGGAATGACCGCAGCTCGCTATCACCAATTTTCGTAGAAGCTCTCGCACGTATAGGTTTGGTAGAATCAAGAGTCATTGAAAGGATCAAGGGAGTAGAGTACTATAGCGCGCAAGGGCAAGAGTTAAAGCCGAACTCCGGAAGACCGAAAAGTCCGAGGGATCCACCATGCACCCTCTCGACGAAACATTGCTAGCGGCAGAGTTGAGGTTGCATCGGCATGACTGCATGAGGAACAGATCTCCCTGTGGGAAAAGCTTAGCCAATACATCAAACATTGAAGAAAACATCGTGCATTTGAATTCGACCTTCAACTAGCGATTGCACAAGTAAGGTAGGCAAGATGAACGCCTTGGTCTCTATTATTAGAGTATTCGGGACTCCTCTCTGAACGACTATACATCAATTTAAGCAGACATCTGTGGTATCATATTTCAACGCCAGCTTGAGTATGCTCGAGGACGTACCTGCAATGACATACTGTCTGACTGCATATCATCGGTTTGTCAACAGCTTCTGACTAGACCTCCCCTGAGCTTTTTGCGTGGAAAAGGCACAAAATCTGTCCCGAATTGAAACGACCTCATACAGTCCCTCATCCGAAGCCCGGATTGTCATGCTGTATCCGTGGGAGATCTCATTCTTAGTTTCGAGGACTTCTGCTTTCTTACCCTTTGGTGGCGTGGTACTGCGCGTGAAGCTTAAATGCTTATCAGCCATTGCACCCAAAATGCCATGGACGAGACCTACGTGAAATGAAATGGGGGTGTCCCGCCGAACTCGAATAGAATTTCCGCAACACCGCCTTCGTGAATGTCAACTGTGGCTGTCCTCCCCTTGCTGACCCGTACGCTTGGCATTTCGTGGATCACCTTGATGATCTTGGTTTTTGCTTTGCAAACGTCGGTACTTCTTTGATCGCTGAGTGCAGTAATAACGAATTCACCCGGCTTCTCTGCTATCCGTCTGAAGTCCGTTGAAGGCACGGAAGCTTTGCGATCATGATCCTGAAAAGTGTAGAAAACATTGAATGGAGGCGTGCCCGACAACGTGTATGAGATGCGGTCACCAACGCAATAATCTGTCTGGTCTTCCAGCGGAGAGATGCTCGGGACCTCGGCAACGCTGACTTGCACACGCAGGGAGTTGTGATCCATGAATCGTTGGCAGCCGCGGGCGTCTTGAACCTTGTGAATGGTGACGCCATGGGTACCGAGTGCGAGGACCCTATGCGGTATGTGTAGATTGTACCGATTTGATTCGACATTGGGAACATTGATGAGGTCAGCTTTCGTTTTGGTGTGATGCCTAATCTCAACTTCGAGGTGAAATGGAGGCAGTCCGGTCAATACGATGGGAACTAATTCACCGCCCGCCTCCTCCTCCCTACAGTACTTGTAGGTTTTGCCGGCTTCGGAGAAAGTGGCTGAAGGTCTCGGGTACACACGTTGCTGAAAGACTAGGGGAAAGAACGTTCGATGATCATGATTATAGGCGGAGTCTCCCAGTTTAGAAATTTTATATTCATAAGACCCAGCCTCAGAGGTCTCCATTCTCAATGAAGCCGAATTCAAGCCAGCGCTGATTGTCTTATGACTTGTGGATTGCGAGCCACGGTCAGGTCTATGACGCTGCTCATACTCAACGTCGTATGGTGGTGTGCCGGTGAAGGATACTTCTGTAACATCTTCATCACCTTCGCAAACCCCCTTCTTCGTATACCGATCGCCTTCAAATATAATCAAAGGACTCTGAGTAAGTTGGATGGATGGTCTCGGAATCCAGCCAACGGTAAATCGGTTAGCAGTCGGATCCACAGAGCCTGGACAGCTAGCATCGTGAACGTCGACAATCTCATAAGTCCCTTCGGCAGTGACCTCCATCTGGTCGTTGCTACTGCGGAGCGATAACGAATGCTGCTCATCGTCATCAACAACACGATACGTCACCGTCCATGGTGCTTCGCCTTGCAGTCTCAGAGGCAAGTCGATCTTCTTAGCTTCCAACGCTGATATGCTACGCTTGCCTTCAATGTGACCGAAAGCAGCACGTGGTCTCTGTAGCCCAACGTCAACCTTGGCCTCTGCTTTGAGGAAGGTTTTGCATCCCGACTGATCAGTAATGCTAGTCAGTGCTAACGTGTACTCCCCGCCGTTTCTCAAAGGTTCCGTGGTGAGCATGTATCTACTGCTCGGAATATTAGGAATCCTATGCTTGTGTCGTCGGCCACGATGAACCAGTTCATAATCGAGAGTGTATGGCTCCTGGCCCATCATTTGGACAGCAAATGTCACGGGCTCTTCGATACAAGCCTTGCGTACCGTTTCTGCGTCGAAAATTCGTGCAGCGGCGGGAGGTCTGACATCTTGTTCCAAAATCATATTTCTGTGGCTAAGAGACTTCGGGTCACCGTACACGGCGTCACTAATACTGGTGAAGTGATACGTATAGTGACCGGCGTGCTGTGGTTTGAGCTCTAATTGTGAATGAAGGCGGTCGATTTTCTCGACCTTTGGTGCAATGCTTCCTCCACTACGTTGAATGGTATAAGAGACCTGAAAGGGCGGAGTTCCCACCAAGCCGAGATCAACTAGGAGACCTATAGAGTTGCCGGCGCACTTATCTGGGATGTTCTCGGAGCTGATAGAGAGATCTGGCTCTGGTGGATTCAGCAGCAGGCAGGACGATGGCTCCAACACTTCGCCCTCGCAGAATTGTGATTTGATTGACTGCAGAGTATACAATCCTGGCTCACGAACCTCAAGCCCACGGCTAGCGTCTTTGAGAGTCACCTCCTTCACTGCTGCTGCACTTGAATGCTTCAGGTCTGAAAGTAGATCCTCTTGTGGGGTAAAAATGTATGAAAGGGTGGAGGTCGTCCCTTCCAGGATACCGGATCCCGTCGCGCCCACTTGAAGCGCAAGCAGCTTGGATTTGCCCCTCGCAACCTTGACTGGATGTTGCGAATCGTAGTCACGTAGTGCAACTTTCGGACGCTCATGTACGGAGAAATGCTGCTCGAGATGACGCCCTTTCAGCGTCTTCTGCTGGCCCTGTTCAAGCGATCGAAGGTAAGTGTAATTACCAACATTCCCACAAGCGTCATGGACTTCATTGATCATGTATTGCCAACCTCCACCGACGCCGAGCGACTCATTCAAAGGAATCTTGATAGTTTGAGAACGAGCCCACGATACATCTACATCAGCTGACGAATCCAATGGGACCAAGGCGCCGGAAGCCCGTTCCCGAGCTAGAGGCGAGATTAGACTCTCAGGATGTATGCTAAGGACAGCATGGCCGTGGTCATCCCTATTCACCACTTTACTATATCTGATTTTCAACGGCGGCGTTGCTTCTACTTGTAGATAGAAGTCCGATAGATCGCCTTTGCATTTGTCACGTGAAGCGGCTACTACCGTTGCCGTTGGGCACCTGACAACGAGCGTATCTGAGAGACGTCTCTGAACATCCAGGTTCGATTCGTCGACGACTTTCTGGAGCCGATATAAGCCAGTTTTTCGCACGGAGTATTGGAGCACGCGTGGGCTTGTGTGATCGTTCCTGAGAAACGCTCTGTCGGCCTGTCGCTTAAGCTTGTTGATCTCTTTTGCAGTGATTGTGATGGTTTCGTTAATGTTTGTGTCAATATCGACACGTAATATTTCGATCCGTACAGGATTTGTCTGATTGATGCGAATGGGCAGACTGGCATATGAATTCGAGGCTCCTAAGCAAAAGGGTTCCTGGTCCGGATTGAGCATGGCAGAGCTATGCATTATCAGCCTTTGCAGCTGTGGTCATTTAGGACACCGTCAACCTACCCTTCGGGTAATATATGGACTATCTGCTTGCCGAGGATTAGGGATGAGTTATGGAGAATGGACGCTGGCCTGACACTGCGTTCTGAGACCGCAAGCTCTCTATCGTATAAGACCTTGGTAAATGCGAGGAGCCATGTCGTGAGTGGAATCTGCACATTCGTCAGTAATGTGCATCCATTGAGGTAGTAGAGCTATAATGTGACATACCGGGATGCGAAACATCAAGAAGCCGCTAAGAAAAGCATGCAGTAAGAGCAGTATACCGGTCGTCCAAGATGACCATTGCAGCCAAGGAATATGAAAGCCAGGCAATCCATAGAGGAAAGTCGAATCAATTGCCAACCATTTCATAAACAGCCATAGAGAATCCGTCTCATCAGAGACCAGTCGAAGATAGTCAGCAATCCTCCATGTGTTCAAGGCGATGTAAGCTATCGAAACATACAACCTTTGCGAGGGAGCGTCAATCACGCTAAAAGGTATCATCGGCCTTGGGGTGTGTGCATTGAGAGGATCTACGGGCGGTAGAGGGGAACGAAGCTTCTGAGGGCCTGGAAATGACCCATTGTGCTCAGGGCGCCTCTGTCCAGACGTAGGTGTGGACGGATAGGCCGACCGAAGGCGAGGAGTGCCGTTCATGGCATGCTTGGGTGATTCAAAAGCTATGGCGCACCAACTCAACGACCGTTGGAGATGGCGGTCATGGAGATTGCACGAGTATTGGACGCGTAAGGTCAGCGGCATTTATATTGGGTTCCAGTAAGAGCAACGCTGGAGGTCAAACGCGTCTCGTACGCCGTATGGCGATCCAGTTGTTAAGGCTCTGAAGTATTTTGTCTGCATTAGCTGCCCGTGTCTTCTTTGGGATCAATAAAGTAGCCGCCAGAAGCGGGCGCCTAGCCGCCATATCTCTTGGCAAGGTCGTTCAGACTCACCCTCTGGGCCTGTCATGGATCCTTATTTCGTTCAAAACAGCCGCCCAGCTAAGAGACAGTTTGTAAGAGAGGACGAGAGCTTTGACAGAATGGGATTTGAAGCTGTGAAATCGTATAAATATTACGACTTACCCTCAGCATTCAAGCTTTTTGGACAAGCTCAGATCCACTATTATGATAGGACATGCAATGAGAAAGAAGGGCATGTATTCTCAAAGTGGCTCAGGCAACGCTCCTAGACCGAAGACGTTTCCTCAAGAGCCTTCAGCTCCCGCTACGGATGAGGACAAAGTCCATTGGAACGGTTTCTGCGAAATAGAATCGGAACCAGTATATTACCCTAATAGATCTCGTTGACAGGAACGCTGAAATTGCGAAGGCCTTTTTCAACGTCATGCTCAAGAAATTTGGTGTCCAAGGTGTCAAAGTTCACGAGGTGGTCTCTCTAGATACAGAGATTCTTGAGAGTCTACCGTGAGTATTATTGCTATGAACACTGAGACATATGAAGTCTGATTGAGCGAACAGACGCCCAGTATACGGGCTGGTTTTCCTTTTCAGATGGATGGAGGAAGACTCCGACAAACAAGAGCAAAGCTGTCCGGAAGGGGTCTGGTTTGCGAATCAGGTCAAGCCCCAATCACCAGTCAATCTCGTTTAACCCCATCTAACGATGACAAGACTATCAATAACGCTTGCGCAAGTGTCGCGTTACTCAACATTGTCAATAACGTTCCAAACATCGAGCTAGGGGAGAACCTCCGCGCCTTTAAAGATTTTACAGCATCCTTCAGCCCTGCCTTACGGGGCGACGCAGTTGGTAACTTTGAATTTGTCAAGGACATTCACAACTCCTTTGCTCGGTAGGTTGATTCCTCCAAAGCCTGCATATGGAGTAAAGTCGATACTCTATCAGCCTTCGGTTCCAAGACTAATAGGTTGCAAGGAAAATGGACATGCTCAATGGAGATTTGCTCCTCAGTAACGAAGCTACGCCGAAAGCAAAGGGCAAGAAGCGTAAAGCCAATGATGGCGCGAACGACAACGAATCAGGCTTTCACTTCATTGCCTTCATGCCTATAGACCATCAGCTTTGGAAGCTCGATGGCCTTGAGAGGCAGCCCATGTGCCTTGGTATGAAGGTGTTAAAATCGCAAAGGTGTCTTCAAAAACTGACGCTCTACTTTATAGGTGCCTTCGAGGACGACTGGCTAGGTCAAGCAAAGCCAGACATCGAAGCGCGGATGGCACAGTATGAGGAAGGGCAGATCGAGTTTGCAATCCTTGGCCTTGTTAGCGACCCCCTGCTTGACTTAGTACCCAGGCTGGCCGAGAACATCAAAAGCATTACTAGATTATCCGCTCGTCTAGACTTGATCAAACACGACTGGCGAGATTTTGAGCCATCCCCGGTCAACGGCCAGCTTACAGGGTTGCTCACTGCTTTTGACCCAACGTATGCACTTACGCCAAAGCATATTGATCAGGCCGATCTCCCTATAACAATAGCGAAGCTTTGTGAGTCCGACGCGGTGGAAGATATCATAACGCAACGTCAGCAACTTGTGGCCGATCAGGCACGTCTGAGGTTGTGGATCAGGGACGAGCAGCAGTCCAACCAGCGGGACGAGGAAAGAGCGGCTGCTAGAAGGTGTGACTATGGTGCAATGATGCAAAACTTTGTGCGGAAAGTCAAAGCTAAACGTAAGTCACTAGATGAACCCGTGGCAGCTTGACCTCGTGGCGCTCGGATGTTGTTTTTTAGCGGTACATTCATCGATGCTGTGCTACTGTAGATACCCAAGGAACAACAGTGCAGTAATGCTTTTGGCGTCCATATTTAGTGCATATACCATCCTCGCACGTGATCTTCGCGTTTGTCGATTGCGCGCTAATTTTGCAGTCACACCCACTTCACTTCACAACCACTTCCACCTGCTCAAGTGTCCAACAAGTAGTCGACTTCGTGGGTTCCTTATCAGAGTCTGCTATGATGCAATGACCAGGCCCGAGAGCTCCGTTATGCCTAAATGGTTCAATTATACTGATCGAAAATCTCACCATTATCAATGGAGCGCAAGTCCGCAGATCCGGCGTTGCACCTCGAGATTGATGAGTTGATCCTTGACTACTTAGTCTTCACGGCGACCAAGGAAATCATAAATGACTATGAGAGACGAGGGGAGCTGTTCGATGAGCTCAAAAGGATGAGCAAAGCGGATATGCTTCTGCAATTGGTAGACGGTAAGCAAGCAGACTTCAAGAATTATATACGTGGACTTTACTGATTATCAGTTCAGAGTTTCTAGCTATGTTTCAACACATACACCCAGGCAAGCATGGCAGCTCGGGATTACGCTTCCGTTTGAGGCTCCTGAGGTTTACTGTAATGTTTACGAAGCGAACTGCGCTCAAGGAGACCATGCCTTCTGCGTTAGCGTTGAAGATGCTTCGTAAGAAGCGTCGAGAACAGGCCAACACCTTCAGATCCAGCGATGAAACTTTGACAAGGCTCCATTTGCCGGATATGGCCACACATCTGGCTCCGTCAGATTCAATTAAGATTAAAGAAGAGCAGACGTTCCAAGACGAAACTTCAAAGGCCCCCAGTCAGCTTCCGGATCTTCAAGACGCTAGCGAGCCAATCCCCCCGCCGATCTCTCTACTGGATACTCTTCCCTTGTTCATGGCTTTATCGGCCTCTCAAAATGCCATGCAAGCGACCAGCATCACCGAGACGTGGATGCAGCTCGCCGCTGGGTATATGGCACAAGCTGTCATAGAGCAGTACCTTGTCTACGGCTCTCAGCGCCCAGAGACCCTCCAAGAGTGTTTCGCGTGGGGCTTCGATGCCGAATGTGGTGCCGAAGAAGGGAGTGAGCAATGGCAAATCAACGCCATGTTCTGGGATGAGGATGGGTCAGTACCTGATTGGGATCCGATTCGAGACGCGCATATTCATGCTGTACGTCATAGGGACATCTCAAATTGTGCCGCTACTAATTACCTATCGAATTCAGCTTGTTCCCCCAGAAGGTGTGGATATGCAAGAACATCTACGAACGCTGATCGCGGGCGATCTCTCTATCATTAAGTTTGAGGAGCATGTCTTCGAATTTTTGGCTAAAGTGCATCAAGGTCAGCCAAGACCTTTATTGGCGCAAGTCGAGTTGGGCAAAGTCGACGGCCTATCGCGGCGAGAAGTACTAGCACTGCATGAAGCAATTGGAATGGCGTAGGCTGCAAAAGCGCAGTTAACCTTTTCGAGGATGCCCGTTTGAGCGCGGATATATAAATCATGTACTTCATTGGAAAGCAAGATGCTATCAAGTTATAATTTCGACGATCATTTCTGTCTCGGAGCCAAAGTATTATTACTACATATCTGTCTCCAATACATACATATCACCTATTCCCTGTTGTTCGCTTGCACAGTACTGACGCAGCAGCAAATGCCTGCTGAGCTGATAGCACGTTCGCCTGGGATTGTTTCATGAACGCTGTATGTTGACACGGAACACTCACTGCATCAATCATCCGGGTACTCGTCCTTGATGTTGCTAACAAACACCTTGGCATTTGCATTCCACCGTTTGAAATGCTGCCCCGCCAAAGCCATAAGATTTGAGTCAACGTCTTGTGGTACAATCTCGATATTTTCTTCGGCCACATATCTTACACTTCTGTCTTCGACCCTACAAGATATTAGTCGGATACATGAAAAGCCCAGGCTGTTACATACAATACATGGTAGAAGCTTTGATACTCGCCTCTTGGTAAAGTGTGTATACCCATATACGCCATCCATGTCGGTTTAGCTTCACACTTCAAATCCCAACCCGTGATGATAGCCTGGTAGTGGTAACGTTTGTGATGAAATACCTGTCCGACCTTGTACTGCACACTGGTTCCTATATCCGGGCTGCGAGGCTTGAACTCTTTGGGCGTATGATCGCCTGTACGAATGACCCTAATCGTCTCGATGAGATTCTGACGGTGCCCAGGATCTGTGATCAAGGGCAGGACATGCTCTTCTATCAGCCCAACGTCCATCGAATACTGATTTGCCATTCTCTCTACAAGAAATCCGAGATAGCGGGTACGCTGCAAGGCCGCTGTATCATGTCCACCCTCTGGGAGAAGGATCAAGCTCCATAGTGCTGCGTAAAGCGCGCCATCCATCTCTGGAAAGGAAGGGACCGTCGACATAGGAGCTGCGCCACCTTGGCGAGGAAGTGCTTGGACTGAACCGATGATATTCTTTGCGGATCGACGCACGATGTCCTCTGTCGTTGAGGCATCTAGAAAATACGAATGATCGGATGAGGGTACGCCCATAGATTGAAGCTGAGATCTGAGATGCTGCACGTTGGTCTCTTTGCTAGACCTAAAGGGATCCATGTACATTGGTGGACCGCCGTCCACGACTTGCACGCTTCCATCATCCAATGTATGGCCTGGAGGTGGCTTGATGATGGCAAGGACGTGGAACGGAAAGCCGCACGGCTGGGCGTCAATACCAAGTCTCGTGGCAACGCAGCAGAATATCGCCACTGATATGAGGGGCAACGAGGGGTGATTCTCATCTTGTAATGCTATGCCGACAAAATTGTTCCGTAGATCATGATAGCGGGTTTCGCTACTGACTCCCACTACATTGTTCTCCCGTAAGTATTCGCAGAGCGCGATTGCCCTCAACCTTGGAGATCTTTCTTGAAAGTCTTCAACCTTGTCGCGAACTTGTTTCGCGATCCGATCCAGGAGAGCTGACACCTTTTCTCATCAGTAATGACCCCCCTTGCGCCTCTCAGTCCTGGACACGTACTTCGTTGAAATCTCCTTTTCTCCCATGCAGGACAAACATATCGAAGGCGACAAGAGCCCTTTCTAACGAAACCAATGCTCCATCTTTCAACTTTAGCCACTCCCTGATGGCCATGGATCGTTGTAGGTTTCCGAGCACTGCATCACTGTAAAATCTGTATGAGGAGCTTCAGCGCTCATTCCATGCGTCCTTACCGCATTCGAACACATACCGTCTGGACAACACGTCCTCAGTCTGGTCCCCAACATTGAGATGCCGGAGCAGCGTGTCCTTCGCATCGTAACCGTGCGCGACTATGCTCTCAGTCTTCTGAATTCGGCTTCTTTGGCTGCTGAGTATGCCATCAATTTGGCGAGTTGTCACATGATCAATGCGATGGCGTTCTAAAAAGATCCTCTTCCATTCTACTCTGGCCACTGCTCCAGAGAACTTTTCATGGATCTCATGCTCCGAATTCCAGAATTTGAATTGTGTACGGCAGTGCAATCGCCATAGTATGGGCTGCGAGAGATCGTTGAATTGCCGAGAAATTTGTTGCACCTTGGGAACGGAGGTCGGAGGCAGACATAGAAGGATCTCATAAATGATCTCGTTGGGAAGCTCACTTAGATTGACGGCCATGTTACTACTAACATAACTAATGAAAGCAGCTTTTGCGTGGATGGGCAAGCTGAGCATGCCAGATGACGACATGATGCAACTTTAGCCGCCTGAATCTCGGCTCTCGAAAATCATTCAGATAATTCACCGTGGGTATAAAAGTCATCGAAGACGGCATGAGCATGACCTGTCGTACAATGACTCCGCATCATGGGCGCAAATCAGTCGTCTAATGCTAGCGGCAGCAATGGCCCGGGAACAGTAGCCAAAGGAGAGGTGAAGACATGCTATTACGAGCTTCTCGGGATCGATCGTCGAGCATCTGAGGATGAGTAAAGAGAGTCACACACTACGATCGGCTTGTACGCTAACGGGGCCTAAAGAGTTAAGAAAGCCTACCGCAAAAAGGCCTTGGAGTTGCATCCAGATCGCAACTACGGAAATGTTGAAGAGACTACAAAACAATTCGCAGCGATCCAATCAGCCTACGAGATTCTTGTAGATCCGCAAGAAAGAGCTTGGTATGACACGCATCGAGATAGAGTCCTGCGCAGTGAAGACGACGTCTCTGGGGAACATTACGAACATAATGTACGGATCACGACAGCCCAGGATATAACCCGAATGTTCACTCGCTTCCATGGGACACCGGATTTTTCGGATTCTGTTACAGGCTTCTATGGCCTATTGAGGACGACTTTCGATACTCTCGCAAGGGAAGAAAAGCTTGCATGCGAATGGGAGGGTTTGGATCTTGTTGAGTATCCTTCATTCGGTCGTGCAGATGACAAGTACGAGGATACCGTCAAGCCGTTCTATGCCATATGGAATGGCTTTGCAACCAGGAAAACGTTTTCTTGGGAAGATGTCTATCGCTATTCTGATGCGCCAGACCGGCGAGTACGACGTATGATGGAGAAAGAGAACAAACGCTGTCGGGAGGAGGGAATACGAGAGTTTAACGACGTTGTGCGATCGCTGGTAGCTTTCGTAAAGAAGCGCGACCCGAGATTCAAGCCTAACGTGCAGACTGAAGCCGAGAGGCAGAAGGATCTCCGAGATGCTGCTGTTGCTCAAGCAGCGCGATCAAGAGCGGCTAACAAAGCGAAGAATGTGACCATACAAGAGGCCGTACCGGAGTGGATGAAATTGAGCGAAGCCCAAGAGGAGAGTAGTCCTGACGAAGCAAACGACACGGCCAAGGAACAATTCGAATGCGTTGTATGCAAGAAGAACTTCAAAAGCGAGAAGCAATACGAGGCACATGAGAAGAGCAGGAAGCACGTGCGAGGGGTTCAACATATCCGTCGACAGTTGCAGCAGGAGGAGAAGAGCTTCAACCTTAATAGTGTCGATCAAGAAAACGCTGTGGAGACAGCATGTAATCCTGTCGAGAAACCAGATGACTTTAACATAGTCTCTGCGGGCGAGGCATCGGATAGCGAAGTAAAGGCCACAGAAGACATGAGTTGCGAGTCCGTTTTCGCAGAAAATACGAGGGGCTCTCAAGAAGAACACGGGGCACCCCAAGGCGAAGGTTCAAAATTAGCTCCAAGTCTGGAGGCATCTACGTCGCTTTCTGATGATGAGTATACCACAAGGGAAAGGGTTCAAAGCCGCATTTTATGCGGAAACGACGGAGTAGATGCCGTTGCTCCAGAGTTCCATGGCTCCCAGACCGATATCAATAACATTTCAGAAAGGCTAGCGTCCGAGTCTTTGGGCGGGCTATGCGATTCTGATCTCCGACCAAAAGTAGGAAAAGCCAAAGAGAAGCGTGCAAAGAAAGCTGCTCAGAAATCTTCTACCAACGCGGGGCCAGGAAAAGAATTCAAATGCGCCTTGTGTCAAGCAGGTTTCCCTTCGAAGCCGCGGCTCTTCAACCACATCAATGATTTCGGTCATGCGGCGCCTGTCTCGAAGCCTACCAAAGGCGGCAAGGGCAAAAAGCGATAAGTACTGGTATAGGAGAATTGGATTTAATGCAAATGGCATGTGGGAAATCGGGTAGTTAGATATGCATAGCGAGGGCGTTTATCAGAAATATAGATACCCATATAGACTTGAGCGCTTTCAAATCTTCCACCAAGAGGACTAATTGATTGAGATTACCTTGATTTCCGATTCAGGACTCGTATGTCGATGCAGTACAATGGCGCAAAGAGTGCAACCCTAACGCTAGTTCTGGATCATTAAGGAAGTATCCACCGGTTTCAATCATTCTGCCCCTTGGGAGAATCTTAGATGAGGAAGGCATGGGCCACCAGAATACTATGATCAGCCCTGGCATCCTGAGGTCGCTGGTCTAGCTAATGATCGTGGAAGCTGAAGGGCTGTTGGAGTTTCACACTTCGAGATGTTGATATGACTTGATTGCAAACAAATACACTAACCACTGACCATAGTCGTTCTCAGCCACAATCTACAATACGTCGGTAAAAACCACTCGCATAGGATCAATTTGAAGGCCGAAGTGGTCTAGGGTCAAAAGGTTCAGAATGACTTATGACAATTCGTGTCAATTTATTATTTGGTCTCACATCACCATATCAGCCAATAAATAGAGAGATAGATTACTTTTGCACAGGACCTGACTGTTGACGCCAAATGCAGGCGAGAATCCCGCCGTATGAGTAGGTTATAATCCGAACAAAATTCTATGGATTCATTCTGTGATTCTAGCATCAAAGCTGTCCCCGCCAGGTAACTTACATGGCCCCTCAGCACATCGCGTGTCCATCCACCCCTGCTACAATATGATGAGCATGCAATAACCCACCCTCGCTATGCAGGAATGACAACGCTGAGCAAGAAAGAAGTGGGACTATCCTAGACCCGCTTTACCAGTCTTGACAACTTGAGTGACCGGCTGTACGATACCCCTGTTGTTGTTCAAGGCACCAAGTGCCGTGCCTGTGCTCCAGCCCATCTTCTCCAACATGGCTCGGCCTCTGTTCTCTTGGCCAAGCTCAGGAGCTGTAGCCCCAACCACCTCCCCGTCCCTGTAAGAAACACCAGCACTTGCGAATCTTCCGCGAGCCTTGCGTGCTGGGACTCCCCGTTTTTGGGTTTTATCCAATCGCAGAAGAAATCGCTTTGATGACAAAGTAGCCTCAATAGTATTCAACGCTTTCTCGTCATACTGAATGGTTCGAGCGGTCCTATAAAGAACGGGAAATCGAGACTTGCCCGCGCCAATGGACTTGGACTTGAGTTTAAAAATGTTGGCGATTTCATGGACTATCTTGCGTTCCTTCTGCGCCATCGGCGGCAGGGGCATACTGATAGATTCAGCCAACTTGTTCAGTAAAATAGGGGGACTAGCTCGGTGTACCTTTCCATGGATGATAAAAGGAATTCCCGAATCTCGCATTTGACTTCATCCATTGACATTCCCTCGGCATACTTCGCCTTCATGTCAACCTTATCTTTCTTGCCTAAAAGCCCTTGCATTCGAGACTCTTCACGCTCTTGCTTTCGAATTCTCTTTTTGGCGCGGTCCTTCTCCCAGGCGATTGTAATCGACTGCTCGAACTCCGAGTCAGAAAGCGCAGGTGTAAATTTTCCACGGCGCCCTTTCGGTCTCTTGCGTAGACTCGGTCGCTCTTGATCCATGACATCAAAGCCATTATAGGGATCCTGCTGGAGCACGTCTGCAAACAAGGTTGCAGAGGGAAAGGTGTCTTGGTAGCGTTTATTCCGCTTCGGTCTTGGTTGAGGTTGAAATTTCTGTACCAAAGTTCCATCCAGCGGTATTTCTCCCATCCTATCGTCAGCGAAATCCTCCCCATCAAACAGCAGTAAATCACTAGATCCAAGCCCAAGCTCTTCCTGCTTTGCGAGAAGCCGCGCTATTTGTTCGTCGGTCATTCTGTCTTTGCCCCTTTCCTTAAGGTCATGCTCGTCTTCTAGATTATCCAAATCGTCGTGAAGATCTATAGCCACATTCCCGTCCCTCTTCAAAACGTCTTGAGAATCTTCGCTGCCCTCAAAGAGCCGTTCATGTTCGGCCTGCTCTTGCTCGAAAAGTTGTATCTGTTCATCAGCCCCTGAAATATGAAGTAGACTAATAGGTAGCCATCGTGCGTCGTCCACTGTATAACCCTCTCCAACAACAAGATACTGAACCCCCGAGATTCTTTCGCGCTTTGACAAAATCTGCTCGATCGAAGGTAGAGCTTCACTCGACGTACTCAATTCATCGAAATCCTGGAGATCCGCACTATCCCATTCTATTGCGTCTATGTCAGCATTATCCACCTGTTTCTCTACCACGGAAGCCTCCTCATCGTCCTGCCACTGATCGTCAGAACCACCAAGGTCGCGTCGGTTGTATGCAGAACTTCTAGCAAATGTACCAAGTTCTTGGCTGTCACGAGTATTCGCAATGTAATCGGCGAAGATTTTAGCATCATCCTCTACTTTCTTTGAACGCTTTTCGCCCTTTCGTCGTCTTCGCTTACGACGATCAGGCCCTACGTTTTTTTCGACAAAGGGTAGGGATTCGGGGATGTGAGCAGCAATTGGTAGCCGCTGAGATGAAGCCTCCGGGATTGAGATGGCACCATCGAGATTGATACCTACCAAATCTGTAGATACAGTAGTAGTAGTCCTAGGAGTAGGTTTGGTCCTTTCTGACAGCGGCTGTGCGCCCGACTTTCTGGAGAAATCAAGCTCTTTGTGAGCCTGGGTCCGAGAAGCTTTCCGTCCCGCGAAGAGGATGATCTCCTCACTTGAATCTGAGGCAGCAAACGAAGGCGAGCGTCGTACAGTAGGTGTTGTAAGACCTGTATACGTCTTGCCGGATCCGTTGACATCAGTAAAGAAGTTGTCAGAATTCGCTGTCTCTTTTTCGAAGCCCTTCTCTCTCATAACTTCCACGTTTATAGGATCATGAGCCACCAAGCCTAAGTTCACGCCACAGGCATCGCTGAGACTCATGCTCGACATCGGTATTTCAGGCACGACTATTGGGGGAGCGCTAGTGGACTGCTTCCCTAACGCCTCAGCCAAACCGTCACGAGTCCCTTTCGCACTGTCTTGTAGTTCTTCACTTCTCTCTTCAGCTTGCTCTTGAGGAATTTGGGTGAGATCCTCTGCCTTGGATGCGCCCGCACTGACGAAGGCGACGCGTGAGTGTCGTAATTTGAGATCTGAGTTCCAAGAGTGGTGACGTTCAGTATTGCGGGCTTCCTCGCTTAGAGAGAAGTGTGATTTGGAAGAAACCCCTTTCATGTTCAGTAAGCTAAGGGATGCCCTCGAAGTGTGTAGACAGCTCCGACCGACCCTTGCCTTGCCATCCATCTAGATGGGCGTTATTTATAGTCAGGAGCGATGCACCCCGAGATCCACCTCCCCCTCTACCCTTCCCCCTCTCGCCACCCTCCCTCCTTCGAGGCATTCAATACGATAAGGGGAACTGAGACAAAGGACAAGAAAAGAAGAGCGATTTTCAAACCGAAGGGTATTCGCTCCTGATTCGTGATTGCGTGGAGCATGCAAGCGCAAATCTTAGCGCCCGAGGGATCGAATACTTTAGCATAAAGTATCCGATATCTGCTATCTAAGCGGCTTGGCAGTCTTGGCTTGCGAGCAGCCACGCAAGCGTGGCAGCTCAGCTGCGTGTATCAAGAGGCCAACAGCGTTCCCAGGTGTGAGTCTGACCTTGCTCCTAAAACCAGGTCTTGGCTCGACGCATGTTCTACTTCTCATTGCACTCCAGTTTATGAATAACTTAATCTTTTCATTAGTCAATATAAAAACATGTAGCAACTGTCCGCGACTTTCCTCATGACGAGTAGCTCCTCTGTTCCTCCCGATCCAACTGAGCGTCACTATTTCTTCTAGCTTTTCCCTGCTCATCCCATCAGACTAGAACTAATTGCGTCGATAAGGCCTGTCCAGCGCCCAAGAACAGGATATCCTCCTCCCATCGCCTTGATAACCATGGCAAGTGTGGACTTGTGGCGCTACAAGCGGATGGTTCAAGCATTTTGGGATCCAGAGCCCAAGAACGATGACACCCCAGACTCCTGCATATGGTGCTTGGGTAGGGAGTACACGCCTCAACCTCCGCTTCATGGAACGAGAAACTCGGCTCCTCCGACTGATCAAGAAATCTCTACTCACAACGACGGAATAGGCCTACACCGAGAAATAAACACGATAGAGCAGGCAGCAACAAACGGCACCTCGAACGTTGAGCAACAGTCACTCGTAAACCACGTGGACAGAGGCTGGCCTCCTGGGTTTCTGGATGACAGCGAGTCGCGCATTTGGTTTACCTATCGCTCGAATTTTGTCGCCATCAAGAAGTGCTCCGATGCCTCTATGACCCTTTCGGTACGTCTGCGAAGTCTGAGCGATCAAGGAGGCTTTACCTCTGACACGGGCTGGGGCTGCATGATACGGTCTGGGCAGAGTCTCCTGGCAAATGCCTTGGTAATGCTGCGTTTGGGAAGAGGCAAGCATACCACATTCAGAAAAACTTTCTTAAGCTAAGAGCAGATTAGATTGGAGGAGAGGCAGTAGTCAAGATGCAGAACGACAGCTTGTATCTTTGTTTGCAGATGATCCTAGTGCTCCATTTTCCATACATCGTTTCGTAGAACACGGAGCTTCTGCTTGCGGGAAGCATCCGGGCGAATGGTTCGGGCCTTCGGCTACAGCAAGATGTATACAGTAAGTCTTACTGAATTGGCCAAAAATCTCTATTGAGCTGATTATACCCAGAGCGCTCTCTCATAAATACCAAGATACTGGGCTTAGGGTTTACATGAACGGCGATGGTGCAGATGTGTACGAGGACAGTGTCCTCACCCTTGCAAAGAGAGACGATGGAACCTTTACCCCAATACTAATCCTAGTCGGAATCAGGTTGGGTATTGATCGTGTTACTCCTGCGTACTGGGACGCTCTTAAAGCATCACTACAGCTGCCACAATCTGTTGGGATAGCAGGTGGACGTCCATCCTCATCACACTATTTCTTTGGAGTGCAGGGAGATCAGTTTTTCTACCTAGATCCTCATGTCACGCGACCGGCTTTACGATACCACTCGGATCCTGCAGAATTCACTGAGGAAGAATTAGATTCCTGCCATACTAGAAGGTTACGAAGGCTGCCCTTGAAAGATATGGACCCAAGTATGCTTCTTGCCTTTTTGATCCGCGATGAGGAGGACTGGAAGAAATGGCGCAGCGCAGTCAGTAATGCCTCCGGAAAACCAGTAGTTCATCTTGCAGACAAAGAGCCCTCTTTGCACGGGCAAGGAACAGAAAGGCAGAGTGCAGTGGACGATGTAGAAACATTTGACGATGAGGATGAAGGAGATGAGGGAGATGGTGAGATGATTGAGCACCTGCAGGATTAAATGGAGTATTCTCCTAATGTACGAATGATGCCTGCAGCACAGCAGTTGGGACGTGCTGCTAGTGTTTATGAGCTACGCAGGTCTCGACCTTGAACACTTGCAGTCCAAACTGATTGATGTCACTTTGTAGGCGGGGTGAAACAAACGATTGAAGATCCATAGTATCTACTCGCAGATCGCTCCTGGTTTTGGAGTTAATACCTCGTAGTTCGGCAAATCAAGCGAGTCTCAGCTGGAAATATCATGACTGGGAGAGATTTCATCAATTGCTCTTGGTATTGGTATTGTACAGCCAAGCTCAAACCCTGATGCACACCGAGCAGCTTTTAGCTCCGGGTGAGCCATCCCATGACGCATTAGAAAATCCGGAAACACCGAGGAACACGCTCCACCTCTCAAACCCCCTAAATATCATGACCCAAACCCATCTGAAGTCGTTTATTTGGTGGAGGAAGAGTACTTGGTGACGGCCTTGGTGCCTTCTGAGACGGCATGCTTGGCAAGCTCACCAGGAAGAATGAGTCGTACGCTGTGGAAGACGTTAGAGATGAACCACACAAAAAAGGGGATTCAGGAGGCGACTGACGAAGTTTGAATCTCACGAGAGGAAATGGTGGACTTCTTGTTGTATGCGGCGAGCTTTGATGCCTCAGTGGCAACGCGCTCGAAGATATCTAGAAGCTGCGTTAGATATGCCGATGCCAGACGATTTAGGTCAGCTTACCATTAACAAAGGAGTTCAGGATAGACATAGCGCGGTTGGAGATACCGGTATCGGGGTGAACTTGTTTCAACACTATTCGAGGCGCGTCAGCGACATTCAAGCCAAAGAGCGCGATAGTTCAAGAGGTTGCGCAAGTCAGACCGAAAAGGCCAGAGGCGTTAATGTGGCGGAGCAAACGTGATAGGATGGGAAGCTGGGACGCGACTCCTACCTTTGTAGATGTATGAGGAGTAGGTTTCCTTCCTTGTCTTGTTGCGCTTCTTCTTGTCTCCTGAGGGTGCGGCAGTCTTTTTGCCGGCTTCCTTCTTCTCAGCTGGTGCCTTGCCTGCCGGGGCCTTGCCGCCAGTTGAGGGCTTCTTCTCGGCAGTCTTGGGAGGCATTTTTGATGAAAGTGAAATTCGACGTGAGTATTCGCGTGGGAATTGGTGTCGGAGTGTGGCAGTGATGGATGTGGATGCGAGCAATAAATTTGGTGGTGAGAGAGATGGATGATTGAAGCAGCCGAAGACGTGGGCGGCGAAAGAACTTATACTCGTTGGCGGCAGTCGTGATTTGCTTGGCGCGTCCTCAGTCTTGGCCAAAACATTGCTAGCACAAACTTTAAGCCAGCAGCATCCACCCATGCTTATTGGCTGCTTCCCACTTTAAACACCTGCTAGCGATAAACTTCACCGCTCACCTACCACAGTCCAACGTATTTCTGCTGTGTTTCCTGCATGACTAAGCGAACATTTCCCCATCACATCAACCCGCTTGCGCTGCTACTACTTAACACCCCTCCACCTCGCGACCTTACTTGTCCCCCATCCATCCATCATCACATACAGTACTCACGCTCCAATTCTCGATCAAGTCAAACCCACCTCTACACTTAATTCAACTCCAATTTACGTTTCACCCTCAAATCTTTCAAAATGACTGGAGGCAAATCTGGAGGCAAGGCCAGCGGCAGCAAGACAGCCCAATCGTAAGTTCTACTCCTTGTATTGTGTTGTGATTCTGCCACGCGTCCTCCATCTGAAGCCATTTTACCTGCCCAATCCGAACTCGAATTGAATCGTGCCTTCACCCTACATTCTCTGACTAGTCATCCAACAGCCGTTCATCCAAAGCCGGTCTCGCATTCCCGGTCGGTCGTGTTCACCGTCTCTTAAGGAAAGGCAATTACGCCCAGCGTGTTGGTGCCGGTGAGCTTTCAGAGTGTCCTCTTTGGCGCGCTTTACCATACTAATATATTGTTTCAGGTGCTCCTGTCTACCTCGCTGCTGTCCTCGAATACCTAGCCGCTGAGATCCTTGAGCTGGCCGGTAACGCCGCCCGTGACAATAAGAAGACTCGTATCATTCCTCGTCATCTTCAGCTCGCTATCCGCAACGATGAGGAGTTGAACAAGCTCCTCGGCCACGTCACCATCGCTCAAGGCGGTGTCCTCCCCAACATTCATCAGAGTGAGTTACACCTGGAGCATCTGATCATGCCCTGATTAACTTTGTTTCACAGACCTGCTCCCCAAGAAGACAACCAAGGGTGGCAAGGGACCATCTCAAGAGCTGTAGAAACGTTCAATTATCTGGCGCGGGGATTCATGGGTTCACTTTTCTTATTTCACGTGATAATGGGGTTCGGACAAGCCACGGTGCATGGCTTTGAGGTCTAGGGATGTACATTATGTCCATGGGGGCGACATGATTCTAGACAGTCGAGAATCAATCTGATCATACCCATTCAGTCCATCCTGCCGACGTGTGATTGAACTTTGTCTTCCTCGAACATAGATAATGATTACGTTCCAACAATCATGGCGCTGGAACACTGAAAACCTATTTAGTAATCAATCCTTTGCAATGCGAGACTACCACTTAGCAAACAGTCGTTCACTCTAGAATATTCGTACTTTCCAGGAATGGATCCATTCGTCAACCGATTGTTCCCTCTGTAGATGAGAATGCTTTCCGGTGTTTAGTAGCGAAGGGTAGTTGCCGTGCACGCCAAGATATGCGAATTCAAGTGCATATAATACAACAGGACGAGGTGAAGAGCTCAATGATTCCGCCAGCATCTAAAGTGTGCCGGCTCTTTACGTGCAGTGCATAAGTGGTACAATGGCAGCTCTAGCCGGTCAGTCATTATCCGGCATGATCCCTCTAAAGTATCATGTGAGGGGGAGCTAGAATGTATTAGCTAACATGCCCAAAACGACGGGGATGCATACATACGGTCCAGAATTGGAGGGGGGATATTCCTCTCATATTTTGAACCTGTGACAGCTCGTAAGTTTTACCATCCATACCCTACACAGGAAGACCTCGTACCTCCAGGAGCCGTAGGTGGTCGATAGGGGTCAGGATGCTTCCATCTCTCTAGCAGTGCCTCTGCCTCCTGCATAAGTACCTGTGACAAGCATCAGAACTTCTGCCTCGGGAATGTTTCCCATTTCTTGACGGCCTACGCGTTGTTGTCGGGGTTCAGTCACATCTCTTTTGGCTTCGAAAAGTGATCGAATATATTGGGCTTGGCCGCGCCAGATGTAACGGTGAACGGCCCAGTCGAGGGCAAGTTTGAGACTTCGACGGTACAGGGAGCTGCTAAACGGTCAGCAGACGTTATGAGTAGACACAAAAGTACCCTATATGCCTACCACACTGCTTGCTTGTTCGCCATATTTCTTGGCTTTCGCGAAGCTTGGATCTAGGGCATTCGACGGTGCAGATCCTGAGAAGCGAGATAGATGATGCTAGGACAAATCTTTTTCAGATACTCGCAATTGTAGTTTGCTGCTGAATGCTCATTTTAATGGCGCTCGTGCACAGACATATTGCGAAATGTGGTGTTATGCATTCTACTTTATTGTAAGGGCGGCTTCCTCGGCTGGCGCTTCCGGAGCTCGCCCGCAAAACGTCCCACGGCTTAACTAGCCAAGACAGCAAAAACACCCTTCTTCAACGGCCATGAGCCATTGAGCGTCCATATTGCCTTGAGGACTTTCAAGTCACCTTCTATTCTCTGTTTTGCGTTGTCCTTCGGGAACTCTTTGTTAGAGCATGGCGAGCAGCCATTGTTTGAAACGGTGCATCTCCTCCTCATTTTTGCCATGCGCGAGACAGTCATCCTTGGGTAGCAATGCAAGGCTTGCGATGTCTCGTCGTGCATTGGCATCGGTCTCATGCAATCATCGCAAATCGTCTAAGCTTGGATCTGCTCTTGGTTCTGCGACAACGCCAAGGTGTTTCCCAATGGCATTGCGTCTGATTATTACGTTGCTTATACTCTGTTAGGCTTTCTATAGGGAGGAGATCTTTCCCAGTTACTCAGACTCGACTCTACGGTTATATCACTGCTGCTCTGCGAGGAATGCCACGTCTGACATGAGGGTAGCGGAGAAGGTTGTCCAGGTTCCGGAAATGGCAGAATCTATATCGGAAGGCACTCTAAAGCAATGGTCAAAACGTTGGTTTGCCGGGTTCATTCACATTGATGGCGATTGTACGCTAAGCAGCTGCATAGAAATTGGAGACTACGTGGAGCAAGATGAAGAGATTGCAACAATAGAAACGGACAAGGTGCGGGATTTTCCAGAAGACAGTTTCCAAGTCTGCTGAAACACGTGCTCTGCCCAGATCGACGTTGCAGTCAATGCTCCGGAACCAGGCACCATCAAGGAATTTCTAGCCAACGAGGAAGACACGGTTACAGTTGGGCAAGATCTCCTGAAGCTAGAGCTTGGTGGTCCTCCAGAGAGTGGTGAGAAACAGAAAGGTGGCTCGGAACCAAAAGCCCCAGCACCCGATAAGCAGTCTACCTCCTCTGATCCGGAGCCAAACAAGGACGAGAGCAAATCAACGCAAGAGTCCACACCATCGCCACCACCTCCTGAGAAAAAGCCAGACCATCCAAAGCAGCAGAGCAAGCCTAGTCCCCCACCAAAAGAACCGCCTCCGCGAAAAGAGTCCCCACAAAAGCCTCAAGAATTTAAAAAGGAGGAGCCAAAGCCAAAGGATGCTGCAACTCTGGGTAACCGGCAAGAGCGTCGTGTATGCTCCTGGAAGCCCTGTGCAAGATCCATTACTAATGTATTCAACAGGTGAAAATGAATCGTATGCGCCTACGTATCTCCGAGCGTCTAAAGCAGTCCCAGAACACTGCAGCATCTCTGACAACATTCAATGAGGTCGACATGTCAAATCTTATGCAATTTCGGAAATTATACAAGGATGAAGTGCTTAAAAAGACAGGGGTCAAACTAGGGTTCATGAGTGCTTTTTCACGCGCTTGTATCCTCGCAATGAGGGATATTCCTGCCGTGAATGCATCCATTGAAGGTCCTGGCGGAGGGGATACGATCGTGTACAGAGACTACGTGGACATTAGCGTGGCTGTCGCTACAGAGAAGGGTCTAGTCACCCCCGTGGTTCGCAATGCAGAAACGCTAGATCTGGTTGGCATAGAGAAAGGAATTGCTGATTTGGGGAAAAAGGTAGATTGCTAATGACTTTCATCGCCATGTCGCTAAAAAACTTCGTCAGGCCCGTGACAATAAATTGACCATCGAGGATATGGCCGGTGGGACATTCACTATAAGTAATGTGAGGAAACATCTTGGAAGCCATGCCAGGCTCGGCTCTAACAAGAATGTAGGGCGGTGTTTTTGGGTCGCTGATGGGAACGCCAATCATCAACCTACCGCAAACGGGTATGACGTTCCGTCCATCTTTGGGGACAATGAACAGACTAACGATGTTTGTCCAGCTGTCATGGGATTGCACGCCATAAAGGAGAAGCCTGTAGCTATTGATGGCAAAGTAGAAATTCGCCCTGTGCGCTTCTCTTCCCATTATCGGACGAGCGAGACAATCCAGCTAATGAATTCTTCAGATGATGTATCTTGCGCTTACGTACGATCATCGACTGCTGGATGGACGAGAAGCCGTAGTTTTCCTTGTCAAGGTAAGTCTACTAACACGGTATGAGGGCCCTAATATTGATGCTTCGTTGTAGGTTAAAGAGTACATTGAAGATCCTAGAAGGATGTTACTAGGATAGGTGAATTCTTCAATGGTACATTGTGTGTTGATAGTTCGCGTAACGCTGGAGATCATGATATGTACATTAAAGCATTACCCACCTCGGAATCACGCTTTGTGAGGCGGAGGGCACCCCATCTAAGATACTGAGCTGCACCAACGGGAGTCCGGGCCGACCAGTATCTCGTATTGCATTCTCCTCTAGTAAAGCATATGGTTTTCCCACTCTCTCGTTACTATGACATACTGCTAATATTGTTCCCGTCACTCTTGGTTGATCAAGCGTGCTAATAGTGCTGAAGAGAGCTCCCGGCAGTTTGTCCCTTCCTGGCAAGTAGGCACTAAAAGAGTATCAAGATATTGACCGATCTGCAGTACGCGTAGGCGTTGTTGGAGGTGCTGCCACCCTTGAACTAGGAAGCGATAAGGACGGGCGTCCATGATGGTTTGGTAGGCTCCCGGCCACGATCTGCGCGAACATCGAGCCTTGCGAGCCGGCATCGACGTAAGTGTACGCTCGAAGCCCAGCGGCTATGGCTCGCCTTTCCTTCGATCATTCTGATATGCAACAGCCAGCTGTTCGTTCATCATGACCCGGCATGCCTGATTGGACATATCATACCTTTGATCTCTTGACATCAGCATCGTTAACCTTCCTAGAGTCGCATGAACATCCCCACCCATCTTTCTTACTTTCTTGACGAAATTTGGTTCTTATTACCTTGCTCGCATTATCCTACCTCATCTACGCGTTCATTGATCGAACGTTCTCAAATCTGATAGCATTTACTTTCGTTTCAGCTTTACGTGGCGGCGGGAGGGTCAATTCGCGGCAACTTGGATCGGACACTCACCTTCCCACAGTCCCCATACAGACTGTTGAGATAATGTGTGGGATGGATGGATTGATTTCATTCATGGGCCTTGCAGACCGTATATATACATGAAAGATGGCTAGTAATTACGTGGCTAAGGATGGGGACATTTTCCTTAGCGTCTAATATTATAATACTCCCCTATGGACTAAGGATAATATACTCCTTACTACTTATTATAATTATTAAAGAAGTAGACTTCTATCCTTACTTTATTTTTAGGGGTTCCTCTAGCCTTATTAACTCCTACTTAAAAAAAACTTAATATTATAGTAAAATATTTATATAGTAGTCTTAATATTATAAGAGA